>Ga0315554_1000722_pt1 | contig 19511 bp, 15 predicted proteins | sample SalMarSW160370MG_FD_202114 | JGI IMG/M metagenome (GOLD analysis project Ga0315554, IMG submission 202114) | Salt marsh sediment microbial communities from the Plum Island Ecosystem LTER, Massachusetts, United States - Salt Marsh Sediment SW1603-70 ... | reverse complement strand
TGGTACTCGAGGGATTCCGCGTCAAAAAAAACTTCTGGGTGGACCCTCCGACGTGCCAAACGCGAACTGCAGCGCATTCTCATCGCACGCCTTGGGTCCTGCCCGATATGTCATCAAAGAGTGTCGTGGGATGATACGTAACGGAGTAGTACTAGATCGAAGTACGAGAATCCTTCGAATGGTTGACCAAGCAGATCTGATGGAACAGGGAAGTCCGGTTCGTTGGCGACTGCGTACGCAGAAGAGGATTCCAGATCACCGGGCACAAACGGCCAGGTTCGCATGGCCAGCGGAATGCCTTCACACATAAATACGACCGAGGGCCAAACCGGGATCAGGAAGAAATCCGCAAGACTCCCGTCGGCATCAATAAGCACGTCATACCCGTCGTTCCATTCCCTTCGGCATCAAAGCCTTCAGGCGCCACTAGGAGGTGATGAAATCCCGCATCACGAAGCCCAGCAGCAGTCACAGTGTCGACTAGCTCACACGGTCTGACGGCCATGCTGTGAGCAAGAAAGACAAGCACCCACCGCCCTGTAAGAAGGTTTGTAGTAATGAACTCATCGCCATCTGCCATTGAGATGGCTGGGGGCAACCCGGAGCACGAAGCATACAGAACGGAGACAAGAAGCAGAGCGACGAAGATTCTACATTGCATGTGGAAATATTACCCGTAGCAGTAAGAGCTATCAAGAGCCAACATAGTTGTAGCTAGAGAAAGAGCATGCAGTACACGTACCGCTTGATCACAAGGAGTGCTGAACATCTGCTTGCCCTGTGTCGCGCGACTCACGGGGTTGCCTGAGCCACTGAGCCTTGCCGCGCACTCAGTAACACTCCCAGTGAAGTGGCGTTTGTGGAAGCGGGCTGCGAATTCAGTCGAGGAGGTCTCAGGTGGTGATGGTCGATGATGCTAGAATGGACGCGATAGTGTAACATACGCTTGCGCACAGCATAGGAGGAGGAGAGCCGTAGATATCTCCACGTTGTTTTAGGGAGGAGATGTGGTTGAGCGCGCTAGCAAGGAAGCGGAAGAAGCGATCAGCGTTGATCGTTCGAGCGGTTAGATTTCTCGGCTGGTCTCCTGGCCGTGTCGCCCAGAGCGCTCTCGAGTGGGCTGAGACACTCATTGTGGCGGGAGCCCTCGCTGCTCTCATCATGACCTTCGTGGTCGTTCGCATGCACGTGCCAACGGGCTCAATGATACCAACCATCAACCCAAACGACTCATTCTTCGTCGATCGGCTCACCTATCACTTCCGCTCCCCGAAGCCTGGGGATATCGTCGTGTTCCGGCACGATGAGATTCTCATCCGCGGGATTGTGGAAAGCTCAGTGGCGGGGGCGGCCGGAATGTCGGTGCCAGGCAAGCTCTTGTACGTCAATGGTGTATACGCCCGGACATCTGACCAGGTGAACGAATACCTTGCAGATCTGCCCCCCGGGACGCGAATCTCCGTTACACTCGATAACGGCACGACATATCAACTTGGAGAGACAGGCCATTCCCGGATGGCGCTACACGATCTGGGAATCGTTGTGCGCGATGCCCATCCTCGATACGTGAAGCGTCTGGTCGCTGTGGGCGGGCAGACAGTATTAATCAGCGGCGGAGCCGTCTACGTTGACGGGGAAAGACTCACAGGGCAAGCGTTCGACAGAGAGTACAGCGCTGAGATTTCTGCCCCCACCTCGTATGGGATCGAGCCAACCGAGGTGCCAGAGGGGAAGTACTACGTGCTTGGCGACAACACTCGTAACTCCTTTGACTCTAGGTACTGGGGCTTCGTCGACCGCTCTGCGTTGGTCGGCGTACCGTTCCTTCGCGTCTGGCCTCTATCCAGGTTCGGTCCGCTGTAGCTGAGTATTGCGGGCAGTCATGCGAGGCCGATGCAGTAATCTGAATCGACTGCTGCGTGACCGCGAATCTCCCAGGAGCACGTCCGGCAGCGTTGGAACTCTCCGCGCGATTCCGAGCGCGGCTCGATGCTCACATAGTCCTGGTGCCGGAATCATCCCCTACAGGACCCAGGTCTGCTGGCCGGTCTTGGGTGTCCTGGCAGTCCTTCCGTGTGAGAGGTGCAGCCAGCCCCTCGTCAGCATCCGAGAGCACTAGCTGCAGGTCGACAGAGTCGTGGAACATGCGTGCGCCCCGGACGCACCGCCAATGATCGCGCATAGAAGAGCGATCCTCGATACTGGCCGAGGTCCCTTTGGCAGGTCCGTGATACTCCGAACATCCCGCGCCGCTACGCGATGAAAAGCTGCAGACGGTTCAGGCCGACGCCACAACACCTCATCCTCGGCAGTAGGTGCCGGCAGCCAGGAATGTGATGCACAACGAGCTATTCTGCTAAGGGCATGTCAATGAGGTGGAGAAGAGACTTGACATTAGTAACACAGGTAAGGGAATATACGTACAGCCATAGACAAAGGTTCAGTGAGACGCAGTGTGAAAAGATGGGAGTATCGCCGAAAAGGAAGCTGCCTCCAGACGGCCAGACGCGCTTCTCACGCTGCGAGGAAACAGGTGGAAAGCGGGCCATTTCACAAACAGGCTTCCGGAAAGGAGTCAAGACGATGAGTATGAGACTACTGGTGCTACTGCTGTCAGTGCTGTGCGCCTTTGCGCTTGCGGGAGCTGCAGAAGTGGTCTGCACGGATTACGTGTATTGGGGGGAAACGGGGCCAGCAGACTGCTGGTTCTCAATCGAGTGTCCGCTGCAGTGGTTCCAGCAGGGACTGTACTACGATTGGTGGTGCCGGTTGTGCCAAGACACCGAGACTGGTTACGAGTGGGAGGAGTGCTCGCCGCCTGGCGGAGTACCGTTCTACAGATGCGGTTGTTCGTAGACCAGGAGTGCAGAGCTCGTCACTGAGAAGAGACACCGGGTGGGTCTTGGAGTCACCCGGCCGGGCAGCGCAAGCGCTACCCAAGGCGGACGTCGGACGACCTCATCTTCCGACGTCCATCCTTGCCGGTGACATGGGTTCCGTGCTTCGTGAAGCGGTCGCCTTCAGAGTCGGACCTTCCCTAACCGTTTTCTGGGCGACTCCTCGATGCGCTTAACAACCTTGCAGATCGTCGAGCAGTACAGAGCGACGTGGGATTCGGTCTTGGCCGCGTGTGCTGATGGAGCTGCGGGGCCTCGTAGGCGATTCGGGTCCGGAACGTTGCGCGCTCGAGGAGGAAGACGGCGAGCGGGGCCTTCGACAGGCGGGAGACGGCACGGCCGGACTTCCACTCCGCGGCGCGGTCGAGAATGCGTATCAGCTCCCCCGTGACAGGGCGGCGACGCTCAGAACGTGGCGCATGATTCCTCTTTCGGTCTTCCGGGCAGACGGTCCTCGATTACGCGGACGCTGCCGTGGATGTCCGAGAGGACCGCGATCGGACCGCGGCTCATCGGCCGTCCTTCTCCGGGAGCGTCTTGATCATCCAGACGACGTCGAACTCCTTCCCCCCCACTTCCGGCCGATCCGCGGGAGCCGCCCGCACTCGACGAACCCGTGCTTCGCGTGGAACGCGAGACTGGGCGCGTTGCGCGACGAGACGTAGGCGAGGACCTTTGTGATGCTGCGGCGTCGAGCACGCAGCTCGAGATACCGCAGGATCTCCGGGCCGATGCCCGCGCGCGTGCACTGTGCGTCGAGGAAGATCGTGATCTGCGTTGTGTGCGCGAAGGTCTCCACCGGCTGGTACGGGCGAAGGAACCCGAAACCGAGAAGGGAACCGTCGGCCGTCTCCGCTGCGACGGCCAGGGATTCGAGGGTTTGTGAGAGAAGGAAGCGAATCGCTTCTTCGGACACCGGTGTCTCCGGGTAGGCGGCGAACCCCTCGGCGACGTGCTCGTTGAAGATCCGACACATTCCAGTGACGTGTCGCTCTTCGAGAGGGACGAGTCAACGCTTGCCTGCCAACCTTCTAGGCATGGCGGGGTGCGACCAGATCTTCCAGGGCACCGATCAGCCGCTCGTTCTGCTCCTTCGTGCCGATCGAGATCCGGAGGAACTCCGGCAGGTCGAAGTTGACGCAAGGACGGACGATGATCCCGCGTTCGAGGAGCCGCTCGTAGATCTGCACCGCGCTCGGCCCGATCCGGATCAGCACGAAATTGGTATGGCTCTCGGCGTACTCGAGGCCGAGGCGCTCGAATTCCCGACAGAGGTACTCGCGGCCGGCCCGGTTGACCTCGACCGACCGCCGAAGGAACTCATCGTCGTTCAGGGCGGCGATTCCGGCCGCCTGGGCGATGACGCTGACGTTGAAGACCGTCTTGACGCGGAGGAGCGCCGCGATCGTCTCCGGCTCCGCGAACGCGTAGCCGAGGCGGATTCCGGCCAGCCCGTAGACCTTGGAGAACGTCCGGAGCACGAGGAGGTTCGGCCGCCCCTCTCGCACGTAGGTCAGCGAATCGGGGAACGCGTCGGAGTCGACCATCTCGACGTACGCTTCGTCGAGGACGATCAACGCGCCGTCGGGGACGCGCCGGACGAACGCGTCGAGCTCCTCGGCCGTGACGATCGTCCCGGTCGGGTTGTTCGGATTGCAAGCGACGACGATCTTCGTGCGGTCGGTGATCGCCTCCGCCATCGCGTCGAGGTCGATCCGGTAGTCCCGGGCGAGCGGCGTCTTGACCACGCGCGCCCGCATCGCGGCGGCATAGGCGTCGTAGATCGGAAACGACGATCGGCTGATCACGACCTCGTCCCCGTCCTCGAGGTAGGCCATCGAGAGCTGGAGGATCAAATCGTCCGCCCCGTTTCCCACGGCGACCTCGGCGATCGAGAGGCCGAAGCGTTCGGCGATCGCGGACCGCAGATCGAAGCTCGCCGCGTCGGGGTACAGGTTCCCGCGCGCCAGGGTCTCGTGCATCGCCTGAAGCGCCTTCGGGGAGACGCCGAGAGGGTTCTCGTTCGACGCCAGCTTGATGACGTCCCCGATGCCGATCTCGCGCATCACCTCTTCGATCGGCTTGCCGGGGACGTAGGGCCGGATCGCGTCGAGTCCGCGCTGCGGTCGGACGGTCTTCGACATCTGTGTCACTCCTCTCTACGGTCGGGTCGGGCGCGCCGCGGGGACGACGCGGACGTCGCCGATCCACAGGCCTCGCTCGAGCAGGTAAACGGGGTTCAGGTCGAGCTCCCCGATCTCCGGGAACCGGAGCGGGAGCTCCGAGACGCGGACGAGGAGCTCGACGAGCGCGTCGAGATCCCGCGCCGTCCGTCCCCGAGCGCCGCGAAGGATCGACGTCCCCCGTAGCCCGTCGATCATCCCCAGCCCTTCACTCCGGTCGATCGGGGCGACCCGGAACGCGACGTCGCCCAGCACTTCGGCGTAGACTCCGCCGAGTCCGCACGCGACGATCGGACCGAACTGCGGGTCATGGGACAGGCCGACGAGGATCTCGACCGGTTCCGGGATCATCGGGGAGACGAGGACGCCGCGGAAGTCGTGCGCTCCGGCGGCCTCCCGCAATCGGTCGAACGCGGCGACGGCGTCGCCGGGGGCGACGTCGAGGATCACGCCGCCCGCCTCGGTCTTGTGGACGATCGCCGGGCTGACGACCTTCATCGCGACGGCGCGATCGAACTCCTGTGCCGACGCGACGGCCTCTTCACCGACCTTCGCCCATCGGCGGTCGATGACCGGGAAGCCGAGCTCTTCGAGCCAGTCCATCGCCTCCGGCTCCAACGGCCTCCGATCCCACGGAAGCGCTTCGGGGGTCCGGGGGGGGAGGCTCGCTGTGCCTGCCGAATCGCCAAGTGATTCGACCCGCTTCGCTCGCTCCCAGAGGGCGGCGAGCGCGCTCGCGGCGCGTTCGCCGGTCGCGAAGTTCGGGACGCCGCCCTCACGGAGGACCGGACGCGCGGCCTCCGCCGGCCGGCCGGCCAGGAAACTCGCGGCGATCGGTCCGCCGGTCTCGCGGGCGGCGGCGACGATCCCCCGCGCCAACGGCGCGGAGTCGAGATACGGGGTGTTGACGTCGATCGCCAGCGCGGCGTCGTACTCGGCCAGGACCTCGATCAGCACTTCGCGGTAGTCGTCCCCGGTCCCCTGGACCGTCAGATCGAACGGGTTGTCGAGGCCGCAGAAGGGCCGGAGCCTCCCTTCGAGGCGATCCCGCAGTCCGCCGGAAGGCGGCTCGACGCAAAGGCCGCAAGCCTCGGCACGGTCCGCTGCCAGCACGCCCGGTCCGCCGGAGTTGGTGACGATCGCCACGCGAGGGCCCTTCACCGGAGGGAGCAGGGTGAACCCGCGGCAGAGATCGAACATCTCCTCGATCCCGTCGACGCGGATCGCCCCGCACTGGTTCAACGCCGCGTCGAAGACCGCGTTTGCGCCGGCCATCGATCCGGTGTGAGAGAGCGCCGCGCGGCTCCCGGAATCCGAGCGCCCGGACTTGATGACGATCAGCGGCTTGACCAAGGCGACGCGACGGGCCGACTCCATGAATCGCCGCCCGTCGGAGACGGTCTCGACGTAGAGGGCGACGACGCGCGTCTCGTCGTCCTCCCGTAGGGCATCGAGGAAGTCGACCTCGGTCAGATCGGCCCCATTCCCGTAGCTGACGAACTTGGAGAGCCCGACGCCCTGCTCCTCGGCCCACGAGAGGACGGCTCCGCCGAGCGCGCCGCTCTGGGAGACGAAGGCGACGTCGCCGGCCGGCGGTCGCGTCTCCAGCGTCGGGAAGAGGCCGCGTCTCGTGTTCACGATCCCCGCGCAGTTTGGGCCAACAACTCGGAGAACCCGGCGGTGATAACGATCGCGACCTTCGCCCCGGCCTTCCCGGCGTCCTCGAGCACGTCGGCGACGGTCGACGCCGGCGACGCGACCACCACCAGATCGGCTCGCGAACCGGCCTCGGCCAATCCGCACAGGGAACTCGCTGCGGGGATCCCCCGGATCCCTTCCGCCTTCGGGTTGACCGCCGCGACGCGGGAGTGGCCTCCGTCGAGGAGCTGCTCGATCAGGACGCGGCCGAGCCTCCCCTCGCCGACCGAGCCGACGACGGCGACCGCGCGCGGCTCGAAGAGCGCTCCGACCCAGTTCATCGGCCGCTCCTCCATCCCGCCCGGAGCGCGGCGACGTTCGGCGCCTCGGCCTCCGGCCACCGCTCGGCGAGGAGCCGCTCCACGGCCTTCGGATCGAGGAGCCTCCCCACGGTCGACCGCCCGAGGATTGCGCCGAGGACGTACACGTTCTCAGGGGCCCGTCGTCCGTTCACGCTCGGCAGCTCGGCCGGATCGAGGACGATCGACCGGGGCGTCGCGTCGCGGATCCGCCGAGTCACCTGCTCGAGCGTCGGATACGGATCGGTCCCCAGCATCGCGCCGGTCGTCGTCCAGACGTGATCGAAGAGGATGAACGTCCCCTCCGGCTTCAAGAAGCGAATCCCCTTGAGAGCCTCGGAGCGCTCCATCCCGACGACCAGATCCGCCCCGCCCTCGCCGATCCGGGGGCCGACGCCCTCCCGTCCGAGGCGCATCTCGACCTTGACGGGGCCTCCCCGTTGGGCCATCCCCTTGGTCGGGCAGAACGAGGCGGGGACGTCGGCGTCGAACGCGGCTCGGAGGAGGAGATCGCCGATCGTCAGAACGCCCTGTCCGCCGACGCCGACGAGGACGATGTCGCAGCTCATCATTCCGCCGCCCTCCATGTCAGTGCCCCCGTCGGGCAGAACGGGACGCACAACCCGCAGCCGTTGCATGCGGCAACATCGATCTGGATCGATGTTGCCGTGGAAGAACCGTCGACCGCTGTCGTCGGTTCTTCGGCATCCGACGACGCAGCAGACAGCTTCCTGAGCTTATCGAAGCCGTCTCCGGACGGCTTCGATCCTGGCTCTCTCGTTGTCACGGGCAGAGAGAGAGCAGGACAGCCGGTCATTTGAAGACATCGCTTGCACAGGACGCACGCCTCCGGGTCGACGGTCGTCGTGCCGTGGCGGACGCCTCGCCTCGTCGCCTGGATCGCGCACTCGCGCCGCGCGAGGACGGCGCTGACATCGGCGGAACGCTGCAAGCATTCCACCAACGCGTCCGTCGTCCCCTCGAGGTCGTACGGATCCACGACGAACAGGCGGTCGACGCCGAGCCCACGGAGAACCTGCTCGAGATCGACCCGGCGCCCGCCGTCCTGAAACGCGTTCTCGGTCCCCGGGTTGACCTGCATCCCGGTCATCGCCGTCCAGCCGTTGTCCATGACGACGAGCGTCAGCGGGACCCGATGCTGGATCGCGTTGATCAACCCGGGAATCCCGCCGTGGAAGAACGTCGAATCGCCGATCGTGGCGATCACCGGCGTCTTCAGCCCGGCGCGGACGTACCCTTGGGCGAGGCCGACGCTCGACCCCATCGACACCTCGTTCCACAGGAGGTCGAACGGCGGGTTCATCCCGAGGATCGTGCAGCCGATGTCGCCGGTGACCATCACTTCGGACTTCGAGTAGCCGGCCCTCTCGATTGCCGCCTCGATCGCGAGGTACGTCCCTCGGTGCGGACAGCCAGCGCAGACGGTGATCGGCCGCGAAGCCGCCTTTGTCCCTTGTACCGCGAACCTCGAACTGCGAACTTCAGTCGCCGGGACGGTTCCTTCTCTCGCGGCGGCAAGTCCTCTACGGACTTCATCCACCCCGTACTCGCCGATCGGAGACAGCGTGCCGTCCAGCTTGCCGACGATCCGGCCGGCCCATCCACTCCGGTGCGCGAGCACGTGAACTTCCCGCTCGACGTACGGCTCGAGCTCCTCGAGCACGAGGATCGTGCCGCAGTGCGAGAGCAGCTCCCCCGTCTCGTCCCGAGGGAACGGAACGGGCGTCACGACGTGCAGGATCGATACGTCACTCAACGCCGAAGCGGAGCCTCGATCCGTGCCTGTGCTTTGCGCGAGCGCGCAGGCCTCCTTCACGTAGGCCCTCACGCCGCCCACCGCGACGATCCCGAGGCCGCCCGGCCGATCCGACAGATCCAATCGGTTCAGCCCCACCTCGCAGATGAACGCGGCGGCTCGCTCCAGCCGCGAGATCAGCGCGCGATGTTGGTCCTGGCAGATCGCCGCCCCGGCCTTGGTGTAGCGCGCGATGTCCCGCTCCAGAATCGGGTCGATCTCTCGCGGAGGGACCGGCTCGCCCGCCTCGACGGCGGCCCGGCTGAGCGCGATCGCGGTGGTGAGCCGCACGAACACGGGGGACCCGGTCTTCTCCGACAGCTCGAACGCCGTCTGCACGAGCCCGTACGCCTCGGCCGGCGACACCGGCTCGAGCATCGGCAGCTGGGCCATCCGCGCGAACCCGCGCGAGTCTTGCTCGGCCATCCCGGCGCTGACGCCCGGATCGTCGGCGACGTAGATCACGAGCCCGCCGTTCGTCCCGGAGTAGGCGATCGAGATCAGTGCGTCGTAGGCGACGTTCAACCCGGACATCTTCATCGTGCACATCGCCCGGTGCCCGGCCCACGCCGCGCCGGACGCGATCTCGAACGCCACCTTCTCGTTCGTGCTCCATTCGACGTGCCGGCCGGGGAGGTCCATGGTGAGGAGATGCTCGATGCAGCCGGTCGACGGAGTCCCCGGATAGCCGGTCACCACCTTGACGCCGGCGCGTAGTGCCCCGAGCGCCACCGCCTCATTCCCTGTTGTTATGCGTTTCATCTTGCAGGCCTGCTCTCCGAAACCCCATCCACCGCAGAGAGCGCAGAGAAGCGCTGAGGAATAGCCAAACAATGAAGTCGCCAGGGTTCGGGTCGACGATGCAGCGGCCCGTTCACCATGCTAAGGATTCTCTCTCTGCGTTCTCCGCGACCTCTGCGGTTCATGCTTCTTGCCCTTCTCTTGCCGCAGCGAGGGCCTTCAGCACCCGCTCGGGGGTGAGAGGGAGTTCGTGGATTCGGACGCCGAGCGCGTCGGCGACGGCGTTCGCCACCGCCGGTGCCGCGGGCGTCAGCGCAGGCTCGCCGATCCCCTTCGCGCCGAACGGGCCGACGCCGGTTCCGGATTCGAGGACGATCACGTCGGTCGGCGGGTAGTCGGCCGACGTCGGGATCAGGTACTCGGCGAACGACGGCGTCAAGATCCGGCCGTTTTCCAGGACGAACTCCTCCATCAGCGCGTAGCCGAGCCCCTGATGTGTCCCCCCGGCGATCTGCCCGCGGACGGCGGCCGGATTGATCGCCCGCCCGACGTCGTGGCAGGCGGCGCACTTCAGTAGTTCGATCCGCCCGGTCTCCAGGTCGACGGCGATCTCGACGGCGACGGCGCCGAAGGTGAAGTCCGGCCAGATGTCGCCCTGCCCGGTCTCCGGGTCGAGCCCGTCGGTGAACGGCGCGTTGAACTGCGCCAAATGCGACAGCTCGATCCCTTCCGCCGCGCACCGCTTCGCCAAGTCGGCCAGCTCGATGAACCGATCCGGATCTCCGCTGACAGAAGCTCGGGAGTTTCCGAGCTCGATCTCCTCCTCGGAAACTCCTATGTGTTTGGCAGCGCGCGCCACTAGGCGCGCTCGTATTGTGTCCGCTGCCAAACACACCGCATTCCCCGACATGTACAGCTGCCGCGTCGCGGTCGACGTCCCGGCGAGCGGGGTGACCGCCGAGTCGGTCGCGTAGATCGTCACCCCCTCGAGCGGGACGCCGAGGATCTCGGCCGCGATCTGGCATAGTGAGTTCGACTGGCCGGCGCCGATGTCGGGGACGCCGCAGCGAATCACGGCAGTTCCGTCCTGCTCGACGCCGACCCACGCCCGCGACGTGTCGTGGAACCAGGTGATCCGGCCGTAGCTCTGGAACGTGTTCGCGTACCCGCGGCCGATCCGCTTGGACGGCGTGTCGGGAGTCCGTTCGCCGAGGGCGCCGATCGCCCGCGTCAGGCACTCCTCGGACCACGCGGCCGACCGGATCTCCTGCCCGGTACATGTCGTGTCGCCGGTCCTCATGTAGTTGGCGCGCCGGACCTCGAGCGGATCGATCCCGAGCGCCTTCGCGATCTCGTCCATCTGCTGCTCGTAGCCGAGCGCCGCCTGCGGTCCGCCGAACCCGCGGAACGCGCTGGTGAACGTCTGGTTCGTCGCCGCCGCGACGCTGTCGATCCGGACGTTGTCGATCCTGTACGGGCCGGTCGCCATCCCGGTTGCGTAGAGGAGGACGTACGGCGTCAGGTACGGGTAGGCGCCGGAGTCGGCGACCATCCGAATCTGCGACGCCGTGATCCGTCCGTCCTTCTTCGCGCCGGTTCGATGGGTGATCGTGAACGGGTGCCGCTTCGACGTGGCGAGAAACGCCTCCTCCCGCGTGTAGACGAGCTTCACCGGTCGGCCGGTCTCGCGCGCGAGGAACGCGAGGAAGATCTCGACGGTGACGTCCTCCTTGCTCCCGAACCCGCCTCCGACCATCGTCCCGCGGACGCGGACTTTGTTCTGCGGCACGCCGAGCGCGCGGGCGACCGAGCGGAAGTGCTCGACGACCTGCGTGGCGACGCGGATGTTGATCACGCCCTGCTCGTCGACCCACGCGACGCCGGCGTCCGGCTCGAGGTACGCGTGCTCGACGAACGGCATCTTGAACGTGCTCTCGACGACCACGTCGGCCTCGGCCATCCCGGCGTCGAGGTCGCCCTTGCGGATCGCGTAGCGGCTGACGACGTTGTCCGGCTCGAACAGGATCGGCGCGCCCGGCTTCATCGCCTCTTCCGGATCGAAGACGGCCGGTAGGATCTCGTATCCGATCTCGATCCGTTCGAGAGCCTCCTCGGCGAGGGCGGCGGTCTCGGCGGCGACGAGCGCGATTGGCTCGCCGACGTATCGGACCGCGTCGAGGGCGAGGACCGGCGCGTCCGACCCGGCCCGCGCCTCGCGCCCGGTCTGCCCCGGGAGGTCGGTGTTCAGCTTGGCCCCCTCGACGTCCTCGCCGGTCAGCACGCACGCGACGCCGGGGAGCGCCCTGGCCTTGCCAACGTCGAGCTTCGTGATGCGCGCGTGCGGCCGCGAGCTGCGGAATACCTTGGCGTGGAGCATGTTCGGCATCGTGTAGTCGGCGGCGTAGACCGTCGCACCGACTGCCTTGCCCAGTGCGTCCACTCGTCTCAGCGGCTTGCCGACTTGCTTCAGCGGTGGCAGCTTCACTTCCGGAAGAGGTTTGGGCTGGACGTTGTCGATCACGAATCACCACCTGCTTCCGCTTCGTCGTCAGACGCGAGAACACGATCCAACGGATCGGGTTCTCGCCCGGCTCGGCTCTGCCGAGACGCGGGCTTGGGTCTCGGTCGGCTCACGAGTCATCACCTACTTCAGTTACGTCATCCGACACGAGAACGCGGTCTGTCGGACCGCGTTCTCGACCGGCTTCGCGAAGCGAAGACGAAGGGGACAAGGAAGATCGTCTCAGCCGCTCCGCCGTAAGGCGGACCGCTGTGACGATCTGGCCGTACCCCGTGCAGCGACAGAGGTTCCCCGACAGCGCGTCGCGGATCTCGTCGTCGGTCGGATCCGCGTTCCGGGCGAGGAGCGCTTTCGTCGCGATGACCATGCCGGGGGTGCAGAACCCGCACTGGACCGCCCCGGCGTCGGCGAACGCCTCCTGGATCGGGTGCGGGTGCTCGAGCGTCCCGAGGCCGGCGTTCGTCGTGATCCGCGCCCCCTCCGCCTGCCAGGCGAGCACGAGGCAGCTGTTGACCGCGACCCCGTCGAGAAGCACCGCGCAAGCGCCGCAGTCGCCCTTCTCGCAGCCGTTCTTGACGTCGGTATATCCAAGGTCGCGTAGCGCTTGCAGGAGCGTCACGTTGGGAGCCAGGAGGACCGCATGAACCCTCCCGTTGACCTGGAGCTCGACCTTTCTACTCTCCATCGGTCTCACCCCCGTCCGACTTCATCAGGCGGGAAAGGCAACGTCGGACCAGCACCTCGACCTCTCGCCGTCGGTACCCGGACGAGCCGCGGATGTCATCGATCGGCCGCGCTTCCTCCGCGGCGATCTTCGCAGCGGTGACGATCGCTCGCTCGGTCAGTTCCGTCCCGCGGAGCGCCTCCTCTGCGTCCCGCGCCCGGATCGGGATCGGCGCGACGGCGCCGATGGCGATCCGCACCTCCGGAGGACCGTCCCCGGTTGGAACGGTCAATGCGGCGACGCTGACGACGCTGATCGCATTAGCATTGCGGAGCCGGAGCTTCTCGTACGCCCAACGCGGCGTTCCCTCGAGCACCGGGATCCGAACGGCGGTCAGCAGGTACCCCCGTCTGAGACGGGTCTCGCACGGCCCGGCGAAGAACCGAGCGAGCGGCATCAAGCGCTTTCGGCCGTGAGCTTGCAGCTCCACCGCCGCATCGAGCAGCAGCAGCGGAGGAGCCGTGTCCGCCGCGGGCGATGCGTGGACGAGGTTCCCGCCGATCGTCGCACGGTTGCGGACCAACGGGGCGGCAAACGTCTTACACGCTTCGCGGAGCACGCCCGCGCATCGTTCGACGGCGGGACTGGCGAGCAGCTTCGCGATCGTCACCGTCGCGCCGATGACCAGCTTGCCGTCGGCGATCTCGATTCGGCGGAGCTCCTGGACCCGTGACAGGTCGAGCAGTACGTCCGCGGAGGCGGCTCGGCGGCGGAGATCCACGAGCAGGCAGGTTCCTCCAGCGATCGGCACCGCCGTCGGCGTCTCATCGAGCAGCTTCAGCGCCTTCGAGAGCGTCCCCGGCTGCAGCAGCTCGAACGCGGGTAGACTCATTGCCGTTCACCCTCCGTGGTACCCCCTGCCGAAGGCTCCCGAGGAGCCTTTGGCCCTAGGGACGCTTGATTGTTCGCGGCTCGTTGAACCGCGCGAACAATCGAGCTGTACCCCGTACACCGACAGTGGTTCCCCTTCAGATAGTCGCGGATCTCGTCCTCGGTCGGGCGGGGGATCTCCTCGAGGAGCTTCTTCGTCATCATCAGCATTCCCGGGGTGCAGTAGCCGCACTGAAACGCGTTTTCCTCGATGAACGCCTCCTGCAGCGGATCGAGCGTCCCGTCCGGCGCCGCGAGCCCTTCGATCGTTCGGACCTCCGCCCCGTCGGCGGAGACGGCGAGGACGAGGCAGCCAAGAACCGGCAGGCCGTTCCACCAGACGGTGCACGCGCCGCACTCGCCGATCCCGCAGCCGTACTTCGTCCCCGTCAACTCGAGCCGCTCGCGGAGGACGTTGAGGAGCAGTTCGTTCGGTCGCACGTCGAGCTCGTGCCGCGCGCCGTTCACCGTCAACGCGATCCACGCCTTCTCGTCGGGGCCCACTTGTAGAGACTCGCCCACGGGAGGAACGGACTGCGGATCCCCGTTTCTCCCACGGCTCGGCCTTACCTCTTCCTCTGTGCGGTGCCAGGCCGAGACGCAGGCATCATGGGTCAGCGCGATGGCGGTGCGACGCCGGTAATTGGCAGAACTCCGCACGTCGTCGATCGGCCGAATCTCGTCCGCAACGAGCCGTGCCGCCTCCAGAACCTCTTCCTCCGAGAGGCGTTTCCCCTGCAGCGCGCTCTCCGTCTTCCGCGCGCGGAGTACCGTCGGTCCGACCGACCCGAGCTCGATCCGTGCCGAGGTGCACCGCCCGTCCTCCCCGCGGGAGAGGCGGGCCGCGACGGAGACCTTGGCCAGGTCGGCCCGCACGCGCGACAGCTTCAGGAACGCCGAGCCTGTCCGACTACCGGCGCGAGGGAGCCGGATCGCGGCGAGGATCTCGCCCTTTCGCAGCCGGACCTTTCCCGGCCCGTCGAGGAGGTCGCCGACGGGAACCATCCGTTCGCCTCCCGGTCCGGCGAGGTACGCGTCGGCGCCGAACGCGACGAGCGCCGGCACTGTATCGGAAGCCGGCGAGCCGTTGCAGACGTTCCCGCCGAGCGTCCCGCGCATCATGACCTGCGTCGAGCCGAACGCGGCCGCCGCCTCGGCGAGCGCGGTGTACTCCTTCCCGAGGAGTTCCGACGTCGCGAGCGCGTAGATCGAGGTCAGCGCGCCGACCCACAGGCCGTCGGAGCGCTCCTCGACGCCGTGGATCTCGGGGACGAATGTGATGTCGATTACATTCGGAGGAGCCGTCCGTTCCAACTTGAGATCGACGAGGAGGTTCGTGCCGCCGGCGAGGATCGCCGCGTCGGGGCGTTCTCGCAGGGCCCCAACGGCCTCTTGGAGAGAAGTCGGACGCACGTACCCGAAGCGATGCGTGAGGATGTGAGTGTTCGTGGGGGCGTGCGCGTGTTCGCTCATGGGGTGCTCCTTTCTGCCGCGCACGGCAGGCACGTCGCGTGTGGCTTGTGGCTGGTAAGGAAGATGAGGCCTGTGGCATGTGGCGTGTAGCCTGCGGGGAAGTCATGAGTCCTACAATCCACAGGCCACAAGCTACGTGCTGCTCCTCGGTCGCTCATCGTCCCGCCTCCTCCAGCGCCGCGAGGATCCTCTCGGGAGTAATCGGCAGCTCGTAAAACCGAACGCCGAGTGCGTTGGCGATCGCGTTGGCGTACGCGGCGGCGACCGGGTTCATCGCCGCTTCGCCGATCCCCTTGGCGCCGAACGGGCCGGTCGGCTCGTACGTGTCGGCGAAGAAGGTCGTCAGGTTCTCCACGTGGGGGCTCTCGTCGAACGCGGCGACCTTCGCGTCGAGCCAGTACCCGCGCGACGCGAGCTGGCCGTCCTCGTCCCAGTCGCAGCCCTCGACCAGCGCGTACCCGGCCCCCTTCGACAGCCCACCTTCGAGCTGGCCGACCGCCATCGAAGGATTGACGACCGTTCCGCAGTCTGAGCCCATCACCGCGTTCACCGTCCTGACCTGCCCGGACCACGTGTCGACCTCGACCTCGACGAAGACGGCGACGTACGCCGGCGGGCAGTTCGTCGGGCGGTACGACTCGACCGCGGCGAGCGTCTTCCAGCTCTCCATCCAGCAGCGCTTCGCCAGCTCTTCGAGCGTCATCGACTTCTCGGGAATCGCCGGGGCGTGAATCACGCACTGGCCCCGTTCGGCGTCGAGCCGGAGATCGAGCGCGTCGGGATAGACGTTCAGGTAGTGCGCTGCCGTCTCGAGGATCTCCCCCACCAGCGACGCCGCGGCCTTCACCGCCGCTCCTCCGCCGGCGTAGACGCCGCGCGTCGCGTGGGTGACGCAGTCGTAGACCGTCGTCTGCGTTCCGGCCGGCACGACGTTCACCTTGTCAAACGGGACGGAGAGGGCCTCGCCGACCAGCTTCGCGATCGCTTCGTGCGTCCCGCCGCCGTGATCCATCAATGCGGTGACGACGTCGATCGAACCGTCGATGTTGACCTTGACCATCGCGCCGGAGAAGTCGATCACGTCCCCCGGCTGCGGCGCGCCGGCCGAGCTGGTGTGGAACCCGCGCCCGACGCCGATCCCGGCACGAAAACGCCCAGTCTTCTCCTTCGGGCGTTTCCGCTCTGCCCAATGGATGAGCTTCGCACCGCGCTTCATCAATTCGGGCACTCCGTCGGACTGCACGATCGACTTCACCATCGGCCCCTGCCCCCAGAAGGTGTCGCCGAGGCCGACGTAGTTCTTCAGCCGAAGCTCGATCGGGTCGACGTCGAGCTTCTCGGCCAGCTCGTCGATCAGCTGCTCGACGGCGAACGTGACCTGCGGGTTGCCGAACCCCTGCATCGCGCACGACGGCGCCTTGTTCGTGTAGACAGCCGTTCCCCGGTAGCGGACGTTCGGCAGCCTGTACAGGGAGACGAGCCAGCCGACCGAGACGCCGAGGTACGAATAGGCCTGGATGTTGTGCGCGCCGATGTCGGCGACGAGTTCCATGTCGGCGCCGAGGAGCGTCCCGTCGTTCTTCGCTGCGAGCTTCAGGTCGATCGTGCAGCCGTACCGGGTGTGGTCGTGGGCGTCCTCCTCGCGGGTGTAGGTCAGCTTCACCGGGCGCCCGGCCTTCAACGCCAGGGCGGCGCAGATCGGGATCGGCGGGTTCATCTGGATGCTCGAGCCGAACGTCCCGCCGATCGGCACGCGGCGTACGTCGATCTTCGAGAGCGGGATTCCGAAGATCTCGCCGAGGAGGATGCGGACGTTGTGGATCGACTGGGTCGTCGGCCAGACGGTCAGCCCGCCGTCCGGCTCCGAGCGGCAGACGCACGACTTCGTCTCCAGCTGCGCGTGGTAGACCTTGGGAAGGGTGAACGTCCCTTCGACGATCACGTCGGCTTCGTCGAAGGCGGCGTCGACGTCGCCTTCGTTCACTTCGCGCTCGCAGGCGACGTTGTTCTCGATGGCGATCTCGTCCTCGCCCCAAATGACGGTGTCGTAGATCTTCGGCGCGCCGCGCTTCATCGCCTCGTAGGCGTCGGTGACGGCCGGGAGGACCTCGTACTCGACTCGGATAGAGCGAAGAGCACGCTCCGCGAGCTCTTCGCTGTCTGCAGCCACTGCAGCGACCGCCTCGCCCATCCGACGGACCTTGTCGGCGAGGACGGTGTGGTCCTTGTGAAGGACCGGAGGGATCGTGATGATCCGCTCGTTGTAGCGAACCTTCGGCACGTCGGCAAATGTGATGACCGTTACACCCAGCGCCTCTGCCTCGGACGTGTCGATCGAGACGATCTTCGCGTGGGCGTACGGGCTCGACAGGATCCGCCCGTGCAGCATCCTGGGGAGCACTACGTCCACCGTGTAGCGCTCCGCGCCCGTTACTTTCGCGACGGAATCGGAACGCGGGAAATCCTTTCCAAGGAGTTCGAACTCGGCCTTCTTCATCCGCTCACCAACTTCGTCACCTCATCCCCATCGAAGCTCGCGAAGCGAGGTTCGATCCTAGCTGCAGTGCGCGAGGGCGTAGCCCGAGCAAGCTTGCAGCCGAACCACCCACTACCCACCACGAACCGCGAACTGTGAACCGCTCCCCACCCCTTACTCATGACGCTGAAAATGCTCGTGCATCCTGTTCCCCGCCTCAACGGCATCACCGGACGAAACCGCATCGATGATCCCACCTAGGCGAAGCGCAACGCGGTTCGCCCGAGCTACTGCGCACGAGCGCAGAGCGCGAGTAAGCATGTAGCCGTGCTCACGCATCGTCGGCCTCCCGCGGGAAGTGGTTCTCCATCCGCTCCATTGCCGCAACGACGTCCCCACTTGCGATGGCTTCCACGACGAGACGATGCGCCGTGACCGATTCGCGAAGGTACTCGGCCCGATTCGGCAGGTAGAACTGCCGCTCCATGTCCTGCCAGCCCTCGTGATCCATGTACTCGAGGAAGCTTCGTTCCGTCCCTTCGACGATCGCGTTGTCCGTCGCCTGGGCGAGCATCAGGTGGAAGTCGCGATGGAGGCGAATGTAATCTTCATAACATTCGTTCTCGGCGCAGCTCGACATCCGGGACAGAAGATCTTCGAAGGATTCCGCCTTCTCCGTCGACCATCGGGCAACCGCCAGCCGCACCAACCCGCACTCGAAGACCGCTCTGGCTTCCTGAAGCTGCAGCGCTTCCTCCGACTTCTCGATGGCCTGTGCGATGCCATTCGAGACCAGCGCATGGTCCGCCGACTCGCGGACGTAGCTACCGTCGCCAACGTGGGTTTCAATGACTCCCATCAGCCGCAGCGCCGCCAGCGCCTCACGCACCGACGTCCGCCCGACCCCCGTCAGCTCCGCCAGCTTCGCCTCTGACGGCAGCCGCTCGCCCGCCTTCAGAGACCCGTCCTGGATGGAAGAGAGGATCTGTTCTACGACAAACCTTGGTTTCTTCGTCTCCACCAGACGTTCGATGGGCATGTTCGGATGATGATAGCACATCTGTCAGGTGTCTGACAGGCACCTTGGCTCATCGCCACTCAATCGCACAAGACATGAGCCGAACGCCACTCGACCGCTGGTTTGGAGTCAGAACACGAGGTATCGATAATGGTGGTGATCCGTTTGAGGGAATGAAAGGAAGTGCAAATTGCTCCGCGAGAAGAGTGAGCGTGGCTCGGATGACCCACGTCGCCGAGCCCAACGACCGGCTCCCTCGGGAGCATGTCCCCGGCCACCGCTGGTTCCTCAGCGTCCTCGCGGTTGATCCCGCGTACCAACACCACGGCCACGCGACGCACCTGGTCAATGGCATGCTGATCCGCCTTGATCGGGATCGGATCGCCTGCTACGCAGAGACGTCCGAACCGGTCGTTCTCCCTTTCTAGCGGCGCTTCGGCTTCGAACCGGGCGTCGCGCCCACCATTCCTGGGACCGACCTCACGGTCTGGCCGCTGGGGAAGCAGCTGTCTTGGCGGCGTTTGGAGCCTATTGCACTGCGACGACGGAATCGAGCCACGGGCGATCTTGCACCGTGCGCTAGACTGAAGTTCCCGGGCCTCAAATGGCGGAAGTTCTGTTGGGTTGGGCAGTAGCTCAAGAATCATAGTGCAGTGTTCTGTCTACACCCTGATGGCATCAAGCAGATCGAATGCCCGCTGTTGCTCGGCGTTGGGGACTGTTGTCATGGTGAAACAGCGCTCGTTCGGTGACGCTCCCTTGCGACGACAGGTATCCCTCACGATGGTGGTCAGG
>Ga0315554_1000720_pt1 | contig 19531 bp, 18 predicted proteins | sample SalMarSW160370MG_FD_202114 | JGI IMG/M metagenome (GOLD analysis project Ga0315554, IMG submission 202114) | Salt marsh sediment microbial communities from the Plum Island Ecosystem LTER, Massachusetts, United States - Salt Marsh Sediment SW1603-70 ... | reverse complement strand
TGCTCCGATTACCTTTGCGCCGAGTATTGAGCAGCCAAGCTGCATGCCATAGCAGATGCCGAGTACGGGAACGCCAAGAGCGAAGATTTTTTCATCGCATTGCGGAGCGCCTGGGTCGTTGACGCTCGCCGGGCCGCCGGAAAGAATCAGCCCTTTGAGATTCATCTTCGCTAATTCATTAGCCGCAACGTCGTTGCGGCAGATAACAGAGTACACATTCTGCTCGCGCACCCGCCTCGCAATAAGCTGGACGTACTGACTACCGAAGTCAAGGATTGCAATAGTCTCGTGGTTCATAATTTCACATTCCGGGAATCAACCTTTTTGCTTTTAACACAAAGGCACCAAGGCACTAAGACACCAAGAACAACTTTATCAAAAATTTTGTTGTGTTTTGGCAATAGCTTCTCGAGAACAATCTTTTTTATAAATTGTTTTCCCGTATTTCTCTGCGAAGTAAACAATATGGTTTACTACATTACGCCATTTTTCGTATTCATCCGGCGTTTCCACGATGATATCGAATCCCGCAGGGAAATCACCGATTACCTTTCGCACGGCTCCGTATCTTTCCAGAGGCGGGATGTCAGTATCAGCAACCACCATCAGGTCAATATCCGAATCTTCTTTCGCCGTGCCGTTTGCGTATGAGCCGAAAAGGATTATCTTTTCGACGTCGAAATTAGCCGCGATTTTACGGCTCAACAGCTCTATGTCACTTAAATCTACCATAAGCTTGAGATTTATTTAAGGTCGAGATTTCCACTGTTGAATTTGACTAGCTTCATCCAGTCTATTCCCCCGTCTTTTTTGCAGAATTCTGCAAGGAACTCTTTCGTGAAGAGATTTACAATTTTACTTTTTTGCCTCTTGAACTTGTCGTTGTGTTGCTTGGCTCTGTAGCCTACCGGTTCGATGATGTCCGTATATAGATTTTCGTTGCCGCTGATGAGGTACCAGAAGTTCTGACCTACTACTTTCATATATCCCCTAAGATATGAAGTTCTCGTCTTACCATAGCATATCCCAAGGACAGGTTGAACATTCTTGGTATGCTTGGACTGCTTAACTACTTTTAGAGCAGTCTGGAAGTCGGTTTCTTGCTTGTTCTGTTGTGCATTATTTCCCCAATTAGGCCCAGATTTGACAGAAACCAAGTATAAAACGCCTTCATTCACAAACTCTAAATCTATACCTGTTGTTGTGGATTTTCTGCCACCACAGGTTTTCGACGAAATGAATACAGCCAAGTCCTCAAGAAAATCCCCGAACAGTTTTTCTTCAGAGGATGATAAAAAAGCGTCAAGAATACCTTTAACAAGTTCGCCAGCAACAGTGATGTTTTTTGCACGGAATAAATAAGGATTCTTTTTCTTTAACACATCGTTCAAACTTATCTCTCGGAGTCTTTCGAGCCTTTTGTTGTGAAAACAGTTGATGTTTTCGTTTACAAATTCATTCACTTCCCTTAGATTCAGCTTTTCCATTTGAAACTTCCTTGTATTACCGTCTTTCTGAGACTAGCCCTTGCCATTTTGCAATACTCGTCATTCTGGTCTATCCCGATGTACCTGCGCTCTAAGCTCTTAGCAACAACTGCCGTCGTTCCGGAGCCAACAAACGGATCGAGTACTACATCATGTTTTTCTGTGAACAATTTGATGAACCATTCCGGCAATGCCGAAGGAAATGTAGCACTATGATTTTTATTAGCGCACTCGGTAGCTAAGTGGAGTACGTTAGTTGGATACGCCATATCTCTCCCAATCCAGTTTGAGATATTTTTACCAAAGCCACTCTTGACTTTTGATTCATCTCGTATTTTGTCTGTATCGCTTAGCTTTCGCAATCTGGATTTTGCCCAGTCTCCTGTTGGTACCATTACCTCTTCTTGATGCATTTTGAACTTTTTATCCTTGTTGAATTGAAGGCATCGCTCCCAGGCGTCACGAAACCGATTTGGCCATTTGCCAGGATAGCAATTTTTTTTGTGCCATACGAATTCTTCGGTCCAGAGCCAACCCTGTTCTCGCATACCACGAATTAGGTCTATGACGTATGTATGCCTCTCCCCTTTTATAACTTTTTCTTTTATATTAAGGACGAAAGTACCCGTTGGCTTGAGAATTCTTAAGAACTGTTCAGATTTTGGTAGAAACCATTCAACATATTTGTCCGGGTGTACACCGCCATACGTATTTTTTCGGCAGTCTGCATAGGGAGGAGACGTTACGATAAGAGCAATTGAGTTGTTAGGAAACCGACCCACAGCCTTCTCGCAATCGCCGCAAATAATAGTATTTATAGGAAGTTTCATACCAGATTCTATTCTACAGGTTGTTATTTTCGTATTCAACGATGTTTGCATAACTGTCTGACTATAAAACCATTTTTTAACAAATACCTGATTCGAGTATCAACTTTCAAAAGGCAAAAGAGCGGAGTAGTTCGGGGCTTCTTTTGTTATCTGGATATCGTGCGGGTGGGATTCGCTGACCGAAGCGGGGGTGATTGCCACGAATTTAGCTTTGGTCCGCAGCTCGGTGATGTTTTTCGTACCGCAGTAGCCCATACCGGCCCGCAGCCCCCCTACCAGCTGATAGACGAACTTGCCAAGATGGCCCCGATAAGGGACCCGTCCTTCGACGCCTTCGGGAACGAGCTTTTGTCTTTCGGTCGAGCTTTCCTGACCGTAGCGGTCTGCTGAGCCTTTGACCATCGCTCCAAGTGAACCCATGCCGCGATATTCCTTGAACTGCCTTCCTTTATATATGACCAATTGACCCGGGCTTTCGGCCAGGCCTGCGAACAGTGAGCCAATCATAACGGATGAGGCCCCTGCCGCTATGGCCTTGGTAATATCGCCGCTGTGGCGAATGCCGCCGTCGGCGATGACGGGAATGCCGGCCGGCTCGGCGGCGGATACCGCGTTCATGATGGCAGTGACCTGCGGGACGCCGACACCGGAAATTACCCGCGTGGTGCATATAGCGCCCGGGCCGATACCGACCTTAACAGCATTGGCACCGGCGTTTATTAAATCTTTGGCGGCTTCGGCGGTGGCGATATTGCCTGCGATGACGTCGATATTGTGTTTGCTCTTGACGGCCTTGACGGTATCAATAACGTTCTTCGAATGTCCGTGAGCGGTATCGACGACCAGCACATCGACCTCGGCGGCGATGAGTGCCTCTATCCGCTCGAAGTCGCTAACACCAACCGCAGCACCGACCCGCAGTCTGCCGCGGTCGTCGCGGGCTGCGGTTGGATACTGCTGAACACGGTCGATATCGCGCATGGTAATCAATCCCGCAAGCTCGCCGTGGGCGTTGACCAGGAGCAGCTTTTCAACCTTGTGTTTCTGGAGGATTTCCTTGGCCTGTTCGAGTGTGGTTCCGGCTGGGCCGGTTACGAGCTTGTCTTTGGTCATAAACTCTGCTATGCGAACATTGTAGTCCTTCAAAAATTTCAAATCCCGCCTTGTCAGTATTCCTACGAGCTTTTTGCCTTCTACAATTGGGATGCCTGATACGTTCTGCTCGTTCATCAGGTCGCGTGCCCTGCTGACCGGCTCGTTGGGACTGAGCGTTACAGGGTCGAGAATTACGCCGTTTTCGCTTCGTTTTACCTTGGCGACCTCGCGTTTCTGGGCTTCGATGGATAAGTTCTTGTGAATAATGCCGATACCGCCCTCCTGGGCCAGCGCGATTGCCAGGGCCGCTTCAGTAACGGTATCCATCGCCGCTGATACAATGGGGATATTAATACTGATATTGTTGGTTAGCTGGGTGCTGGTCTGGGCGTCGGCGGGGATGAAATCGCTGCGTGCGGGGACCAGCAAACAATCGTCGAAAGTAATTGCTTGGCCGAAGATTTTGGCTGACTGGGCTTGAGGTGTCATTTTTGGGCTCCCTTTTTAGCCCAATATATATAACCACATTTGGTCCGCCGGTCAAACCTAAATTCTGGAACAAAATTGGTTAGTTGAGACTCTTGATGCCCGACTAATTATTTGGATACTTGAGTATGGAGAGGCAATACTCGATACAGATATGTACCTAAAAACTCAACGGGCGGCTGTCACAGCCGCCCGTTTTAATCTATATGGCACTCAACGTCCGATAAAAGTCCCCTGCTACCACGAAATTCAAAATACAGGTTTTTCAAGTTGATACGTCCTATTAGCTATTTATAAAACCAACAATTTGTCATTGTTCATAGAAAGGCTTATCTTTAGATGTGTTTCCAACGAACTCAAGTAAATATAAAGCAGCGTGGAATTGTTTATGTTGTACAGAAGCAAGCTAAGTAATAAATGAGTAATCGAAGAAATCCTGTAAAGTAAAGCCGAAGAGCCATACCCGCATAGAGAAGAAATGTTTCACGTGGAACAGGCTCGATTTCTGTCTAATGCCCGGACTGTGGGATGGCTGAGGCAGAGGCTCAAGTGGCCTACAATTCTGAACAATTCGCCCGGCGGCAAAGACTGGCTGTGATGTTGTACGGTCAGGTAAAAGGTTCCACGTGGAACATTGGAACGCCCTGCCGGTAGTAGTTTTTCGGCGGATTTTGCGGTCAGACAGCCTGGCTTATCCGAAAGGCGGCTTGATTCCAGAGGGCCGAAAAATTGCGAATATAAAGCGGCTGCGGGCACGAGGCAGGTCAATTGGGGCGGGATTGGTGTTTCACGTGGAACATTTTTAATGAAAACACACGTTTTCTGCTGGTAATGTTGCAGAAAATTCGTTAAAACTTCCGAAAAACTGGATGGAGCGTATCAAAACAAGAGCGCGAACAAGGATGTAACCCGTCAGGCATAGGAGGCCTTATGAACACAAAGAAGCGCGAAAAACCAAAACATCTGGGCAGGGGGCTACAATCACTTTTAGGTCCGATAACTGAGCAGGCACAAATGGCAGAATTAAGCGCGGCAATGGCAGGGGGCGGTGGCGGTAACTTCCCGTCAGATAAAGAGTTACATAATTCGCTACGAGAGGTGCCCATTAGTTCGGTACTGCCGAATCCGTATCAGCCACGGACAAGCTGGAATGAGAAGGATATGACGGAATTGGCTGATTCTATCCGGGCTAATGGTGTTATACAGCCTATTGTGGTCCGTCCTTCGGGCAGCGGGTATGAGCTGATAGCAGGCGAAAGGCGGATTCGTGCTGCGAAGGAGGCAGGGCTGGAAACTATTCCGGCGCTGGTACGCCAGGCAACGGACGAACAGCTCCTGGAGCTTGCGCTGGTCGAGAATATTCATCGCAGTGACCTTAACCCCATCGAACGGGCAAAAGCGTATCAAAAATATCTTCATGTATTCTCCCTGACGCAGGTTGAGGCTGCCGAACGGCTCGGCGAGAACCGCTCTGTAATTGCTAACTATATACGGCTGATAGACTTACCGGATGAAATCAAGAAGATGCTCGTGGCGGGGGATTTGTCGATGGGCCATGCGCGGGCTATACTCGCGCTGCCGACGGACGACCTGAGGCGTAAATTAGCCAACAGGGCGATGGCGGGCAGATTGAGTGTGCGCGAGGTCGAACGCTTAGTTCGGCTGTATCTGCAGGGCGGCGTTGACAGCGGTAAAAAAGTAAAGCATAAACCGCCGCATATAGCGGAGCTGGAAACCCGGCTGAGCAGGCATCTCGGGACCAGGGTAGCGATAGTAACGAAGAAAAACGGTCATCGCGGCAAAATCGTGATTGAGTTCGCCTCGCTCGATGAGTTTGACAGAATCAGTGAGCAGCTTGGTGTGCAGGCGCTCGAAGAGGTTTAGGTGTCGGGCGTTATCCGGTCGGCTTTGAAGTGTAATTCGGGCTTATCAGTGCTATAATAGGCGAATGCGAATCTGAAAAACGTTAGTGAATATCTGTCATAATTTGGAGGCTGTACCGTGGGAAAGATAAGGTTTTTAGCTATTTGGGGTTTGATATTATCGGCCTGTGTGTTGTTGGCTGTGGCGGCGGAAACGGCCGAAGAGGACGAGTCAACAACAGAAGATGCGGTGATGCATGCTGAAGAGACAGAGCAAGTCGAAGTTGAGGCGGCAGAGCCGAATTCGCCCGAGGAAATGTTGAAGAAGGCATGGGTTGATGCTGACCGGGCTGGTGACAGCGAGGCCAAGGGCTGGCTGGAACTGGAGATGGATAAGAGGATTGAGTTCGCAAGGGCGGCACAGAAAACGACCGAAGCGCAATTGCAGATAGTGAAGATGATAGCCGAGTCGGAAGGTGCGACGCAGACTGTCGCTGCGATTGATAAAATACTCGAGGCCAGAGTCGCCAAGGTGGATGAGGTCCTTGATGAGGCCAGAGAGGCGAGAAGGCAGGAGCGTATTAAGGAATTGGAAGAAAGGCGCAAGGCCAGGGAAGAGATGCGCAAGAACCGGCGAGACAGGTCAACCACGCAGTAACAACGACGCCGTATATAACTCGTGTTCACCGCGGAACTCATTGAGGGCGCAGTGTTTTTTAACACCGGGGCGTGAAGATATATATCCGCTTAGTAATATTGGCAGGGGGTTTTATTCGAGCTTGAGGTCTTCGTCGGCGTAGCAGGCGAGGATTTGGCCGAAGTAAACGCGGTGGTAGTCATCCGAGGGGTAAAATTGCTTTTTAATATCATCAGGCACGGCGCCTGCGACCATATCGGTTTTGTGTAATACTCTGCACTGGTAATTGATGGGGCACTGTTCTATCACGGGCACGGAAGTTTCTTGTGCCGGGACGGGCGTTAGCTGGGCCTGTGCGAATTTGTCGCAATCGCGGCCTGACACACTCCCACAAAATTCAACCGCCGAAGCCAGGCTTTGTGTGGGGACATTTACAGTAAACTGCGGGACCTGCTCAAGAAGTGAATAACTGTATCGTGACGGCCTTACCAGTATTAAAAGGACGTCTTTGCCCCAGACAGAACCGATGGTGCCCCAGCCGATGGCCATTACGTTGGGCTTGCCTTTTTTGTCAGCCGTCACTAACAGCAGTCCCTCTTTGGTCATTCGCCTGATGGTCATATCGAACAGGTCTTTATAATCGTATGGTATCCTGGCCATTTCGAAACTCCCGCCTTAACAGTTTTTCGAGCACGGGCTATTATATTGATATTTGATGCTGAACTACAGAGTAATTACCGCTGATTTGGGATTTGGACGATGGCAGAGAATCGCTGTTTGCTTTATAATCGGTTGCGGTCAGGACTGGACTGTTAAGGTGAGTAGTTTATGCGGGCGGTTATACAGAGGGTATCGAAGGCGTCGGTTGCGGTTGACAGCAAAACCGTCGGCAGTATCGGCAGGGGGTTATTAGTATATGTCGGCGTCGGCAATACTGATAAGGCTGATGACGCGGTTTTTGTCGGGCGGAAGATTGCCGAACTGCGGATATTCGAAGATGACGACGGAAAAATGAATCGCAGCGTCGGTGACGTGGGCGGGGCGGTACTTGTTATCAGTAATTTCACATTGCATGGTAACTGTCGCAAGGGGCGACGGCCGAGTTTCGATTCGGCAGCGGCGCCTGAGGTTGCAAAAGAGCTTTACGAAAAGGTTGTCGAGACCGTCAGGAGCTACAGCCTGACTGTCGAGAAGGGGATTTTTCAGGCACACATGCACGTGGAAAGTATCAACGACGGGCCTGTAACGTTACTGATTGACAGCGAACTTAGTCGTTCAAAATCCTGATTATTTGCCGCTGGCGGGAGATTTGGTTTAAGAATTTTTGGGCGGCGGGGCGGTTAAATGTCGATATTATAGGACAGAGTCAAGGTCGGTCCATAGGCCGAAGAAGCCGGGTCTATGGAGCGTTTTTGAAGTTGACAGGGCCGGTAGCCCCTGCTATAATAGTGGTGTAAGATGTGTTTATAGTTTAATTTACGCCCAAAGGTGGGGGTGATACTATGCCGGCGCATCAGCTAAGGACGGCTGATAGAGTTAGTGAGCGCTGCGAGAAGGGGAACATGATGAAAAAAGCTTTTGTCTTGGTAGTATTAGGCGCTGCTCTGTGCCTGCTTGTGTTCGGGTCTTGCGGCTGCGGATACGCTGGAAAGGCGGACGATGTTGTCGAGCAGAAGGTTGCGGACGTAATAACGATGGGTAGCGACCCCGAAGCAACCGCACAGATGGGCGAGACGACGGCCGAGGGACATCGCAGACATGTCCGCGATCACCGGCTGAATCGGCAGGCGATGATGGAAGATATGGATGCATTCTTCATGCTTGACCAGCCGAGCAGATTGACTGAACGGGCGATTCCTTAAAGGCGTGTCTGTTGAGTTAGAAAAGTTATAGAAAAAGGATTCCTGTCCCGATATATGGGACAGGGTGTAAAAGAAGCAAAAAGGGATTTGAGACTTGCAGACTCTCATCGAGTACTTCCACCGCGTGGCAGGATATTCGTGGTGGGCGGTTGGAATTGAACTTCTTCTAATCGGCCTGGTGGTCTACTGGGTCGTGGATTTCCTCGAAGGCACCAGAGGCGAAAGGCTTTTCCGCGGTGTAATCCTTGTTATCGTAGCGGCTGTACTGCTGCTTAATCTTGTCGCGGTGCGGCTTCATCTCGAACGGTTACAGCATCTGTACACATACTTTTTGGTCTTCGTGTTAGTCGTTGCGGTGGCGGCCTTTCAGCCTGAAATTCGCAGGGCGCTGATACGAATCGCTCAGCCGAGATTTCCGGGAGGACCCAGCAGGGAACTTTCACGTACGGTCGAAGAAATAATTTCGGCGGTAATGAGTATGGCTGGGTCTCGCACCGGCGCGGTAATTGTTATAGAGCGGCGAGTGGCGCTGGGTGAATTTGTCGAAACGGGCATTCGCATCGACGCCAGGGTCACCGCCGAGCTGCTCAAGACGATTTTTCACAACGGGACGGCGCTTCACGATATGGCGGTAATCATCCACGGCGACAGGATTGCAGCCGCTTCTGTACAACTGCCTCTGGCTGAGGCTGAGAGAATCGGCGACGTGGAGCTGGGCTCACGACACCGGGCCGCTATCGGAATGAGCTCCGGTTGTGACGCGAGCGTTATAGTCGTCAGCGAAGAAACGGGTATAGTATCAATCGCCAGTAACGGTAAGCTCGTTAGAAACGTTGACGAATCACATCTGCGAGAGCACCTGATGAATATAATGACCCATCGTGAATCGGCATGGTGGTCCCGGCAGATACCGCGAAAGGCTGTTGTCGTTGACGCGGCCGAGGTAACAAAAAAAGCAGCAGACAGTGCCGGCGACGGGGGAACCGTGTGAAGAGACTAAAAGGTATCAATTTCGGCAAGATAATACTGGTGGTGTTCATCACCATCCTTATCTGGGTTTGGGCGGACAAGGCGCAGGACGAGGACTACATGTTCGAGAACGTTCTGTTAAAAGCGGAAAGGTCTCTTGCATCGGAGCTGTGGCTTACGTTCGACGGGCAGCGTACTGCTACGCTGGAAGAGCTTACGCTGCGCGGGCCGGCGGCTCGGCTGGACGAGCTGAAGAGAGACTTGAAAACCGGTTCGCCGAGACTGGAGTTTTTTCTCGGTCCGGCTGATACCGGTCTGGTAGGGCCTGGCCAGACCAATCTCAACGTGCTCGATTTTCTGAGGAACAGCGGGCAGTTGCGGTCACTGCGGGTCTCGGCTGTTGATTGCAAGCCGAGGGTCATAATGGTAAAGGCCGGCAGGCTCGTGGAGAAAGAGCTTAAGGTCAGATGCGTGCGGTCTAACGGCGACGTCCTCAATGCAAAAAAGATTGAGCCGGCAACGGTGAAGGCACGTGTTCCTGAAGACTGGAACCCGCTGACAGCCGATGTTATCCTGAATGAAAGCGAGATAGAGCAGGCAAGGCTGGGTGATTTCGAGAAGACAGCGATTGTGCGGTTCTCGCCTGAAGAGACGCACGTCATACCGACCAAAATCAAGATTATGATGCCGGCGGCGACGGAAGATTTGAGTGCTCGTTCGATTACGCAGGCGACTATCGGTTTTGTGCTGAGCCCAAATCTCGTCGGCAAGTACAGAATCGTGTTGGAGAATTATTCGGAATTGGCGAGTTTTACGATTAGCGCTACTTCGGAGGCGGCGCGGGCATACAGAGAGCAGCCTTTCCAGATACTCCTGTATATACTCGACGAGGATGCGAAGAACACATCCGAGCAGCGAAAAGAGGTTGAGTATAATTTCCCGGATGAGTTTGTCAGCCAGGGGAAAATCAAGCTGAACCAGCCAGCGGGAATCGCTCGATTCAAACTCAGCCCGATTGAGCCTGCAGCGAGCGCTCCGGCTTCGCCCTAAAGAACAGTATCACTGTTTCAATAACCATCCAGACGGCAAGGACAAACATTACCGCTGCGACTATGGCCAGAAGCCAGTTTTCTGCTGCTCCCTGCTGTAAGCGCGCGATGTAAGTTCTTTCCTGAAGAACCAGAGCAGTGATAGTTACGGTGAGCATTAACAGGGCGGGTATACCGGCCAAGATGAATTTTGCTCCGCCTTTTTTGCGCAGGTACATTGTCACCACAAGCAGGGCAAGTGCTGCCAGCAATTGATTTGCGGTTCCGAACAGCGGCCAGAGCTTCATAGCGCCCATGCCGTCGGCACCGGTGGCGAATGCAAGGGCCGCGGCGGTCACTACCGCGACAGTGGTTGCCGTCCAGCGGTTTGTCAGCTTCTTCAGGCCCAGGTCGGCGGACAACTCACTAATCACGTACCGCTGTATTCTCGTTGCGGTATCGAGTGTTGTTCCGGCAAAAGAAGCAATAAAGACGCCCATAAGAGCAATTCCGACGGCCTCGGTGATGCCGATTGTACCCATTATATTGGCTGCGCCTCTTACCACCGGTGCGATTTTGTCGGGCAGTCCTTTGGTGCCGAGCCATGAGCCGTAATAGTGCGTCCATGCATCTGAGCCCGTGAGCGTCAGTCCGTCTGTTGTTTTAATCGCCATTCCGACACCTGCGCCGACACAAATCAGAATAAGAACCGCAAGAAAGCCTTCGAGCAGCATCGAACCGTATCCGACAAACTGAGCGTCGGGCTCTTTGGATATTTGTTTGGGGCTTGTACCCGAAGCGACAAGTGAGTGGAATCCACTGATAGCGCCGCAGGCGATTGTAATAAACAGGAAAGGCCACAGGGCCGGTGTATTAGCGGGTAAACTGGTATTTATGGCCGGTGCGACCATTGTCAGCGAAGACTTTGCCGATGCGAATATCACGCCGACTACCAGCAGAGCCATCGCGATGAAAAGCTGCCATGCGTTGATATAGTCACGGGGCTGGAGCAGCGTAGTCACCGGCAGAGTCGATGCGACCCAGGCGTACATCAGCAGAATAATAGTCCACACGCCGGTTGGCGGGATGCCGAGTATCGAAGGCATTGTGAATTTGAAGATGCTGCCCAAATAAATCGTTATGTACATAAGCAGCACGGCGATAGCGGTCGAGAGCAAAACGTTGGCACTTTTTCGGTAAATGAGATAGCCCAGCGTGACAGCAATGGGTATTTGCAGCCAGACGGCCAACACCGAGCTTGGAAACACTGCAAAGACAACGGCGATGACCAGGCCGAAGATTGCTATAACAATCAGCAGTGTCAAAAAGACGACACAGAAGAATATAAGGCGTACCCGCTTGTTGATGTACCTGGCGGATATTTCAGATATACTCTTGCCTTTATTTCTTAAAGATACGACAAGTGTTCCGAAATCATGGACGGCCCCCATCAGGATGCAGCCTATAGTCACCCAGAGTATGGCGGGCAGCCAGCCCCATATTATGCCGATGGCCGGTCCGACAATCGGTCCGGTGCCCGCGATGGACGTATAATGATGGCCGAAGATGATTCCTTTGCGTGTCGGGACGTAGTCGATTCCGTCTTGAAGTTCTTGTGAGGGAACGACGGCGTCCTTATTTAATTTGAAGATTTTTCGTGCAAGAAAACGGCCATAGGTGTGATAAGCGATGATATAGCCGAGGCCGCAAACCAACATTAAAACGAGAGTTTCCATCTGGTTATTCCCGGTTTTTAGTTATTCAAGCCGCCTTATTTAATATCAACCTTAGGCTATTATACAAAAATCGGCCTAATTGAGCAAATTTTTGAATTTAGCTGCAGGAATTTATCAAAAATGATAAATGGCTACGATGAATTATTACTTTGCGGGAAGTATAGAGCGTCATTCCCGCACATATGTCCACCATAGTATTTCGCAAAGGGTAAAAGGTGGTGTGATTCGCATTTATACGTAAACCACACCGTGTTTTCACGGGCTGGAAGCCCGTGTTACTTTCTGTGGGGGCGGGCGAGGAGGCGAATCGGCACTTCAGAAATCGGCAGTAAAGACTGTAACCTGCCTATTATAAAACGTCGGTAGTTTTCTTCAAATAGTTCAAGGTTATTTACGAACATCAGTATAGTTACCGGATTGACCGCAATTTGCGTTGCGTAATATATTTTCGGCCTGCCGGCCTTGTTGTGTGGTGTGCCGGATTTTTCAGCTTTTATCCGCTCGAAAGCCTTGTTGAGCCTGGGTGTGGGAATTTTTGTTGTTGCCTGCTTGAAAAGCTCGGCAGCCAAATCCAAAACGCTCTGCACGTTTTTGGCCTCGCTGGCGGTGGTAAATGCTATCGGTGCGTACCTAAGGCCCGTCAATACCTTGCCGAGATACTCTTCGTAATCATCGGTATCGGCATGGTCTTTGGCGAGGTCCCACTTGTTGACTATGATGATGCAGGTCTTGTATTCATCGATGATAAATTTAGCGAGCTTTTTATCGATCTGCGAGACGGGCTCGGTCGCGTCGATAAGGAACAGGACTACATCGGCCCGCTTAATCGAACGTGTCGCGCGGACATAGCTGTAGAATTCTATATCGTCGGCCATTTTGCTTTTTTTTCGCACACCGGCGGTATCGATAGCTATGATGGTCTTGCCGTCTTTTTTGAACCGCACATCGACGGCGTCGCGGGTGGTGCCTGGCGTTTCACTGACGATGACCCGCTCTTCGCCCACCATTGCATTTAGCAACGTACTTTTTCCGGCGTTTCGTTTGCCGACTATGGCGAGTTTCATCACGGGCTCATCCGGCTTTTCGGAATCGAGATGCGAAACTTCCGCAAATACCCGGTCCAGCAGGACGGACTTATTGAGATTGTTCTGAGCGGAGATGCAGAGGAATTCGCCGAATCCTAATTTTGTAAATTCACCGGCCATGGGAAAAAGCTTCGCGTTGTCGGCCTTGTTGGCGACGCCGATTACTTTGAGGTCTTCTTTGCGCAGCAATTGCGCGATAGTTTTGTCGAGCGGAGTTACCCCGTCGCGGATATCGGTCATGAATACGACCAGGTCAGCAGATTCGATTGCGCGGCGGATTTGGCCTTCGACGTGCTCGCTGAGCCGGTCGGAGTCGACAATTCCATAACCGCCGGTATCGACCAGCTCGATGTACCTATCGTTTTTTTCGATGATTGTACTGATACGGTCCCTGGTGACGCCTGCCGTCGGCTCGACGATGCTAATCATCTCGCCGGCAAGGGCGTTGAGCAGTGAGCTTTTGCCCACGTTGGGCCTACCGATTATCGCGATAACAGGCAATTCCATAAGATTTTCTCGGACCTTAAAGAAACGGGCATTATAACACAAACAGGTTCGATTTGAAATGTTCCGGCCGGGCATGGTCATCCATCAGTAGAGAAGTGACGGCTGAATTGCCGATAGGAATCTTAATGGAACTTGTAGAACAGAACCAGGGGCGTACGCGGCGGGACATAGCGTCCCGGCTGAAGAGGTGCATATTCTGCGATGAGCTGATTGGGGCCAACGCGGTCAAGTGCCGTGTGTGCGGTGAATTTCTGAATACGGAAAAGGCCAAGAGGCTGCAGCAGGCCGCCGAGCGCAGGGCCCAGGGGCTGGAGGAACCGAAGCAGGATGACAGTGTGCTGTTCGCGGGACGGCCTTCGCTGCTCGGCCTGGCAGGGACAGCAATTAAGGCTGCCATCCTTCTGGCATTATCAATATTGATATTCAAATATCCGCTTGAAAATATAGTGGTCGGTTTTCTGGACCGATTCAGCGACTTTCAAATCAGTGACGGTCAGTATTTTGCCCTGGCGAGGTGGCGACAAATAACAGGAGTGGGCCTTTCGATAGTTGTTGTGCTGCTGTTTGCCCTGAAGGTGTTGAAAATGAAAATGACCTACTACGAAGTTAACTCGGACAGAATCGAGCACAGCAGGGGCATACTCGACAGGCGGGTGGATAATCTCGATATGTTCCGCGTGGTGGATTTGAAGCTGCGCAGGACTATACTTGATTGCCTGTTCGGCATCGGGCAGGTGACATTAATTACGACCGACAAGAGCGACCCTGAGTTTACTTTTGAGAAGGTGCATCACTGCCGCAAATTGTATGACGTTATAAAGAAAGCCAGTCTCGAAGCCGACCAGAGCCAGCGCGTCGTTCACGTTGAATAACAGCGGGTTATTTGCTCTGCTGTTTTTGGATTTTTGCCCAGGTGTCGCGCAGGCCGACAGTTCGGTTGAAGATGAGGTTGCCTTGAGTTATATCAGGGTCGAGGCAGAAATAGCCCATTCGCTCGAACTGGAATCTATCGAGCTGTTTGGCATCAGCCAGAGATGGTTCGAGCTTGCATCCGGTCAGCACTTCCAGCGAATTGGGATTTAAGTTTGACTTGAAGTCCTGTCCTTCTTCGGTCTGGTCAGGATTTTCTTTCGTGAACAGATAGTCGTACAGCCTGACTTCGGAGTCGATTGCATGAGTAGCCGAGACCCAGTGGAGAGTTGATTTTGGTTTTCGGCCGTCCGGTGCGTCACCGCCGCGGGTAGCGGGGTCGTAAGTACAGTGCAATTCGACAATATTGCCGTCCGGGTCTTTAACTACATCGGTGCAGGTGACAAAGTACGCGTAGCGAAGTCGAACTTCCCTTCCCGGCGCCAAGCGGTAAAACTTTTTCGGCGGCTCTTCCATAAAATCTTCTCGTTCGATGTAAAGCTCTCTCGAGAAGGGCACCTTTCTTGTGCCCGCACTTTGGTCTTCGGGGTTATTGACGGCGTCAAGCTCTTCAGTTTGTCCTTCAGGATAATTTGTGATAACGACCTTCAAAGGCCTAAGCACCGCCATAACGCGCGGGCTGGTCCTGTTCAAATCTTCCCGCAGGCAGTGCTCTAACAGTGCTGCATCAATTGTGCTGTTGAACTTATTGACGCCGATTGTTTTGCAGAAATTTCGAATTGCTTGCGGCGAGTAGCCGCGGCGGCGCAGGCCCTGAAGGGTCGGCATTCGCGGGTCGTCCCAGCTGTTGACTAATTTTTCCTGAACGAGCAGCAGCAGTTTTCGCTTGCTCATTACAGTATAAGTGAGATTGAGACGGGCGAATTCAATCTGCTGTGGATGATACACGCCAAGGGCATCGAGGAACCAGTCGTAAAGCGGCCTGTGGTTTTCGAATTCCAGTGTACATATCGAGTGGGTGACCTTTTCGATTGAATCTTCCAGGCCGTGCGCCCAGTCGTACATCGGGTAGATACACCACTTATCTCCGCTTCGCGGATGGCTTGCGTGCAGAATACGGTACATCACGGGGTCGCGCATATTAAGATTGGGATGGGACATATCAATCTTTGCGCGCAGGACCCGGCTGCCGTCGGGAAATTCGCCCTTTTCCATTCGCTCAAATAAATCGCTATTTTCTTCGACGCTTCGTTCGCGATAAGGGCTGTTCTTTCCCGGTTCGGTTAGTGTGCCGCGCTGCTCGCGAATTTCGTCGGGCGTCGAGTCGTCAACGTAGGCACTGCCTTTTTTTACAAGCTGTAAGGCCCAATCGTACATCTGCTGGAAATAGTCGCTGGCGTAATACAGCCTGTCTGCCCAGTCCCAGCCGAGCCAGCGGACGTCGGCGATTATCGAGTCGATATATTCCTGTTCTTCCTTGATGGGGTTGGTGTCGTCGAAGCGCAGGTTGCAGGTTCCGCCGAATTCGGCGGCGATACCGAAATTCAGGCAGATACTTTTTGCATGGCCGATATGAAGATAGCCGTTGGGCTCCGGCGGGAAGCGCGTTACTACGCGACCATCCCATTTGCCGGTCTTGATATCATCGGCCACTATCTGCCGAATAAAATCCAGTCTTTCCGTCGTTTCTTCGTTAGCCATAATTACTCTTTCGCTATCAGACCTTTGAGGTTCATCTCGAAATAGGCTTTTGTGTTCGGGTGGACTTTATCGTTACTGAGTATTTCATTTTTGTCCAGCCAGAGCAGCTCGCTGTGCTGGTCGTCTGGTTTGATATTTACGCTGTCTTTCAATTTAATTCTGTGAGCCAATACCACATAATGTGTTCCGAAGCCCTGTTTGCGGGCGAAGTTCGTGTCGTATATATGGTCGAAGGCGCCGAGCAGTTCCGCGTCCCGGTAGCTGACATCAAGGCCCAGCTCGTCTCTGGTTATCCGTTCGAAGGCGTCGGCTATCTGTTCATTTTTAAAGATTCTTCCGCCTGGCACAAATAAAAAGCCTCGGACGGGCTCGTTGTTACGCATACCGACAAGGACCCGGCCCCGGTCGTTTTCGATAATCAAATCGATAGAGACCAGCGGCGTCAGCCTGACGACCTCGGCCAGCTCATCGCTACTTATTTTGAAGGGCTTGCTTTTGTCCATAACAGGAGAGCAATTTATCAAAATCACCGCTATTCGTACACGTTAATCTGCCGCTTTGCGTCAATCTTGACAATACCGGCGCTTTAGCTTACTCTTTGCCTTCTATCGTAATTTCTGTTTTTTCGAGGCTTGTGATGGTTGTAACCCGATTCGCACCGTCTCCGACCGGCTATCTTCACATCGGCGGCACTCGTACAGCATTATTCTGCTGGCTGCTTGCCCGTCATAGCGGCGGGAAGATGATTCTGCGCATCGAGGATACCGACCAGAAGCGCAATACGCCGTCGGCAACGCAGCAGGTAATCGATGATTTGCGATGGCTGGGTATCGACTGGGATGAAGGGCCTCAAGTGGGCGGGCCGAACGGGCCGTATTTTCAGTCACAGCGGCTCGAACTCTACAAGGAATATACCCAAAAGCTGCTCGATGCAGGACTGGCATATTATTGTTTCGATACGCCCGAAGAACTCGAAGTGATGCGCAAGCAGGCCCAGGACAAAAAGCAAAATTTTACATATCCCCGGCCGAGCAAGTTTCCCGATGAGGCGGATGTGAAAAAAGCCCGTGCAGAAGGAAGAGATGTGATGGTGCGGTTCTGTATGCCGGACGAGGAAATCATCGTCGATGATATTGTTCGCGGGCAGGTGAAATTCGCGGCGCGAGAGTTCGGCGATTTTATCATCTGCAAATCCGACGGTTATCCGACGTATCACTTCGCCTGCGTTGTAGATGACGAGCTGATGAAAGTGACCCACGTTATCCGTGGTCAGGAGCACCTTATGAATACGCCGTGTCATATGGCTTTGCAAAAGGCGCTCGGTTTTTCCGCGCCGACGTATGCCCATATGGCGGTTACTATAAGTGAAGGGGGCGGTAAGCTGTCAAAACGTGAACGCGGCAAGACGTTAATCAAGGCGATTAAAGACAAGCAGGGTGACATTGAGAAAATCGCTGCCGCCGGTAACATATCGGTTGAGCAGTTGAATGAATTTATCGCCGGTAACGCGCAAATCGACCAGGAGAAGATAGGCGTTATGGCTGATTACCTCGGTGTGCATCTGCCGGAGATTAACGTCGTTGATTTCTTCAGCAGCGGGTACTTGCCGGAGGCGATGGTGAATTTTATCGCGCTGCTTGGCTGGTCGCCCGGCGAGCGCAGGGAAATAATGACAAAAGATGAGCTTGTCGACGTCTTCGACCTGTCCCGGCTGACCAAGACCAACAGCCTGTTCGACAGGGGCAAATTGCTTGCGTTCAATACCGAGCATATGAAGATGCTCGATGCCGATGTACTGTTGGGTCATTTCAAAAAATATCTTGCTGTGGTCGGTTCGCCGGTGGCAGGAGCGGATGATGCGACGCTGAAACGCATACTCGAAATAAATACCGGCGCAAAGACGCTGGAAATGGTCGAGCAGAAAAGCAGGTTCCTGTTTTTGAGCAATGAGGAAATAGAATATGACGAGGCAGCCGTGAAGAAGGTTTTGCTCAAAAACGAAGGCCTTGCGATGCTCAAAATCGTGCGCGATAAATTAGCCTCGATGGCTGAATTGAGCGAGTCGGCTGTCGAGGAAATGCTTCGCGGATTAGCCGAGGAAAAGCAGGTCGGCTTAGGCAAGGTCGCCCAGCCGCTGCGGGTAGCGATATGCGGTAACACAATCAGCCCGCCGATTTTCGATTCGATACAACTGCTGGGAAAAGAGAATACGCTGATAAGGATTGATAAGACACTGCAAAAATTTACAGAAGACACAGATTGACGCGGTTATATTTTTAGACACGGATTAACACTGTAAAAAACAATTAAAAAATTAGTTTTCATCGAGGCGATTTGAGGACTTAAGGATGTCGTTATTAGTAACGGGTTCGATAGGGATTGATACGGTGAAGACGCCCAGCGGTCACAGGGAGGATTGTTTAGGCGGGTCGGCAGTGTATTTCAGTATGGCGGCGAGCTTTTTTGCACCGGTGCGATTCGTTGGCGTTATAGGCGATGACTGTCCGTTCGATTTGGCAAAGGTATTTACCGGCAGGGAGGTTGACCTTACCGGTTTGGAGACGCGGGCAGGCAGTAAGACGTTCCGCTGGGCGGGGTCGTATCACGGTGCGATGAATGAGCGAACGACGGACAGCGTTGAACTCAACGTCCTTGCCGAAGCGCCGCCTAAGGTGCCGGATGTGTACCGAGACAGTAAATACGTGTTCCTGGCTAATACGGCGCCGGCTTTGCAGATGGAGCTTCTCGAACAGGTTGATAAGCCTCAGTTCGTCGCGGCTGATACGATGAATATGTGGATAACGAACCACACGAAGGACCTTGGCGAGCTTCTAAAAAAGATTGATTGTCTTGTACTCAACGATGAGGAGGCGAGGCTGCTATCAGGCCAGACCAATTTGATTGAAGCTGCGGGCAGCGTACTTGATATGGGGCCTGGCGTGGTAATAGTCAAAAAAGGAGAAGCTGGTTCTTTTATGGCGACCGCCGACGGCGAGAGATTTATACTGCCCGGTTACCCGGCGACGCAGGTCCTCGACCCGACCGGCGCCGGTGACAGCTTCGCGGGAGGGCTGATGGGATATATCGCAAAGGCCGGTAAGATTGATAAAGATACGCTGAGAAAGGCCATTGCGTACGGGACTGTAATCGCTTCGTTTACTATTGCGGAGTTTTCCTTGAACGGCCTTGCGTCAATTTCATTAGAGGACATTGAAAACAGGCTCGAGACCTTGCGAAAAAGCGTCATATTTTAATTTTTCACCGCAGAGCACGCAGAGGTCGCAGAGAATAATTTAGACAGGATAACAGGATTTACAGGATTGTTTTAAGACACGGACTTGTCCGCCGTAGTTTCATCGAAGGCGGATTAACACAG
>Ga0315554_1000719_pt1 | contig 19561 bp, 23 predicted proteins | sample SalMarSW160370MG_FD_202114 | JGI IMG/M metagenome (GOLD analysis project Ga0315554, IMG submission 202114) | Salt marsh sediment microbial communities from the Plum Island Ecosystem LTER, Massachusetts, United States - Salt Marsh Sediment SW1603-70 ... | reverse complement strand
TTCCACGATCGGAATCTTCCAGCTCTCCGATCTCGCTACCCGCCACCGGGCAAACAATTTCTTGACGGTTTTGCTTCCGCCTTGGAGATTGATGCTATCCCCGGTCCTGGAGGAACGAAACACGAAACGGTCGGTGTCCCGGACCAGGGAACCGAGCTCGAAAAACAAACCGGCTTCGGGCACGAAAACCCTGCCGGCATCTATTTCTTCTATAAAATAACCTTTTTCGGTATGTCCGACAACATCCGCAGCCAAGATCAGCTGCTCAGCCCGCCAGTACAGGCGGATTCCGTACCCCGAAAGCACGACCCGCCTTGAAAGCAGGATGTCGTCCTCCTGGATCTGAGAGAGGAACCTGTAGGGCACCCGGGTGCTGTCTGCGGCCAGGGTGTTGAGCAGTCTGGTGACGGAAACCAGTCGCAGCAGACCGGGAGCGGCCAGGAAGTGTCTTCCCGGGATGCTGTACCCCTCCCCCACTCGTTTCCAGCGCAATCGCCGCCGACTCTCCGAGTCGACGTAGTTCCTTAAATCCGCGAGCTTTTTGGATAGGGAAAGCACGCTGCCCCGGAAACCCGGGAAGATCCGCTCAACCACGGGCAGCAGCTCGGAGCGCACCGCGTTCCGTAGATACCGTTTGTCCCGATTTGTAGAGTCCGTTATGTAGGCCAGACCGTGGCCGGAGAGGTAGTCCAGGATTTCGGCACGGGTGCAATCGATCAGGGGACGTAGAAGATCCTTCCGAGCGGGTGGAATGCCCGGCAGCCCGCCCAAGCCGACGCCCTGAAAGAAACGCATCACCACGGTCTCGATCTGATCATCCGCCGTATGACCGAGTGCGATATAATCACAGGCTTTTCGAGCCGCTGCTTCGCGTAAAAATGCGTATCGGACCTGGCGGGCAACCTCCTCCAGGCTCCTGCCCGTGCCCGCAGAGCGCTTCTCCAGCAGCCCCTGCGGCATTCTCTCCCAGGTCAGGTCAATGCCCATCGCAGAGCAGGTTCTCTGAACGAACTCCAGCTCCCCCTCCCTTTCGAGGACGGTGCGAATCCCATGGTCGAGATAGGCGGCGCTCAAGCGTAGGGGATGACGCTCCCGGAGCCCGTGCAGGACGCACAGTAAACAGAGTGAATCCGGACCGCCGGAGAGGGCGATCAGAACGGCCGAGCCGGGGGATATCCCGTATCGACTGAGGTATTGCAGAACTCTCTGCTCAACCGTCCATTGATCGTCTGTTGAAGACATTCATCACCTTCTCCAGCCCCTCCTCCAGGAGCTGGGCCACCCCGTCGGCGGCATAACGAACCGCCTCCTCGAGGGCATCTGCTTCCTTTCCCTTCGGTTCAGAGAGCACGTACTCCACCACGTGGCTTCGACGATTCGGACGCCCGATCCCGATGTACAGCCGCGGAAAGTCCTGCCGGCCCAACCGGTGGATTATCGAGGCCAACCCCTTCTGCCCGGCTGCCGAGCCCTTTCGTTTCAAGCGGCACTGTCCGACCGGCAGATCCATGGTGTCGCACACGACCAGAATCGACTGCAGATCGGCGCCGGTACGGGTGAGGATCTCCGGGAAAATGGATCCGGAGTTGTTCATATAGGTCAGGGGCTTTACCAGGAACAAAGGGCCGCTCGCCTGATCGGCTCGGGCGATGAGATAGTTTTTGAGAAAAGGTTTCTTGAAGGTCCCCCGGTACCTCGACGCCAGCAGATCTACCGTTCTGAAGCCCACGTTGTGGCGGGTGGCGCTGTACCTCTGTCCCGGATTCCCCAATCCGATAACGGTGAGATCCAGGGCTTACTCCTCGGCCTGCTCCTCTGCAGCCTCTCCTTCGGCTTCCTCCGCTTCTCGAGCGGCTTCCTCCTCGAGCTCTTCGGGCACCTCTTCGACCTCGATGCGTTTGTGGGCGATCGTACAGATGACCTGATCCGGCGCGTTGAGTACCTGCACTCCCGAAGGAATTTCCAGGTCGCGAACGTGAAGCGAGTGCCCGATCTCGAGGTTGGTTATGTCCACATCGATAGCCTCGGGCAAATCCTTGGGCAGACACTCGACCTCCAGCTCGTGCACGAAGCCTTCCAGGATGCCCCCTTCCCGAACACCGACGGCCGCGCCGCCCAAGCGCAGACCGACGTTCGTTCGCAGAACCTTCCCGCGCTCGATTTCATAGAAATCTACGTGCGTGATGGCTCCGGAGATCGCATCCTCCTGATAATCTCTAATCAACACATCGTGGCTGTCTCCGTCCACCTGAAGGTTGATAATCGTACTCTCGGAGATCGTCATGAATTTCGTGTTGAACTCGTGGGCATCTATGACCAATCCCTTGGGTTCCGCGTGCCCGTAGATCACGGCGGGGATCTTTCCGTTTCGCCTCTGGCGGCGGGAATCGGCGCTTCCGAAAATTTTGCGCGATTGGGCCACCAGTGTTTTCTGCTCCATATATCTCACTCTCCTTTCAGGCAATTGTTCGTATCTGGGACGGCAGGATTCGAACCTGCGAAATGCCGGTACCAAAAACCGGTGGCTTACCGCTTGCCTACGTCCCAATTGTTGTTTTTTCTTGAGAAACTTAGAGTCCACCTGCCGTCTGTTGACGGCGAATCAACCGTGCCTCAACCCTGCTCTTGTTCGGATTCTAAATCATCAGATTCTGAAGGCTCCGCCTCCTCCATCTCTTCGAGCTCGTCTCGCACCTTTTCATACTCGCTGATGATTTCACTTTGGATCCGGTGGCGAAACTCCGAATTGATCGGGTGGGCAATATCCTTGTACTCCCCCGTCTTGGTTTTGCGACTCGGCATCGCAATAAAGGTTCCCGCTTTACCAGAAATGATTTTCAGATTATGTACCACAAAGCAGTCGTCAAAGGTAACCGTAACGTACGCCTTGAGCTTACCCCCGGTGCTGACTTTCTTGATCCGAATGTCCGTAATCTCCATGGTGCACCTCCTGACCTCCTGTACCCCGCGGGCATCTACATTCTAATCTGTGAAACCTCCACTTTGCAAGGGTACGAGCAACCACGCGCCGGGGTAGCGGCGGCGCATGCGTCTGTACCCGGATCGGGCCGCTTGGATATCTGTGAACACTCCGAATACGGAGGAACCGCTGCCGGATAGGGTAGCCAGGTGGGCTCCTGACTTTACCAATTTCCTCATGATCTCTCCGATGAGAGGATACCGGCTTTCAATCGTTGATTGAAAGGAGTTGAAAAAAGACCAGGAATCCGGGGCTCTCTCTTCGAATTGGACCTTGAGATCTTCGAGGGCGGAGGTGCGCCGATCCCGCGCTTTATCTTCATCAAACCACCTGTATGCCTCAGAAGTGGAAATCGGGAAGCCCGGGTACACCAAGACCAGCACGAAATCCCGCCTGGGCGCGAGATCCTGAATCTTGTCGCCCCGTCCGGACATCAAAGCGGCGGGCCCATGGAGGAAAAATGAAACGTCGCTTCCCAGTCCGGCGGCCAGCTCATGTAGCTGCCCCGGGTTCAGAGGATAGCCGAACAGCTCATTGAGCCCGCCCAGGACGGCCGCCGCATCGCTGGACCCTCCACCCAAACCTGCGCCCGCGGGAATCCTCTTTTGGATCCGTACCTCTACACCGGCTTCGAGCCGGCAACTCGCCTTGAATCTCTCCACCGCCGCCATGGCGATGTTCTTTCCGCCGGGTACCGGGGGAACACAATAAAAACGAAAGGCGTTCTTCTCTTTCAAAGACCTGACATGAACCCTGTCATACAGCGGGACAAATTGCACGATGGAGAGGATTTCATGATACCCGTCAGGCTGCAAACCCCTGATCTCCAGATGCAGGTTCACCTTGGCGGGGGCGTTCAGGATCACCTGAGTCCCCTCCTTCCGTGCGGGGAATATACACAGAAAGCGGCGTCGCTGTCAACGAAGGCAGGGAGCGGGCCGGCGGTGGATAAAAAATCTGTGAAGTTGCTCAAAAAAGAGTTGACATATTCTAATTCTTGATCATAGATTGGGGTGAATGCATTTCCGACGTGGGAGGTGGAAATGAGTCTACATAGTTCTGAAGAACCTCGGCTGCTGCCCGTGTCTTCTCCCCTTTCGCAGATCGAGGCAAGTGACGAAGACTTCGACGACTACGGTGATGAGGATTTCTACGAGGACGAAGACGATATGGACGACTACGAAGACGACTTCGAAGACGAGGAAGAGTTCGAGGACGAGGACGAGGAAGAAGAAGAAGAAGAGTTCGAAGAGGATGAACTAGAAGAAGATTACGACGAGGATGAATTCGAGGAAGAAGAGGAGTTCGAAGACGAGGATGAAGAAGAAGAGTTCGCAGAGGATGAATTAGAAGAAGACTACGACGAGGATGAACTAGACTACGAAGATTTCGACGAATAAATCAACTCATTATTGAACCACAGCTTTTCCAGTTCGTAAAACTCCCTGTGCTCCCTGTCCATGAGATGGATGACGAAACGCCCACAGTCGATGAGAACCCAACCGGTTTCCCTGCTGTGGGTTTTTCGGGACCTGAAGGGGGTGATGGACTTTTCTCTCAAAGCCTCATTCAACAGACGCAGCAACCCCTTCAAATGGGCGGCACTACGCACCGTGGTGATGATGAAGTAATCGGTCCAGTCGCTCATCTCTCCTATATAGAGGGCTCTGACCTGCTCGGCCCGGTGGTCCTCCAAGAGTCTGGCGATGTCCAACACATCATTCTTTACAGTATCTTCCATCAAAGTCCGTTCCTAGTATAATCGTTACATCTACGGTCATATCACCCGTTTCCTCCAGACGGGAGTACACCCGCTGGCAACTGATCAAATCGGCAACGCGTTGGGCCACCTCTAACCTCCCCTTGCGGTCCAGAACAACGGTTTTCTGGTAGTCCGAGTTGTCGGCATTCGCCACGGAAACAACGTCATAGCCGAAACTCTGGAATACGTTCGCCGCCCGCCGAGCCAGCCCCCCCACACTGGTTCCGTTCATCACCTCGATGGCGACTGTCAATTCATCCTCTGCAAACGGTTCCTGGCTGGAGATCGTCTCGACTGTCTGTTTTACGATCTCTTTGAGCAGCTGCCCGTCAAAGTGGGGAAACAGCAATTCCTTCCCGTCCACGATTCGGGAACTTCCCAACACTCGCTGAAAAACGATCTTCTCATTGTTGAGCTTTTTCAGCTCGAGCACAAATGAGCTCAAGGCGCGAGGACTCAGGTTGGTATCCATATTGTCTCGAAATACAAAATACGCACTTTTCTCCTCCAGCAGATCGCTGTTGGCGATGCTCTTCAATAGAGACTGAAGGAACCTCTGCTTTCTCCCCACCGAGTCGACCTCGTTTTCCATCTCCTCCTGATAGGAAATGAAGTCACGGATCTTGTCTCCATCCAGAACCACACTGCCCGAGGGCAAAAATATGCGCCGTCCGGCAGAGTTGGTATCGACCGGGTTGGGGATGAACAGCTCGAGGCCGCCGAGCAGGTCGACCTGATTTCTCAGTTCCGAATCCTGCAGATCGATGTAAAATTGAATATCAATACCTACAAGCTCCTCGATCTTGTCGATCAACGGGTCAAGATTCCCCCGGTTGTACAGTGCGTCGATTCTGTCGACCTTCTTCAACGATTCGATGATCATGCCCACATTTCCCGGAATATAGAGGATCGCCCCCCGGTTGGTTTCCGGATGGTACAAAAAAAGTTCGAAGAATCCGTACTCCTGATCTCCGCCCAGGCAGAACAGCACGGATACCGGGCTTGCGCTCTTGAGTTTTTCCGTGAACGGATCTGTTCGCAGCTGGAAGTATCCGAAAACCCCTGCAGCCGCCACCACCAAAACAATCAGAATGAGGAGCACAATGCTCTTGTCCCATTTTCGTTTTCTTCTTATCATTTCCACCTCAACTCCTCGAATAGCTCCAATGCCGGCTGAGCGATCGGTCGATGTTTCCCGCGAAGATAACCGAAGATCTCCTCCAATACACGGAGCGTCATCTCGTCGATATCCATCCTCAACATTCCCTTCCGAACCTCTTCAGGTAAAAATCCTCGTCCCGGTTCGAGGAAATCCGCCACAAACACGATCTTGGCGAGCAGCCCCATCCCGGGACATCCGGTGACGTGACAGGCAACAGCTTCCAGGATCTCCGGGTCCTCGACCCCGAGCTTCTCCCTCAGGCCGACAGCGGCAGCCCGACCGTGGAAAAGCACGGGGTATTGCGCCTCCAGAACCGATTCACCCCGGCCGTCGCGGAGCGCAAGCTCACGCACACGCCCGGCGGGCAAGTCCCGGGCCCAGTCGTGGGCCAGCCCCGACAATCTTCCCTTCTGCCCTTCCAACCCGTAGGTAAGGCACAGGTCGGCGGCCAGATCAGCGACTCGGCGGCTGTGAGCCAACCGCTCCTGCCCCAGGTCCCTCTTCAACAGCCACTCCAACGCTTCAGCGGTACAGATCATGACGTTGAATATAATCGAACACATCCGGAGGCAGCCAGTTCCGTACCGACTCCCGGTCCGTGGACGCGCCGTCCGATTGCAGCGCTTCCCGGATCTGGGATGAAGAGATCGGAAACAGTGAATTATCTACATAGCGGCAGGGATACTCGATCACCAGGTTCTTCCGGGACCGCCTGTGAGCCACGATCAGCTCTACCATTTCCACGAGCCGCCCGACATCCCTCCAGGTCTTGAAATCCTCAACCAGATCATCACCGATGATCAGCCCGGGTTTCCCCTCTATCGGATAGGTGCGAGACAATTCCCGTACCGTATCGATCGTATATGAGGTACCGCCCCGCCGCAGCTCGCAATCGTCAACAAAGAAATCGGGGTACCCGGTCACGGCCAGCTCCAGCATCTTCAACCGGTGGCCGGCTCCGACATCCACCTCCATCTTTTTGTGCGCGGGAATGTTGGCCGGGATAAAAACAATCCGCAGGTAACCGAAGCGGGATTTCACCTCCGCGGCAATATTCAGATGCCCCTTGTGCACGGGATTGAAAGTACCCCCCAGGATGGCGATTCTCACGACTGTTTTTCCGTCACCCCGAGCGTTTTTTCCAGGGCCGCCCTCAACTCGGGTATTCCGTAGCCGGTAACCGCTGAAATCCCGAGACATGGTTGATCATCCACGGCGGCTTTGAGCGAAATTAGCCTGTTTTCGCTTTCCGCAAGATCCATCTTCGTCCCCACCACCATTCTCGGCTTCCCGCTGAGATCCGGGCTGTAGGCATGCAGCTCCTCTTCCAGCATCTGATAGGTTTTTGCAGGATCTTCGTCGTGAAGATCAATCAGGAACAGGACGAGGTTCGTTCTGCTTATGTGTTTCAGAAACTGCAGGCCCAGACCGGCGCCCCGGGATGCCCCCTCGATGATGCCGGGGATATCGGCCAGCACGAACTCCTTCTGGTAGCCGGTGCATACACCGATGTTGGGGATCTTGGTCGTAAAGGGGTAGGCGCCGATCTTGGGATGGGAGTTCGTCAAGACGGAGAGCAGCGTGGATTTTCCCGCATTCGGCTTCCCCACGAGGCCGACATCCGCGATCAGCGCCAATTCCACCAGCAGCCGGCGGCAGATACCCTTGCCGCCGGGTTCCGCAAATCGGGGGGCCTGGTTTGTGGAGGATCTGAAATGCCAGTTTCCCCTTCCTCCGCAGCCGCCCCGGGCGAACAGCCAGGGTTCGGAGGGGGAAGCCATATCCTGCAGCAGGGCTCCCGTATCGGCGTCCTTGATCAGGGTTCCGGGAGGCACGGGCACCTCCACGTCGGCCCCACGGCGCCCGCTCTTCCGCTGGCCTCTGCCGGGCAATCCGTTCTCCCCCCGGAACAAACGCTTCATCTTGAGATGGGAAAGAGTTTTTAGATTTGCACGCACGATGAACAGCGCATCGCCGCCGTCGCCGCCGTCGCCGCCATCGGGTCCACCCCGGGGAACGTACCTATCTCTTCGGAAATGTACCGCTCCGTCGCCTCCCTTTCCGGAGCAAACCTCAATGGTCGTCTCGTCGACGAATCTGCTCTCCACGACAGCTTAGGCTTCGATGCTGACGAGCTTTCTCCCCTGCTTCTTGTGGAACAACACTTTGCCTTCGGATAGGGCGAAGAGAGTGTCATCCCTACCCCGACCCACATTGTGTCCGGGGTGGAATTTGGTGCCCCGTTGACGAACCAGGATTTCCCCGGCCTTTACCTGCTGGCCTCCAAATCGCTTTACACCGAGTCGTTGGGCGGCCGAATCTCTTCCGTTCCTCGAACTGCCCTGTCCTTTTTTATGTGCCATTGTCAAGCCTCTCCTTCAATCACTCGCAACGCTATCGCCTTCGGGTTTTCTTCCTGCAGATCCCGGGCGCCCCTTATGAGAAAATCGGACAGACCGATCAGCCACTGCCGCCGCGGGGCGGGCAGTTCTTCGATCTGGAGCTCCATCCTGCCGTTCTCCGAGACCCCTCCCCGAATCGTGATGTCCCCCTGCAACTGCAGAAGCCGGGCTGCCGTCCTGAACAGAACGGTCACCGCGGCACACACCAGGTCTTCTCCCCTCGGTCCGCTTCCGGCATGTCCGGAAACTGAAAATCCCCGAAGAGCTCCCCCGTGATCCAAACGTATCTCGACCTGGGTCACCGCAGTACGGAATCAAACACCCGTGATTTCCTGGACACGAAGCAGGGAAAACTGCTGCCGGTGTCCCCGAGTACGCCGGTAGTTTTTTCGTTTCTTGTATTTGAACACGAGGATCTTCTTGTCCCTCCCGTGCTCCTCTACCACGGCTTTGACCTTAACGCCTTTGACGTAGGGCTGGCCGACCTGAACCTTATCTTCATCCGACACGAGAAGCACCGAGTCGAACTCCACCTGATTACCGGGCTCTGCGTCGAAGCGATCGACCTTGAGAACCGATCCTTCCGCAGCCTTGTACTGTTTTCCTTTTATCTCCACCAGGGCGTACATGCCATTGACCTCACTGCTAATGCTATATTCGGCATGAAAATTACACAATTACACCCGGTCGGTCAAGGGGGCGTTTATCAGTAAAGCGGAACGCGTAGTTTTTGCGATTTTGAGCTATATTTACGGGTGGGATTACCTCCATGCTGAATGAAATCGCCAATCCCCGCCAGATACCCGGAGAGGGTCCAAGACGGTGGTTCACCGATTCCTACTTCGACCTGGTCCTCTGGTACGAGGGAGACAGCTCCTCGATTGCGGGCTTTCAGCTCTGCTACGACAAAGAACGCGAGGAGCGGGCGCTGACCTGGCGGCGGGGCGAGGGCTTCGATCACAAGCGCGTCGACGATGGGGAGGTCAGCGGGCGGATGAAGATGACCCCGGTCCTCGTCCCGGATGGAACCTTCGATTTTGCCTCCGTCGCGGAACGTTTTCGGCGCGAAAGTGAAACGATCGACCCCGAGATTCGTGATTTCGTCTACGCCAAAGTGATGGGCTACCCGTTTACCGGACCTTGACTTTTCCTACGGCCCTTATTATTTTAGCCCGACCTGTGCTCGATATTCCTTCAAGCGGCGAAAATCTTTAGAATTACGAGAGAATACAGAGACTCTAGAGTATGGCTGACGGTAACAAAAAAATGCGGAATCTGGGCATCAGCGCCCATATTGACGCAGGAAAAACAACCCTGACCGAACGGATCCTCTTCTACAGCCGTAAAATCCACCGTGTCCAGGAAGTCCACGGGAAGGACGGCGGCGGGGCTACGATGGATTCGATGGAGCTGGAACGGGAACGGGGAATCACCATTGCCTCAGCAGCGACTCAGGTGGACTGGAAAGAGCACAAGATCAATATCATCGACACTCCGGGACACGTGGATTTCACTATCGAAGTCGAGCGGGCCCTTCGGGTTCTGGACGGGGCGATTCTGGTACTCTGCGCCGTCGGAGGCGTGCAATCCCAGACGCTCACCGTGGATCGGCAGCTTAAGCGCTATCATGTCCCCCGGCTGGCCTTCGTCAACAAGTGCGACCGGGTGGGGGCCAATCCTCTGAAGGTCAAGGAACAGCTCCGGGAACGGCTGGGGCATAATGCCGTGCTCATGCAGATGCCGATCGGGCTGGAGGGAGAGTTCAAGGGCATCGTGGACCTGGTGCAGATGAAAGCCCTCTATTACGAAGGGTCGATGAACGAGACTGTCATATCCGCCGACATCCCCGCAGAGTTGGCCGAGCAGGCCGAGCACTTGAGGGAACAGCTGATCGACGGGGCGAGCATGTTTTCCGATGAGCTGGCAGAAGCCTACCTGGAGGGGGAAGCAACGCCGGAGATGATCTACGCGGCGGTCCGCCGGGGAACCCTGGCCCAGGAGCTCACCCCCGTTTTTCTCGGTTCGGCTTATCACAACATGGGCGTGCGGGCTCTGCTGGACGGGGTGGTCCGTTTCCTCCCCGCACCCGGAGAGGTGCAGAACCATGCTCTGGATTTGGACTCTGGCGAGCAGCCGGTCGCCCTGCAGCCGGTGGCGGACCGACCCGTCGTAGCCCTGGCCTTCAAGCTGGAGGACGGACAGTACGGCCAGCTCACCTACATCCGCATCTATCAGGGAACTGTCAAAAAGGGAGATGAGCTGTACAACAGCCGCAGTCGCCAGAGGTTCCGCATCGGCAGGCTGGTGCGCATGCACGCCGACAAGATGGATGAGATCGGCGAGGCCTGCTGCGGGGATATCGTGGCCCTGTTCGGCATCGACTGTGCCTCCGGAGACACCTTTACCGATAAAAGCTTGAACTACTCGATGACCAGCATGTACGTCCCCCAGCCGGTAATCTCCCTGGCCGTCAAGGCCCGTGAAAAGAAATCCGAGGATCTTCTCTCCAAGGCGTTGAACCGCTTCTCCAAGGAGGATCCCACCTTCAGAACCCACATCGATCCGGAATCCAAGCAGACCATCATCAGCGGGATGGGGGAGCTGCATCTGGATGTGTACCTGGAGCGAATTCGCCGGGAGTATCGGGCGGAGGTGGATACGGGGATGCCCCAGGTCGCCTATCGGGAGACCATCTCCCAGCCGGCGAGCTTCGACTACACCCACAAGAAGCAAACCGGCGGAGCCGGACAGTACGCCAGGGTGGCCGGCCGGTTGGAACCTAATGCGAACGGCGATTACCAGTTCATCAATGAGGTAAAGGGCGCAGCGATTCCGACGGAGTACATTCCGGCCTGTGACAAGGGATTCGCCAGCTGCCTGGAGAAGGGCTCGTTGATCGGCTTTCCGATCGTGGGCGTCAGCGTACGGATCAACGACGGAACGGCCCACTCTGTGGACTCTTCGGACCTGGCCTTCCAGCAGGCCGCGATCGGCGCCTTCCGGAGCGCCTACTCCAAGGCCTCACCGGAAATCCTCGAACCGATCATGAAGGTCTCCGTGGAAGGACCGGCGGAGTATCAGGGCGGCGTGTTCGCCAGCATCAATCAGCGAAGGGGAACGATCGTCAGCACCAGTGAAAACGAAAGCCTCTCCCGGATAGACGCGGAGGTGCCGTTAGGCGAAATGTTCGGCTACTCCACGGTGCTGCGCTCCATCACCCAGGGCAAGGCCCAGTTCTCGATGGAGTTTTCCAGATACGCGAAAGTTCCCGTCAGCATCGCGGAAAACCTCAAATCCGAATACCAGAAAGCGAAATCGGGAGACAATTCATGATCAAGCAGGAATTGAACGACCGCAGCCCGCTGCGGATTCTCGAGCGCTCCACCCACGGCGGGTTGGGCAAGGGCAATATCGGTGTCATAGCCGCCCGGCAGGGGGTGGGCAAGACCGCCTGCCTGGTGCACATCGCCACGGACCAGCTGCTGCAAAACAAGCAGGTCATCCATGTTTCCTTTGCCACCAATCCCAGACATATCGTGGACTGGTATGAGGATATTTTCCGGGAAATCGCGGAGAAATTCGATTTGGAATCGGTAATGGCCGTGCATGATGAGATGATCCACCGGCGGATCATCATGAATTTCAACCAGGCGAGCATTCGGCTGCCCCAGGTGATCGGAAGGCTGCGCGCGATGATCCGGGACGGTCACTTTGCCGCCGACTCGATCGTGGTGGACGCCTACGATTTTTCCGCCGTTACCAGGGCCGAGCTCGAACAGGTGAGGGAATTTGCCGTGGAGCAGGGACTGGAAATCTGGTTCAGCGTCTCGTTGGGCTACGATCGGCCCAGCTACGATGCGGCGGGAATCCCCGGTCTGCTCAAAGACCTGATTCAAACCTTCGGCATCTTGATCTGCCTGAAACCCGAAGAAAAGTATATCCGTCTGCAGCTGGTAAAGGATCACGATGCCCCGGTGCCGGAGGATCTGCACCTGAAACTGGACCCCAAGACACTGCTCATCGCCAGGGAGTAATTTCCCGAAGGCGGGCGCCTGCCGGAGTACCGGCACCTTCGGGCTGGCCGGGCGCCCCCAATCGCGCTAAGATAGAGCCCGGTGAACGATCGCGTTGAGCTGAAAATCTTCCATTACCACTTCCTCAAGGGCGGGGTAAGCAGCGTGGTCCGTCAGGCCGTAGAAGCTTTCCACACCCACCTTGATGGGATCCGTTCGATAGAACTGGTAGCCGGTGCCATTCCCGGGGAGTTCCGCGCGCACATCGAAGGGCAGGGGGGCAAATGCACGGAAATGCCGGAGATCGGCTATCGCCAACAGGCGGATGAGCTGTCGTATAACGACACGAAGGCGGATCACCACAAGAAAAGCGTGGCCCGGCAGGCGAATCGACTGGCCGAGCTGCTGCTCCGCGCCTTCGGCTCCGATGATTCAGTATGGTGGGTTCACAACTATCACCTGGGGAAGAATGTCGTGTTCACCCAGGCTCTGCTCGAAATCATCCACTCGGGCCGGCCTCAGCGCATCGTCCTGCAGATCCACGACTTTCCCGAATGCGGCCGCTTCCGCAATCTCGGATTGCTGAAGGCGGCCTTGAGCCTGGATCCCTACCCGGTAAGCCCATGGGTACGCTACGCCGTTCTCAACCGGAGGGACAGGGAGATTCTGGTGGCGGCGGGTGTCCCGGCCCGGGCCGTGTTCCTGCTGGAAAATCCTGTTTTTCGGGGCCGGGATCCCGAGCCGGGCAAACCGATCCGGCCCGCGCTGAAGAGACTGTTCGGCAAGGCATTTCCCCGCTTCGACGCCCGGGCTCCGCTTCTGCTCTACCCGATCCGAACCATCCGTCGGAAGAATGTTCTGGAGGCGCTGCTGCTCTGCCTTCTCCTGGATCGAGAAGCGAACATCCTGATTACGCTTCCGGGTACTTCGGTTTCCGAAAGGCGCTACTCGGATCTGGTGCGGCGTCTGTTTGCCGACCGGCTCTGCCCCGGATTGTGGGGAATCGGCTCGGCGATCGAGCGCGAAGGCCTGCGCTTCGACGATCTGGTAGCCGCCAGTGACCTGGTCCTTTCGACGTCGGTGCAGGAGGGCTTCGGCTACCTGTTTATCAACTCCCTTATCTGGTCCTTGCCGCTGGCGGCCAGAGATCTTGACATTCTGAAAGGTTTGAAGGATCTGTTCGAGGAGTACCCCGCGTACTTCTACGATACGATCCGCGTGCCCCTGCCTGACGCCACCTCTCTTGTCGAAGCCTACCGAGGCAAGATAGAGCAGCTGTCAGCGCTGATCCCGCGGGCGGAGCAGGATCGACTGCTGGCGGAGGTCGATGCTCTGGCCCTGGACGATCACGTGGACTTCTCCTTCCTTCCCGTCCAGGCTCAGGAAAAACTGCTGCGGGCGATCGCCCCGGACGGCGGTGCGGCAATCCATGATTACCGCCGGGCTAACGGTGACACCCTCTTGCGAATCGCGAATCTGCTTTCCCGCGGAAACGCACCGGCGGCGGAGCAGCGGATACGCACGGCCGGGGAGGTTGAAAGGCGCTTCGGCGCCGCCGCCTATGCAGCCGGATTTCGGATGATCCTCGAAAGTTACGGTGCCTCCCGCACGAACCACGCTACGGATCCCCGGCCCTCCGCGGGCAGCATAGGCGAGCAGGTCCAGAGAGCCTTCCTAAATCTGGAGAACCTGAGGCTGCTGTACGATTACTGAAGCTGATTGCCGACGCACACACTTGAACCTGAGGCAGTTTCGGAAATAAAATACTACCGACCATGGCGGATGTAACGAGCGAGCAAGAAAACAGGGTCGCGGACAGCTTCGAGGATATCCTCACGGTGCTTCCCTTTGTTCGGGAAGCCAGTCAAGCCGCCCGGGAAATCCTTCTTGCGAACCTGGTGATGATCGGCGAGATCCCCTCCCCCACCTTCGACGAGTTCCAGCGGGTGGAGTTCATCCAGAACCGCTTCGTGGAGTCGGGTCTGCACAACGCCTCCGCGGATGAGATGGGCAATGCCCTGGGCATCTTTCCCGGCCGCAGCGGGGAGCAGAACATCCTGGTTGTGGCTCACGTGGACACGGTGCACGCCGCTACGGTGGATCACACGATCACGCTGCAGCCTCAGTCCGCCATCGGTCCCGGTGTGGGGGATAACGCTTTAGGGGTAGCGGTCGTGGTAACCCTGCCGATATTGCTCGAGTTGTTGAACATCCAGCTCCAGTCCAACCTCGTGCTCATGGGGGCTTCCCGAAGCCTGGGTCGGGGCGACCTGGAGGGACTTCGTTTTTTTCTCTCCAACTCGGAGATACCCGTTTCCGTCGGGATCGGGATCGAGGGCTTCCCTCTGGGGCGACTGAGCTACAGTTCAATCGGCATGTATCGCGGCGAGATCGTCTGTTCGGTACCGGAGGAGTACGATTGGACCCGCTTCGGCGCCACCGGGGCGATCGTGACGATGAATGAGGTGATCAATCACATTCAGGAGATTCGCCTGCCCCGACGTCCCCGCAGCTCGATTGTGCTGGGTTCAATTATGGGCGGCCAGGCCTACAACACCATAGCCACCAATGCGGTGCTCCGCTTCGAAATCCGCACCGAGAGCGAACAGGTCGGTGAGGAGATCTTTCACCAGATGGAGGCCATCATTTCCGAGGTCTCCTCCCAAACCGGCGCCGACATCACTCTGGATGTGTTTGCCCGCCGACGGCCCGGCGGTATCACCTATCAGCATCCCCTGGCCCGCGCAGCCCGGCGCATCATGGGCGCCCTGGATATTCAACCCCGCAAGTCCCCCAGCACCTCCGAGCTGTCGGCCTTCATCAGCCACGAGATACCCGCCATTACCATCGGAATCACCTACGGGGAACATCAGAACACACCGGAGGAGGAGGTCAGCATCGAGCCGATCTTCACCGGTCTGGCCCAGCTAATCGGGATACTATTGGCCGTTGACAGAGGATTTTGCAGTGCAGATTGATTCCTGGCTCACCACCAACACCTTTCATCATTCGAGTTTCTGGGATCTCGGCGCCCTGGTGCAGGAGAAACAGAAACAGAATCTGAAAATCTCCCTCTGCATCCCCACCCTGAACGAGGAAAAGACGATTGGAAAGGAGGTCGTGATCTTCACCAGCGAGCTCGTGCAGCGATATCCCCTGCTCGATGAGATCGCCGTGATCGATTCGGACTCCTCCGATCAAACCCGGGAAGTGGCGGCGGCTTTCGGGGCCCAGGTTTATCTGTCCCGCGACATTCTGCCGGTCTATGGAGAGCAGCGGGGAAAGGGAGAGAATCTCTGGAAGGCGATCTATCAACTGGAGGGGGATATCATCGTCTACATCGACGCGGATATCAAGAACATCCATCCCCGTTTCGTGTACGGCCTGGTCGCTCCCTTGATCTTCCGGCCGGAGATCCACTACGTAAAAGCCTTCTACGACAGACCCCTGGCCTCGTCTCAAGGGATCAGACCCTCCGGCGGAGGCAGGGTGACGGAGATTCTGATCCGACCCCTGTTCAGCCTTTTCTTCCCGGAGCTGACCGCTCTGATCCAACCGCTGTCCGGGGAATATGCGGTACGCAGGCAGGTGCTGGAAAAGATCCCCTTCCCCATCGGCTACGGGGTGGAAACCTCCCACCTCATCGACGTGTATCACCGCTGGGGTCTGGGGGCGATCGCCCAAACCGATCTGGACAGGAGGGTTCACCGCAATCAGCACACCCGGGATCTGGGGAAGATGGCCTTCGGCATCATGCAAACCTTTCTCAAGAGGGTCGAAGCCCTGGGCATCGTGGGGAATCTGCCGGAACTGAGCACCACCTTGCGGCAGTTTCAGGTGAACAACAACGCTTTCGAAGAGGTCCCTCTGAACATCCTCGAGGAGGAACGGCCCCCCATGGTCGACATCCCCGAGTACAGGGAGAAATTCGGGATTTCATGATGCAGAGTACCGGCATTCTCAACACGGTCACCACATTCGTCTCGGAAAATATCCTCTACCTGCTTCTGGCCGTTCTGGTGCTGAACATGTTCCAGCGACGCTACCAGCAGCACGCCCGGAAGAAGCGGTTTGCGACCTTGTACGTCGCAATCCTGATTATGGTACTCATGGTAGGAACCGTGCTTATAGTGTACCTCGAACTTCCGGACATCCTCTTCCTGCCGCTGCTGGCTGCGCTGGTCCTGGTCGGGTACAGATTCAGAAAACAGGTCTTTCCCTTCCGCCTGACCTGTCGGCTCTGCGGTGAGAAACTTACGGGCAGACGAATTCTCTTCTACGACTCCAATATATGCGAAAAGTGCGAACAATCCCGGTAGGGCGCGCCGAGGCAGTCCGCTGGGGTTTGAGCAACGGAGCGCCCATCGCCTTGGGGTACCTGCCCGTGGCCATCACCTTCGGGATACTGGGCAGGCAGGCGGGCCTGTCCGTTGCGGAGGTGACCGGGATGTCTGCCTGGGTGTACGCCGGGGCCAGCCAGTTTCTAGCCGTCAAGATGATCGCCTCCGGCGTGGGTTTATTCGAGATCGTTCTTGCCACCTTTATCTTGAACTTCCGGCATTTTCTCATGAGCACCGTGCTTGCCAGGAAAATCGAAGGTTCCAAGCCCAAAGCCGCGGCTTTGAGCTACTGGGTTACCGATGAAACCTTCGTCGTTGCCAGTGTCCATGCCGGTCCCGAGAGCATAAGCGTCTTGAGCTTTTTTATAATGGCCCTGATGGCATATCTGGCCTGGCTGACCGGCAGTTTCGTGGGCGGGATGTTCGCGGATCTGATTCCCGTAAGAATCGTCGACGGAATGGGTATCGGTCTGTACGCCCTGTTTATCGCCCTGCTGATTCCCTCGGCCCGCAGGCACTGGCAGTTTGCGCTGGTCGCTGCGGCAAGTGCCCTGACCGCCTGGGGTTTGTCCCGCCTAGCTCCCGGACTGTCGGAGGGATGGGCGCTGATAGCCGCAACCCTTGGCGTGTCCGCCCTGGGCACGCTTCTCCCGGATGCGGAGACCGACGAATGATCTGGCTGCTGTTGGCCGGGATGTTCCTGGTGACCTACATTCCCCGCCTGATCCCCTTCCTCTTTGCCAGTCAGCTCACCCTTCCTCCCTGGGTTCAGAAATGGTTGAAGCTTTTCCCCTACGCCGCCCTTGGGGCTCTGATCTTTCCGGGTATCCTCGGCGCCGTGCCGGGAAGACCCGCCCTGGCCGCCGGCGCAGGAATCCTGGCCGCGGTCTGCGCTCTGTTCATCCGCAACATCACCGTGATCGTGGTTCTGGCCATCGCCGCGGTCCTGCTCTTCCAGGGTCTCGGAATACCTTTGTGAGCTCTCTTGTTGCCTCACTTAATATTCTAACCATAGGTCTATTGTATCATCACGACATTTTCGCTATAATCTAATTTCCGTATAAATATACAGCTAGAACTTTTTTTATACATTCGTTCCATACTTTAAGGAAAAGAGATGAACCGCGATGAGAAACACGATCTGAAGATCGATACCACCCTGCTCGACGAGCTCACCCGCAACGCGGAGAAGATGAACCGCATCCCCCTCGAGCTGTATGAAAAATACTCCGTGAAACGGGGACTGCGCAATGAGGACGGCACGGGGGTCCTGGTCGGCCTCACGGAAATCGGAGATGTGCACGGATACATCATCGATGAGGGGCGGATCGTCCCTGTAGACGGTCGGCTCGAGTACCGGGGCATCAATATCAGCGATATAACCAGGGCATTCCAGGCGGAGAAGCGCTACGGCTTCGAGGAAGTCTGCTACCTGCTGCTGTTCGGCACCCTGCCCACCGGGCAGCAGCTCCGGCAGTTCACGACCCTCCTGGGGGAAAACAGGGCGCTTCCCGACGGATTCACGGAGAACATGATCCTCAAGGCCCCGAGCCGGGAGATCGTGAACAAACTGGCCCGCAGCGTGCTGGTGTGCTACTCCTACGATTCCAACCCCGACGATCTCAATTTGAAAAACGTCCTGCGCCAGAGCATCGAGCTGATCGCCCGTTTCCCCACGATGGCCGCCTACGGGTACCAGGCCAAGAGCCACTACTTCGACGGCAAGAGCCTGTTCATCCACCGTCCCCAAAAGGACCTGCGCACGGCCGAGAACCTGCTGCACCTGATCAGGCCGGACAGCAAATTTTCTCAGTTGGAGGCGGAGACCCTGGATCTGGCCCTGGTGCTGCACGCCGAACACGGCGGAGGCAACAACTCCTCCTTCACCACCCACGTGGTCACCTCCACCGGCACCGACACCTATTCTGCGATAGCCGCGGCCGTCGGCTCCCTTAAAGGACCGCTGCACGGCGGGGCCAACCTCAAGGTGCTGGAGATGATGGAGGATATCAAGGGTGCGGTCAAGGACTGGAACGACGACCAGGAGGTAACCGCCTACCTGGCCAAGATACTGCGCAAGGAAGCCTTCGACGGCAAGGGTCTGATCTACGGGATCGGTCATGCCGTGTACACGCTCTCAGATCCCCGGGCCGTGCTGCTGAAGGACAAGGCCAAAGAGCTGGCCGGCGCCAAGGGCAAGACGGAGGAGTACGAGCTGTACGAACGTATCGCCCGCCTGGCCCCGGAAGTATTCGCCCAGGTGAAAAACTCCACCAAAGTCGTCTCTGCCAATGTCGACTTTTACTCCGGGTTCGTGTACGACATGCTCGACATCCCGAGAGAGCTGTACACGCCGATCTTCTGCGTGGCCCGTATCGCAGGCTGGTGCGCCCACAGAATCGAGGAGCTGATCTCCGGGGGCCGCATCATCCGTCCCGCTTACCGCAACGTGCTGCACAATAAGGAGTACGTGCCCATCGACCAGCGGTAGCGGCAGGGGAGCGCTGCTGAGCAACAGATGGATAGCCGGTAGCCGGCAGCATTACCGGAGCTACAGCAGCCGGGACAGGCGGTCGCTGATGAACTCCGATTTCTCCTTCAGGCCGATCTGGCCTGTTTTGATGATCAGACAATTCGGCTGCCCGGGGTCCAGGGACACGCTTCCTCCGCTCTCTTTGATCAGGGTCATCACCCGGTCGACCGAGATCTGGGACAGTTTGGAAAACTCCACGATCGCCCGTCCGTTTCTCTCCTTGAGGGAGGAGACGAAAAGCCGGCGGCAGAGGATGCGGATCTCGGCGATGGCGAACAGGCTCTGCACATCCTCCGGCGGGGGACCGAAGCGGTCGGCCACCTCCCGCTCCAGCTCCTCCAGCTCTTCATAGCCGGTGACCGAAGCGAT
>Ga0315554_1000718_pt1 | contig 19561 bp, 12 predicted proteins | sample SalMarSW160370MG_FD_202114 | JGI IMG/M metagenome (GOLD analysis project Ga0315554, IMG submission 202114) | Salt marsh sediment microbial communities from the Plum Island Ecosystem LTER, Massachusetts, United States - Salt Marsh Sediment SW1603-70 ... | reverse complement strand
TGCTTGCCGAGGTAGCACTAAAGTATACCGACCGCATCTCGGTATTTATTGCCTACGATGAACGATTTGCCCGCCTTATCTATGGCGGCTGCGATATATTTCTCATGCCCTCGCGTTTTGAGCCCTGTGGATTGGGGCAGCTAATAGCCATGCGATATGGGGCCATTCCTGTAGTGCGCCATACCGGTGGATTAGTTGATACAGTTAAGGATATGGCTGAAGGAAGTGGGAATGGCTTTGTGTTTCAAAATTATAATGCCCTGGAAATGCTGGAGGCTATAAAAAGAGCCGAGGAGAGCTTCTACCACCAAGCTGAATGGCAAAACCTGATGAGACAGAATATGAAGCTAGATTTCTCCTGGAAAGCCTCAGCTAGAAAATACGAAGAGATTTATCTGCGAGCGCGAAATACGTCTCAAGCTTACTAAGCATATCCACCAGTTAGCAAACTATCCTCCCTTGTTTTGCTTGAGCTTGTTGTCAAGCTTGTCTTTTTCTCTTTCCTATAATGATAAGTAGAGATTCAATACCTGAAGTTGACCATCTTTGCATATGTTCGTTGACAGAAACATACGAATAAGGCAAAATTTCTCTTTCAAGTACAAAGGTTATAGAGCAATAAGGCGAGGCTACAGGACCATGGAAGAAGCGACAGGTCAAGTACGGGTGATCATTGAGGGGCTAAAGCCCGAAATCGACGGCGGCCGCTTTTCCATCAAGCGAGTTATCGGCGAGAAGGTAGTCGTGGAAGCTGACATTTTTGCCGATGGCAATGATTCCATATCGGCTTCGATTCTTTATCGTAAGGAAGATGAACCTGAATGGGCCGAAGCTCCTATGGAACCGCTAGTCAATGACCGCTGGCACGGCTCGTTTGTAGCCGCTGAGCTCGGGCGTTATCGTTACACTGTCCTAGCATGGGTTGACCAGTTCAAGTCATGGAGGCGAGACATAACAAAGAAATTCCAGGCAGACCAGGAAGTTTCGGTTGAGCTTGTGATAGGGGCCCAGTTGATTGCGGAAGCAAGCCAGCGTGCTCCTAAACACGAGAGACAAAAGATAGGAGAATGGGCAAGCACCTTACAAGCTAAACAGATAGCAAGGCAGGCGAAGGTGCAGCTAGCCCTGAGCGAAGAGCTATCGGAGTTCATGGATAAGTACCCTGACAGACGATTTGCCACCACTTACCCCAAAGAGCTTGTAGCGGTGGTTGATAGGGAAAAAGCTCGCTTCAGCACCTGGTACGAGATGTTTCCCCGTTCTTGTGCTCCTGAGTCGGGGCGCCATGGAACTTTCAAGGACTGCGAGACTCGCCTTCCTTATATTGCAGCCATGGGCTTCGATGTACTCTATTTCCCCCCTATCCATCCCATCGGCCACATGCACCGTAAAGGGAGAAATAATAATCCTGTAGCCAACTCGGATGACCCCGGGACCCCCTGGGCCATCGGCTCGGAAGAAGGAGGACACAAGTCCATTCATCCCCAACTCGGCACCTTGGAGGATTTCAAGAGCTTTGTAGCTAAGGCTCACGAATATGATATTGAAATCGCCCTGGATATCGCCTTCCAGTGCAGCCCTGATCATCCCTATGTAAAGGAACATCCGGAATGGTTCCGCTGGCGCCCTGATAACACTGTGCAGTATGCGGAAAACCCACCCAAAAAATACGAGGACATCTACCCCTTCGAGTTCGAGACCGGGAACTGGAAGGAACTCTGGGAAGAGCTCAAGAGCATCGTGCTTTTCTGGATCGAACAGGGTATCCGTATTTTCCGCGTGGATAACCCTCATACCAAGCCCTTCCGTTTCTGGGAGTGGTTAATTACAGATATTAAAATGTCATACCCCGATGTCATTTTCCTTTCCGAAGCATTCACCCGTCTCAAGGTGATGTACCAATTAACTAAGCTGGGTTTTACTCAGTCCTATACCTATTTCGCCTGGCGCAATACCAAATTGGAGCTGACACAATACTTCACCGAACTCACTCAAACGGAAGTGCGTGAGTATTTCCATCCCAACCTCTGGCCAAACACGCCGGACATTTTAACTGAGTATCTTCAGTTCGGCGGATGGTCGGCATTTATGACCCGCTTGGTCCTGGCAGCTACCTTGGGAGCCAGCTATGGCATCTACGGCCCAGCTTTTGAGCTCTGTGAGAATCGTCCCAGGGAACCAGGGAGCGAAGAATATCTCGACTCAGAAAAATACGAGATCAAAAACTGGGATATTGCCAAGCCCGACAGCTTGAAGGACTTCACCAGCCGAGTCAATCGGATTCGACGAGAGAACCCTGCCCTTCACAGCGACTGGAGCCTTCGTTTCCATGAGATAGACAACGAGCAGCTAATTTGCTACAGCAAGCGCACTGATGACCTCTCCAATGTTGTCCTAGTTGTGGTAAACCTAGACCCGCACCATACTCAGTCCGGCTGGGTAGAGTTTCCCTTGGAGAAACTGGGCATCAACCCCCAAAAACCTTACCAGATGCATGACCTCTTGAGCGATGCCCGCTATCTCTGGCAGGGGTCTCGAAACTATGTTGAACTCAACCCGCAAATGGCCCCCGCTCACGTCTTCCGTATGCGTCGGCGGGTGCGTACGGAGCGAGACTTTGATTACTATATGTAGAGAGGAAAGTTATATTTAACTGTTGTATCGTTGCGGGAAACAATCTTGTTGAACAATGAGTGATAAATCAATAATTTTGGTAGTGGATAGCAACTGCAGTAACCTGGAACTTTTGTCGCAGCAACTCGGACAAGCAGGTTACCAGGCAGTCACTGCTGCCAGTCTGGAAGAACTTGACCAGGCTATTCAAGGGGAGGAGAAAATCGCACTTGCCTTAATAGACATCTCCGGGCTTGATCAGTACATCTGGGAACGCTGTGAAGAGTTACACAAAGCCAAGATACCTTTCATCGTGATCTCGCCCCGGCGTAGCCCGACTATTCAACGGCACAGCATGAAATATGGAGCCAGCGGGCTGTTGGTCAAGCCGCTTGACTTTAAGGATTTGCTGGAATACATACACACAGTGCTTGGTGACTAGGATATGAAGAAACGAAGTCATACAGAACCAGCGCCGTTCAGTGATGAGCTTCTTTGGTATAAGGACGCTATTATCTATGAACTTCACATTCGTGCCTTCTCAGACAGCCAAGGGGATGGTGTGGGCGACTTTTTAGGCCTTACAGAGAAGCTTGATTACCTTGAAGATTTAGGGGTTACAGCCCTCTGGTTGCTCCCGTTTTATCCTTCACCCTTGAAGGATGATGGTTATGACATCTCCGACTATACCAGCATCCAACCCGTCTATGGCAACATGCACGATTTTAGGACTTTTGTGGATGAAGCACACCAGCGCGGTCTCCGTGTCATCATAGAGCTAGTCCTTAACCACACTTCTGACCAGCACCCCTGGTTCCAGCGAGCCCGACGGGCAGCAGCGGGAAGCCACTGGCGCGACTTTTATGTTTGGAGCGGCACGCCAGAAAAGTACCGCGAGGCTCGCATCATTTTTAAGGACACTGAATACTCTAACTGGACATGGGACTATGTAGCCAAGGCATATTACTGGCACCGCTTCTATTCACACCAGCCTGACCTTAACTATGACAACCCTGCCGTCAGGCGAGCTATGTTGAGGGTTATAGATTTCTGGCTTAGGCTCGGAGTTGATGGTCTTAGGGCTGATGCAGTGCCTTATCTCTACGAGCGAGAGGGCACTAATTGTGAGAACTTACCCGAAACACACGTTTTCTTGAAGGATCTGCGCAAGCATGTCGATGGGAAATTCAAGAATCGCATGCTCCTAGCAGAAGCCAACCAGTGGCCAGAAGATGCAGTGGCCTACCTTGACGATGGGGATGAGTTCCATATGGCTTTTCACTTTCCCCTTATGCCCCGTATGTTTATGGCCATTCGCATGGAGGATCGCTTCCCCCTCATTGACATCCTCCAAGAGACGCCAGCAATTCCGGAGACCTGTCAGTGGGCTATTTTTCTCCGCAACCACGATGAGCTAACTCTTGAGATGGTCACTGATGAAGAGCGGGATTACATGTACCGGACGTATGCCAGCGACCCTGCTGCCCGGCTCAACCTCGGCATCCGCCGGCGCTTGGCACCACTCTTGAGTAACGACCGCAAAAAGATTGAACTGATGAACGGCTTGCTCTTTTCTCTGCCGGGTACGCCGGTGATTTACTACGGTGACGAAATCGGCATGGGGGACAACTTCTATCTCGGCGACCGCAATGGAGTGCGTACTCCTATGCAGTGGAGCCCTGACCGAAACGCAGGATTCTCCCACGCCAATCCCCAGAAACTTTACCTCCCCCCAATTATCGACCCCGAGTATCACTATGAGTCCGTCAACGTAGAGAACCAGCAAAATAATCCCGACTCTCTTCTCTGGTGGATGAAGCGCACCATTGCTCTCAGGAAACGGTTTAAGGCTTTTGGACGGGGGAGCCTTGAGTTCCTGCAACCGAAAAATCGCAAGATTCTGGCTTTCCTTCGCCGCTACCAAGATGAAGTCATCCTGGTCGTGGCAAACCTTTCACATGCTGCCCAGCAAACTCAACTTGACCTTGCCGAATTTCAAGGAAGGGTGCCGGTTGAGCTCTTCGGACGGACAGAGTTCGCTCCCATTGGTGATGGTCAATACTACTTCACCCTTGGCCCACACGCTTTCTACTGGTTTTCCCTCGAATCGGAACGCGCTGAGACGCTTCGCTTTCGTGCCTTGTCTCCAGAGACCGTGGGGACTCTTCCCACTCTGGCTGAGACAGAGGAAAAGCTCTTTGTAAAAGAGAGTCGGTTTGTCCTGGAAGCAGTTCTGCTGGACTACATAAGGGGCCGCCGATGGTTCCGTGGGAAAGCGCGAGACTCCTGGGCACTGCAGATTTTAGATATCATACCTATACATTCTCCGGAGTTTGCTGCCAGCCTTGTCTTGATTGAAGTGGAATATACTGAAGGAGACCCGGAGATATATATACTTCCCCTTACCAGCGCCCCTGCCGAGCAGGCAGGCGAGATTATAGCTGAGTATCCTCACGCTGTTATCGCCCGTCTGAAACCCGGGAAAGGCGATGGTGATAACGGGAACTTACTCTATGATGCTCTGGTAAACAAGAACTTTTGCAAATTCCTAATAGAAGCCATTGGTCGACGGCGTCACTTCAAAGGAAAGACTGGCGAAATCTTGGGCTCACGAACCCGAGTCTTTCGTAATGTCCCCGGAGCGTCTGAAATCTCCCTGGAACCTGTTCCCGTTAAGGCAGAGCAGACCAATACATCTGTGGTCTACGGAGATCGGCTGATCCTCAAACTATTTCGCCGCATTGAGGAGGGAATTAACCCTGAACTGGAAATCGGTCGGTTCCTCACAGAAAGAACTGCTTTCTCCTATATCTCACAGGTAGCTGGTGCCCTTGAGTACCATCGTAAGAAGGGCGAGATAATAACTTTAGCCACCCTTCAGAGCTTTGTACCGAACGAAGGAGATGCCTGGCAATATACCCTGGACTTCCTCAATCGTAATTTTGAATATGTACTGGCACATCCCACAGTACAGGTGCCACCCGTTCCTGAGAAACACCTGTTGTCCTTGCTTAAGGAGCCACCTGCGCTGGCCCAAGAGACCATCGGTCCCTATCTCATTTCGGCACAACTTCTAGGAAAACGCACAGCCGAACTCCATATGGCCCTGGCCTCAGCACCGGATGACCCGGACTTTGCCCCCGAGCCATTCTCTCTTATTTACCAGAATTCACTCTACCATGCCATGCGGAGCTTTGCTACGCAGACATTGCAACTGCTGCGGGAGCGGCTAAAAGAACTCCCGGAGGAGCTTAGGGAAAATGCTCAACAGGTTCTAGACTCGGAAGAGAGCATCGTTAAACGCTTTCAGTTGCTTCGTAATCGAAAAATTTCGGCGGCACGAATACGTTGCCACGGGGACTACCATCTAGGGCAAGTGCTCTATACGGGCAAGGATTTCGTTATCATTGATTTTGAGGGTGAACCGGCACGCTCTTTGAGCGAACGACGAATCAAGCGTTCACCTCTAAGAGATATTGCTGGTATGATACGTTCATTCCACTATGCTGCCCACAGCGCTCTACTCCACCAAGCCTCGCTGGCTCTTAAACCAGAGGACCTGCCTGCACTTGAACATTGGGCGCAATTCTGGTACGTCTGGGTTTCATCATCTTTCCTTATGTCCTATTTGAACGGCGTTGAACAAGCCCAATTGCTTCCTGATGACCCGGAACAACTGAGGATTCTTCTGGACGCCTATCTCTTAGAAAAGGCTGTCTATGAAATTGGCTATGAGCTAAATAATCGTCCAGACTGGTTAAAGGTGACACTTCAGGGTATATTACAACTATTGAAAGCTGAAGAATGAACATCGACTGTGGAGATATTCTTCGAGATACTTAAGTAACCGGTATATGCGGTTAAGCAAAGTAATTCAAATAGAGATATTATCCAGAGATGACACTAGGAAAAGACAGGAGGGAAAGAATGTCCCCGAAGGATAAGATAGATACTCAGCCAGTGCGCTATGACATAAGCATGCTGACCAATGACGACCTTTTTCTATTTAATGAAGGGTCTCATTATCGACTTTATGAGAAGCTTGGAGCTCATCCTATAACGGTGGATGGGATGGAGGGAACCTATTTCGCCGTGTGGGCACCTGATGCCAAGCAGGTCTCTGTCATAGGTGAGTTTAACAGCTGGGATAAGTCTAGCCATCCCCTGCGTCCAAAAGGGCAATCCGGTATCTGGGAAGGATTTATCCCTGGTGTGGCCAAGGGCACACTCTACAAGTATTACCTCGTCTCCCATCGCCGCGGCTATCATGTGGAGAAAGCCGACCCATTTGCCTTCTGTACTGAAAAGCCTCCCAAAACAGCCTCCATTGCCTGGGACTTGGATTATAGCTGGGGAGACCAGGCATGGATGGAGAAGCGACACTCTCACAATGCCCTCGATGCCCCCATCTCCGTCTACGAGGTACATCTGGGCTCCTGGCAGCGGGTGTCTGAAGAGGGAAATCGCTACCTTAGCTACCGGGAACTGGCTCCCAGGCTGGCTGATTACCTGAATCAGATGGGATTTACCCATGTTGAGTTCCTACCGGTGATGGAGCACCCGTTCTATGGCTCCTGGGGCTATCAGTTAACAGGATACTTTGCTCCGACGAGCCGCTACGGTACCCCCCAGGATTTCATGTACCTTGTTGACTATTTACACCAGCATGACATAGGTGTAATCCTCGACTGGGTACCTTCTCATTTCCCTAACGATGAACACGGACTGGGATATTTCGATGGAACACATCTCTACGAGCACGGTGACCCCAGACAGGGCATTCATCCCGACTGGAACAGTTTTATTTTCAACTATGGTCGGGACGAAGTGAGAAGCTTTCTCCTCAGCAGCGCGCTGTTCTGGCTGGACAAATACCATGCCGATGGGCTACGTGTAGATGCAGTGGCCTCCATGCTCTATCTGGATTATGGCCGTAAAGAGGGTGAATGGATACCTAACAAGTATGGAGGGCGGGAGAACCTGGAAGCTATTGCCTTCTTACGCCGCTTCAATGAAGCGGTTTATCAAGAAATTCCTGGCGTGCAAACTATTGCCGAAGAATCCACTGCCTGGCCCATGGTATCTCGTCCAACTTACCTGGGAGGCCTGGGATTTGGCCTGAAGTGGGACATGGGCTGGATGCATGATACCCTGGAGTACATGACCAAGGATCCCATATATCGTAAACACCATCATAATAACCTGACTTTCCGTTTAATTTATGCCTTCTTCGAAAACTTTATCCTGCCGCTTTCTCATGATGAAGTCGTACATGGCAAGGGTTCACTCTTAGGGAAGATGCCGGGAGACGACTGGCAGAAGTTCGCCAACTTGAGGCTCCTTCTGGGATATATGTATGCCCAGCCCGGGAAAAAGCTCCTATTTATGGGAGGGGAGCTTGGCCAGTGGCGGGAGTGGGCTCACGACGAGAGCCTGGAATGGCACCTCCTTGACTACCCGCCACATTCGGGTCTTAAACGCTGGGTTGAAGACTTAAACCGATTTTATCGGGGACAGTCAGCTCTCTACGAATTGGACTTTGAACAGACAGGCTTTGAATGGATTGACTGCAATGATGTCGAGCACAGCGTGATCAGTCTCATGCGCAAAGGGCGTTCACCAGACGATCTTCTTGTGGTCGTTTGTAACTTCACTCCCACGACCCATTCTAACTATCGAATTGGCGTACCGCAGCCAGGATTCTGGAGAGAGCTATTGAACAGCGACGCCAGGGAATATGGAGGCAGCGGTCAAGGTAATCTGGGTGGAGTGGAAGCAGCGCCAATTCCTCTGCATGGCCGCTCCTATTCCCTGACCTTCACCCTACCACCTCTGGCCATTGTGTTTTTTAAAAGCGGAGAAAAATAGCCGCGAGCCTTACCATCAATAGTCACGCTGCATTTATCGCTGTATTGTCAAAGGTTCCCCTTCTAATTTTTTGCTTTGACAGGTTGCCAAAAACACAGTAAAATTTTAGTAGTCAATCCGACAATATAAAAAACAATTTTAGCCTTTGTGTTGCATTACAAGCAGGTACACACTAGGGCGGAGGTGACGAAGTTGACAAGATTTCCGAGGAAAATACTTACCTCGGAATTACGAGGCATTGGTCACGTTAGCTAATTATGTTCCGGAACACGAAAAATAAGAGACATCCTGGAGGTGGTTATGTCGTCAGTACAAGAACAGAATAAACAGATAGTGCGAGAGTTTTATAATCTCATTATTAACAAGAAGGATTTTGATGCCGCGAAAAAATACATGGGTACCAGATACAAACAACACAATCCCTTAGTCAAAGATGGGCCAGGGGGGCTCCATGAATTTATAACATTCCTGAGAGCGAATTTTCCAGATGCCAAAAGCGAGATCAAATCGGTCTTCGCCGATGGAGATTATGTAATTCTTCATGTTTTATCACACAGAACCCCGAGCCTTAAGCGGGCAATTGTAGAGATATTCAGGCTTGAAAACGGCAAAATAGATGAACATTGGGATGTAATTCAGGAAATACCCGAGACATCAGCAAACCCTAATGGCATGTTTTAGTTAGGATGAAACACATAAACAAAACAATACATGCGGGATCAGACTGGCAATGGACAGTGTGATAACCAATATTTTTGTTAACAACTCATTGGAGCCGATCGCTAACGCTCCGGCTCAACTAATCGTTACCTGCCAATAGTAATGCCTCGTCTCCAGAGAAAACCTTTAAGACAGCAGCCACTCCTTTAACGCAATGATTACCATAATCTTAGCCCTTCTTTCAGCGTAACTACTGAATTTTTTCCAACTTGAGCAGGTTCGTAGAGCTTGCCGCCACTGGCTGCTGTGTTTTTTAAACCCTCATAGTGAGACAAGATGGTTATTTATGGCAGGCCATGTCCTTTCTTTTACTCACAAAGAAGCTTTCCCATCTCCTCGAGGGCAACGGTTAATAAACCTTCTTTCTAATCTCAGCCTATCCTGCCAAAAGGCATTGTTTACTACTATGCCCTATTGTATACTGGTGTAAATAACAATTCCAAGGTAGCAAATCTAGCGTGGATAACCAAAAGCACGGCGAAATCGCCAACTCCTGCATCCCGAACCCGGATGAACCGGATAAGGGACAAGTCAGCGTGAGCTTCCCCAGAGCAAGCGGCATATTATTGCACCCGACCTCACTCCCGGGCCAATTCGGGATAGGAGACTTGGGAAAGGAGGCTTATCAGTTCGCAGATTTTCTAGCCAGCACTGGGCAGCGCCTTTGGCAGATATTGCCATTGGGCCCCACCGGCTACGGCAATTCTCCATACCAGTGCCTTTCTGTCTTTGCTGGAAATCCGCTGCTTATAAGTCTGGAAAGGCTGGTTGAAGATAAGTTCCTGGAGCCTGCTGACTTAGAGAATAGGCCTTCTTTCCCTAAAGAGAGGGTTGACTATGGCTCAGTTATCAAGTTTAAGATGCCCTTGTTGAAAAAGTCCTTTGAGACCTTCCAGAGGAAAGCTGCTCCAGGTGAGCGTGAGCAATTCGAAGGTTTTTGTCAGCAGAACACTTCCTGGCTTGAAACTTACTCCATGTTTATAGCATTGAAAGAGGCTCATGGTCTCGCTGCCTGGAATACCTGGGAGGAAGGCATCCTAAGACGGCAGCCGAAGTCTATCGAACGCTGGAGCAAGAAGCTGGAACACGAGATCCTCTGCCATAAATATCAACAATATCAGTTTTTTAAGCAGTGGTCTGAACTAAAGAAGTATTGTAATGAGCGCGGGATCAGGCTCATCGGTGATATGCCCATATTTATCGCCCTTGATAGCGCTGAGGCCTGGTCGTACCCAGAGATGTTCTATCTGGATACCAGCGGTAAACCAACGGTGGTGGCCGGGGTGCCGCCTGATTACTTCAGCAAGACAGGACAGTTATGGGGGAATCCTCTTTATCGCTGGGATGTAATGGCCAGGGATGGCTATGCATGGTGGATTGAGCAATTCCGGGCAACACATGCCTTGGTGGACATCATCAGGTTGGACCATTTTCGCGGCTTCGAGAAATACTGGGAGGTTCCAGGCACAGATATCATTGCCATGAACGGGCGGTGGGTTCCCGGGCCAGGGATTGAACTCTTTAAAGCCGTGCAGAAGGCATTAGGCACCCTACCCATTATTGCCGAGGACTTAGGAATAATCACACCAGAAGTAGATGCACTTAGAGACCAGCTCGGCTTTCCGGGGATGCGGGTTCTCCAGTTTGCCTTTGACAGTGACCCCAAAGCTGATGATTACAAGCCTCACAATTACCCGCGAAACTGCGTAGTGTACACTGGCACCCACGACAACAATACAACCATCGGCTGGTTCAAGAGTAGCGCAATAGAGGACACCACCCAGAGCAGGGAGGAAAAAAAGAGAGAGAGACAGATTGCCTTGAAGTATCTCGGCACAGATGGACACGAGCTCAATTGGGATTTCATCCGCCTTGCTTTGATGTCTGTCGCCCACACAGCTATCATCCCTATGCAAGATGTTTTGGGATTGGGCAGCGAAGCCAGGATGAATTGTCCAGGTACCACGGAGGGGAACTGGTGTTGGCGTTTTGTGCCTGATATGCTGACCGAAAAAATCAAAGGCAGGCTAAAGGAATTAACCGCACTCTATGGACGGTAATTACAGCTTGATAGTCCCGTACCGGAAGATTTACTAGTTTGAAAAGACTAGCCTACAGTGCAGGTAACTTGATATCTGCAGTTCTTATTTGCTAGAATCTCACTCAGAAAGGAGGCAAGCGGTTCCTGCCTTTTTTCGAGGTTGAATGGGGTTCAGGTGGTCGGAGGTTCAAATCCTCTCACCCGACTTTGAATTGGAAATAAAGTGGTCAAGCCACCTGAGTTGCCCAAATAATATTACATAATAGTAAAAGTATCTCTTGTACCAGCAAAGTGTAAAGCGGAATGGCATCTATAATAATTGTCAGCTTGCCTAAGGAGAAGAACAATGAACGTTCGTGATTATATGAAAAGCCCAGTTTTTACGGTAACTCCCGACACTTTAATAGATACTGCTCTAGAAACGATGCGCGAAAAGCATGTCCGCCGCTTACCTGTTGTAGAAAACGGAAAGTTAGTAGGCCTGGTGACACGGGACAGATTAAGAGGGGCAATACCATCGTTTCCCACACCGTTGACTTTATGGGGGCTTCACTATCAATTGTCTCGGATGAAGGTAAGGGATGTAATGATAACTGATGTCATTGTGGTCCACCCTGACGACACAATTAAAGAAGCACTTACCTTAAGTGAGAAGCATCGAATCGGCACTTTGCCTGTAGTGGATGACAATGGTAGCTTAGTGGGAATTCTTACGAGTACCGATTTGGTTCATGTAGCGGCTAAATTGCTAGATTAGGGTAAGCGAAGAAAATCGTCCCCTTTTTATCGCACGATCATATGCCTAGTCCTCAAGCATGATATTCAGAACACATTTTTATAATAGACTGGGATATTTGCTGTCCAAGATGTCTCGGTAAATTGTAAAGCTTTCATCTTCAGCAATATCTTATTCATATCGGCTGAGTCACCAGTAAAGCAGCACTTGAGGTAAATCAGTCATATAACATAAAATACGGGGATAACCATGTTTTCAGGGACTTATAGAAAATTTATCTGGGCTGGTGCCATCCTGTTAGCCATCATATTGATAGGCACAGTGGGTTACTGGTTCATTGGCGGCAGACAATACTCATTTGTAGACACTCTCTACATGACTATCATCACTATTTCCACAATCGGCTTTGGAGAAATCATTGACCTGTCAGGTAATGTTGCCGGCAGGATATTTACCATATTTATTGCTATTTCCGGAGTTGGTGTCCTGTTATACTTTATTACCAATATTACCGCTCTCGTGGTGGAAGGAAAGCTAACGGAATCATTCAGGAGGAGAAGAATGGAGAAAACAGCCGGTAATTCTAGAGACCACTATATTGTGTGCGGCCTGGGTTCGTTGGGCTTCTACATAGTAAACGAGCTTCACGCCACCAAAAGACCCCTTGTAATCGTAGATGCCGACAAAAAGAATATAGAGCGAGGCCTGGAATTGTTTAGGGACGAGGTCTTTATAGAGGGAGATGCTACTGACAGCGACACCCTCTTAAAGGCCGGCATAGAGAAGGCCAGGGGACTTTTCGCTGTAACTGGAGACGATAACCAGAATCTGGTAGTGAGCCTGACTGCAAAGCAGCTTAATCCCAACCTGAGGGTAGTGGCCCAGTGCAATGAAATCAAAAACAGCCAAAAGATGAGGAAGGCCGGGGCCGATGCTATAGTTTCCCCTAACTCTATTGGCGGATTGAGAATGGCCTCCGAAATGGTAAGACCGACGGTGGTATCGTTTTTAGACACCATGCTGCGGGATAGAGAGAAGAATCTGCGGGTTGAAGAACTGCCCGTGCCCGGCTCATTCATAGGCAAATCTTTATCGGCGTTAAACCTGAAGAGACACACCAATGCCCTGCTGCTGGCCATCAAGACAGGGGAGGACTGGGTTTATAATCCATCAGAAAATTATGTCATTGCGCCTGAAAATACTTTAGTCTTCATGACTACGCCCGAAGGAAGAGAGGAACTGGCTGGATTGCTTAAAGAATAAATGATACAGCCATAAGGTGATTTAAATGATAATAAGATTCCTGGGGACACATAATGCAGAGTCCAAAAACACGAGGCTCGTGTCCTTACTCATTGACGGGGTTTTAGCTGTAGATGCCGGAAGCCTAGTTTCAGAACTGACCTTCCCCGAACAGAAGAAAATAAAAGCTATATTGCTTTCTCACGGCCATTACGACCATATCAGGGCGGTCCCCGCTTTTGCCTTCAATAATTCTGACCGCACTACCGAAGTCATTGCCACACCTCAGGCCCTTGACATTCTCTCATCCCATCTAATTGATGGTGTCGTCTACCCCGAATTCACCAGCGAGGCCTCATTCCTCCAAAAGGCAACCATTAAATTAGTCCCGCTGGAATTTTTCAAGCGGCAAAATATAGTAGGCTACGAGGTCATGGCCGTGCCGGTGCAACATCCTCTTGACGGCGTGGGCTTTGAAATAACTTCAAGCGATGGCAAGACCCTGTTCTATACTGGCGATACCGGTCCCGGGCTTTCTTCTATATGGGGCAAAATATCTCCGCAATTGCTAATATCCGATTTGACTTGGCCTAATAGTCTCGCCAATGCAGCTAAAGACGCAGGTCACCTTTGTCCTGAGATGCTCAAGGAGGAGTTGATTGAGTTCCGTCGAGTAAAGGGTTATCTGCCCAAGGTGGTTGTAATTCACTTAAGCCCCCAGCATGAGCCCGAAATAGAGAAAGAAGTCAGAGAAGTATCCAAATCGCTGGGGATATCGATTGATATCGCCCACGAGGGTGAGGAGCTTATCCTGTAGTAGAAATATGCAGTTATCCGCGGGCTGTTTGAGAATAAAGGCGACCTTTAGTAGCGGCTATTTCTCTTAATCCTGGGCCTCTGTCCAGTAACCAAAGGCCGATCCAAGCTTGTCCTGCAATTTTCTGGTCTTGATGAAAGCTTCAAAAAAAGTCTTGCAGTCATCAAGCATTGTCTGGGCATACACTATGGCTTTGGGCAAGTCTTCATCGGGTGTACTGGATGCTCTGCCATGACCGGGGTAAATCTGCTTAACCTTCAGATTACTCAAACGCCGGACCGAATTCACATAGTCGCTGACATTACCGCCCACAGCTATCTCGGACAGAGTGCCTCCAGCAAACACTGTATCGCCGGTAAAGAGCAGTCCCGCTCTTGGCTCATATAGGCAGATGCAACCCGAGGTGTGCCCAGGCGTATGTATTACCTGAAGTTCATAATTTCCAAGGTCAATTATAGAGCCGTCCTCCAGCCAGACATCTACCCAGAAGGGTTTACTAGGTTTATCACGGTATTTGCTGAAGGTAACAAATTCGTCCTGTAACTCCAGTTTGTTGGCCGCTAAACGGTGTGCTGCTATTACCGCAGTCCGGTGGAAAAAGGCAGTAGCACCAATATGGTCGTAATGTTCATGCGTCAATATAATCAGATTTACGTCCTTTACATGCAGGCCTAATTCAGAAAGCCGACGTTTTAAAACGGGGAATTTGCCGGCAACCCCGGTATCAATAAGAACATTCTTGGTATTGCCCTTGATAAGATAGACATGGCTTCCGGGCTTTTCGCCACGAAGTTGGTAGATTCCCGGCACCAGTTCAATTACCTTGGATGGCTCTGGGTGCACTTCAGCCTTAGTCGGCACCCGAGGGCTACGTGGCTTCTCTTTCACTGTGAGGCTCCTTCAGGGGATAATCGTTTATCCATATCTCGTAGTCTTCTACACAAAGTGTGCATGAGACTGAGGGCGAATTCTGGTTGTTGTCGCACCATAAACAGGAATCTAGCCCTATCTATGATAATTAACTGGGTGTCGTCATCAACAGCCGAGGCAGTAGCTGAACGCGGGGAGTCATCCACAAGAGCCATCTCACCGAAAAAATCACCGGGATTCAGAACAACCAGCGGGACCTGCTGAGTTTCGTTCTGCCGAACCGAGAGCAGCACCCTCCCACTATGAATGAGATACATTTCACTGCCGGTGCTTCCTTCTTCGAAGATGACCTCGGATTTCCGGTACTTTTGCCGGAATTTGGGTAAGGCTGCAGCCTCGTCTACTCTGTCCTCCGTCATAGTCATATCCTGTTCAACACTACGAGAAAGGTTACTTCTGCTTCGCTAGATTCCTTTCGCTCCCGAGATAAAACACTATTGACACGCCGCCTGTACCAAAGTACAATATATCGTTTCCTATCATTAGAATCATCCCATCAGTAGCCCAAAATTCAAAGTTAGGTGCGAGAAATTATAAGTTGTCTATCAAAACAAGTAAAGCATTGTACATAAACAGTAGATATCCTCAAAAGCCTATGTTGCTGGTAAAAACCTCCCGGCACTTATACGGTACCTACTATGAGTAAGAATAAGAAACTGTTGCTAATAGTTATCGTAGCTATACTTGCGGTGTCTATTCCCGTGACCCTAGTCTTACTTCACCAGGGACAGGAGCCGTCAGACGGAGGGCCAGCAGAAGTGCCATCGGATACGCCCACAGACGAGCCTGAAGTTCCACCCACCACCCCTTCTACGACGCTGGCTATAGTGTCAGCAGCCGCGGGGAATGTATCGGTGATGAACGGCGGTACGGACAGCTGGACGGGAGCGCAAGTCGGGATGTCTTTGGAAACCGGGGATAGTGTAAAGACGGGTGATAGTTCCAGCGCTGACATCACCTTCCTTGATGGCAGCACCATCCAGTTAGAGGCTAATACGGAGATCGAAATTGTTTCGCTCGAGATCTCCACCGATACCGGCTCCAAAACCATCAGGCTTAAACAGGTAATAGGGGATACCCTAAGCCGTGTGGAAAAGCTTGTCGACTCGGCATCTAGCTACGAAGTTGAAACACCGGCTTGTGTGGCGGCGGTGAGGGGTAGTGTCATGCTGGTTAATGTCATCGAAGATGGCACAACCTGGGTAACTAATCAGGAAGGGGATATATGGGTCATTGTGGATGGTGTGGAACTGCAGGTCCCTGAGGGTCGAAAATGCATTATTATATCCGGTCAGCTGCCAAAGCTCGTACCGTTAAGTGGTGGCGGCGGGGGCGGTGGAGGTTTTTCACCGAACCCCGATATTACAATAACCAAGGAGCCTAACGTGCCGCAGGTCCATGAAGGCGATACCGTCGCCTATACCTATACCGTTACCAACCCCGGCAATGTACCATTATCAAGCGTGTCAGTTACTGATAACAGGATTGGGATTGTTCTCTACCAGAGCGGTGATACTGATAGCGATGGCAGACTTGACACGGATGAGACCTGGATATTTACCGCAACATATAACATAACTGCCGACGACGATGTTAGCCCCCTGGTCAACACTGCTGAGGCTCAAGGTAGTTATGCCGGGGTCGGGACAATAATCGCCTGGACGACCGCCAGTGTTGATATCCTGCGACCGGCCATTACTCTAAATAAGACAGCCGACCCGGTAGAGGCCAATGAAGGCGATACCATCACCTATACCTATGCCGTTACCAACCCTGGTAACACCCCACTGTCCAATGTCTCAGTAGTTGATGATAAGGCTGGGGATGCTGCCTACCAGGATGGCGATGCCAATGAGGACGGCAATCTTGACACCGATGAGACCTGGGTATTTACCGCAACCTATACCATAACCGCCGCCGACGATAGCCCGCTGGTCAATATCGCTACTGCATCCGGCACCGATGCCCTGTCCCTGCCGGTAGAGTCTGAAGATAGCGCCAGTGTTGAGATACTGCAACCGGGCATGGTGACTGCTTATATTGGCTATGAGGACCAGGAAGGCGGTGATTTCGACTACAATGACTTCGGCATGAACATGTTCATTGAGGAAGTCTACGTTAACGGTTGCCTCACAAAGATTAACATGGAGTTCGAGTCGGTGGTTAACATAGTCGGCGGCAGTCAAGAGATTCATATCCGGAGACAACTGTCTGGCAGCACATCCTACAACTACATAATAACAAGAAGCACACCAGGTCCATGGCCAGTGACACCGGTAGTGCCTCCATTAGGTTGGGGCAGCTTCGATATAATTCTCTTTGATACTTCCTATGTCTGGTCAGGGGCTAAAGTCACAATACAAATCGAAATCACCGGCGGCTGTGAGCTATATGACCCAGCACCAGAACCACCAAGGGATGATCTCGCCCCTGTCTGGGCTTATTATGACCCCTATATGAACGACCGTACGACCGCCACCAAGCGCCACATTGAAGACTGGCAGCCGGCTGTTGAACCATTACCAATTGAAGAGGAATACAATGTCCCTTATATACTGGTTGTTCCTGTGACTGACTGGGAAGCACCAGCGGAAGGTCAATGTATTACGGATTTATACCCATACTTCGATAACTACTACGCCACAGGGTCGCCAGATGATTGGTACGAATAAAAGCTTCTGATTAGCCCGATTATGCACTCACTCCAGACCCGCGACAAGAAATACATATTCAGAGGTTAATAAAGATAGTCAACCCTGCACCCAGCCGTAGAACAACCAGACGCAAGCGCAAGCGCCTTTATCATGCTTTAGTGCTCATAGGGGTGGGCTGCCTCTTCACGCTTGTGGCTTTACTGGTTCAACCGTTCTATAGCATCGATCTGTGGGTTTCCGACCAGCTTTTCCTCTCTGAACCCCCTTCTCCTAATATCGTTATCGCCGGTATCGACGACAATACTCTTGAAACTTACGGTCTGTGGACAGAGTGGCCACGCAGTCTCCATGCCCAGGCTGTCGACAACCTGAGCCAGGCTGGAGCCAAAGTAATCGGTTTCGATGTCATCTTCGTCGACAACTCCACCGATGATGAAATGCTGGCGACAGCAATTGCCGGGGCAGACAATGTTGTCCTCGCCGCCGTGGGCACTCAATCCGTCTCCCAGCCCGGCGCTGAGATTACCTACGAGAATTTCCTGCTGCCCGTAGATTCTCTAGAGCAAGCCGCCAGCAGCATCGGACATGCCAATGTGGTCCCCGATGGCGATGGCACGGTGAGGCGGCTGCCGTTGATTGCTAAGTCAAGCTCAGGGCAAGTCTATCCCTCATTGACCCTAGCTGTGATTCAAAGGCTATTCTACTCCACGCCTCTACCGCAAGAATATCCACTCGAAAATGGCGCCATTAACCTGTTCTCCCGTGATATTCCGGTTGATACCTCATACCGTCTACGCATAAACTTCGCCGCCGATAATGATGAACGACCTTACGTCTCCTACGGTGATGTTATCAGCGGCAACTTCGACCAGTCACTGGTCAATAACAAGATAGTGTTGATCGGGATGACCGCTACCGGCGAGCCCGATACCTGGGCCACCCCCACCTCAGCCGGCAAGGTTCCCGGAGTTTTCATACACGCCGGTGCCATGGATACCATTCTTACACAGCGTTTCTTAAGAGAGCCCGGCATTATCACCACGCTAATGATTATGCTGCTGCTGGTTGCCATCACTGCCTTTGCCTTGCCCCGCTTCGGCACCCGGCACTGGACGGATATAGCTAAGGGGCTGGGACTAACCATAGGCTTATTTGTTGCTGTCCTGGTAGCCGGCTTCCTGGCTTTCGACAGAGGATACATCCTGGATATATTTTATCCCTTGTTGTTGCTACCAATAGTCTATGTCGGTAACATTATTTACATAGTCGTTACTGAACAGTCTGATAAACGGTTTGTCAAGGAGCTTTTTGGCCGCTATATTTCGCCTCAGATAGCAAACGAAATAGTCAGCCGGGCTGATGCCGGGGAACTTCGCCTCGGAGGCGAACAAAGGGAGGTCAGCGTGCTCTTTGCCGATATCCGCAACTTCACTACGATAAGTGAGCAGTTGGCTCCTGAAGCTATAGTAACAATGCTTAATACTTACTTATCGGTTATAGCCGATGCCGTAGTAAAGCATAACGGTATAGTTAACAAGTTTGCCGGCGATAGTATCATGGCAGTATGGAACGCGCCGCAATTTCAGCCGGAGCACGCATTGCTGGCAGTGAAGGCAGCCTGGGAGGCACAGCAGAAAGTTGCAGAATTAAAGCAAAGCGATAGCCAGTTGTTCCCGGTGCAATTCGGCATTGGCATCAACACCGGTGAAGCCCTGGCCGGCAATGTAGGCTCGGCCGGACGCACTGAATACACCGTCATCGGAGATTCCGTTAACACTGCTTCACGCATTTGTAGCAGTACCAAAGGCGGGGAAGTCTGGATTGGTGCTGAGACGTATAATCAAACAAAGGACTATATAGAAACCGAGAAACTCGAGCCAAAGAGTCTTAAGGGAAAGGCAGCACCCGTCGCAGTATATCGAGTAACTGCGTGGCGCCCT
>Ga0315554_1000717_pt1 | contig 19580 bp, 17 predicted proteins | sample SalMarSW160370MG_FD_202114 | JGI IMG/M metagenome (GOLD analysis project Ga0315554, IMG submission 202114) | Salt marsh sediment microbial communities from the Plum Island Ecosystem LTER, Massachusetts, United States - Salt Marsh Sediment SW1603-70 ... | reverse complement strand
CTCTATCTCCAGGACCTGGGTTTCCATGGCCAGGGTGGTGGCCAGGTTCTCCAGGCGCTGGCGGATGTCGACCTGGGAGAGAAGCTCGATTTTCTTCTCCACCTTGATCGGGATATTGGAGCTGATCATGTTGACCAGCTTGTGCGGGGAGGCCACCTTTTCGATTCCCGCCAGGATCTCCTTGGGGATCTTCTTGTACAGGGCGTTGTAACGATTAAACTCATTGATTACCGTGCGGGTCAGCGCGGATACGTCGGCGGCGATGTTCGGGCTCTCCTCTATGGTCCGCACCTGAACCTTGAAGTAGGCCTGAGATTCCAGGTAGCGGACGATGTTGGCCCTCTCGTTTCCCTCTACCAGAAGGCGGATCGTGCCGTCGGGAAGCTTGAGCATCTGCAGGATCCGGGCCACAGTACCGATCGGATAGATGTCCTCCTCACCGGGTTCCTCCTCGTTGTTTTGCTTCTGGGTGGCCAGAAACAACAATTTCCCCTTGCCCATGGCCTCTTGGACGGCACGGATGGACTTCTTGCGGCCGACGAAGAAGGGAACAACCATGTTGGGGAAGATGACCATATCCCGCAAAGGTACGAGGCAGAGCTCAGTCCTCGAGGGAAAGATCTTCATGCGGATTTCTTTGCGTCTATCAGCGTGATCTCAGGATCTACAGATTTTTCCACGACGTCGGGAGTAACGATCACCCGCTTCTTGCCCTTGATCGAAGGGATGTCGTACATGATGCCTACCATCACCTTTTCCACGATGGCCCGCAAACCCCGGGCGCCGGTTTTTATGGATTTCGCCTTTTTTGCTATAGCTTCGATTGCCTCGTCCTCGAAGACAAGCTCCACATCGTCCAGCGTCATCGAGGCCTTATACTGCTTGACGATGGCGTTGCGGGGCTCTGTGATGATGCGTTTCAGCACTTCCAGGCTCAACTCCTCCAGGGTGACGTTGATGGGCAGACGGCCCACGAACTCCGGGATCAGACCGAAACGGATCAGGTCATCGGGATGCAGATGGGAGTACAGCTCGATCAGATCCCGTTCGTGGGTGGCTTTCACGTCGGCGCCGAAACCCATTGGATGCTTGGATACCCGGGCATCCACGATGTTATCCAGCCCGACGAAAGCGCCCCCGCAGATGAACAGGATGTTGTTGGTGTTGATCTTGAGCATCTCCTGGTTGGGGTGCTTGCGTCCTCCCTGGGGAGGGACAGAGGCTATGGTGCCCTCGATGATCTTCAGCAGGGCCTGCTGCACTCCCTCGCCGGAGACATCCCGGGTTATGGAGACATTTTCGGTCTTCCTGGAGATCTTGTCGATCTCGTCGATGTAGACGATCCCTTTTTCAGCCGCGGCGATGTTATTGCCGGCATTCTGGATGAGCTTGAGCAGGATGTTCTCCACATCCTCACCCACGTAACCCGCCTCGGTGAGGGTGGTGGCGTCGGCGATGGCGAAGGGAACCTTCAGCTTGCTGGCCAGCGTGCGGGCCAGGAGGGTTTTCCCGGTACCGGTGGGGCCGATCATCAGGATGTTGGATTTCTCCATCTCCACATCCGGATCCAGCTTGTGGCCCATGGCGATGCGCTTGTAGTGATTGTAGACCGCCACGGACAGGACCCTCTTGGCCTGCTCCTGGCCGATCACGTACTGGTCGAGGTACTCCTTGATCTCCTTGGGAGTGGGGATGTCCTCTTTGAACTCGGCGGAGAGGAGCTCATCCTCCTCATCCAGGATCTTCTTGCAGACGACGACACACTCATCGCAGATGTACACACCGGGGCCGGCGATCAGCCGGCGGGCGGTGTCTGCGCTCTTCCCGCAGAAGGAGCAGACCTTGAGTCCCTCATTTCTTGCCAGTTTGCTCATTGTTCTTCGGTCGTTCCAGGATATTGTCTACCAGCTTGTACTCGACCGCTTCCTCGGCAGACATATAGTAATCTCTTTCCAGGTCCTGAGCAATCACCTCTTCACTCTTATCGGTGTGACGGGCGAAGTACTGGATGATTAACTTTTTCATGCGTACGATCTCCCGGGCCTGGATCCCGATATCCGCCGCCTGGCCGGCGACTCCGCCCCAGGGCTGGTGGATGAGGATGCGGGAGGAGGGCAGAACAAAGCGTTTTCCCAGTGTCCCGCAGGTCAGTAGCAAAGCCCCCAAGGAGGCTGCCTGACCCAGGCAGATCGTCTGTACGTCCGGTTTGATGTACTGGATGGTATCGTAGATGGCCAGCCCGGCGGTTACCGTGCCGCCAGGAGAGTTGATGTACAGGTGGATATCCTTCTCCGGATCCTGGGACTCCAGAAACAACAGCTGGGCCACCACCAGATCGGCGTTCAGGTCGATTATTTCGCCGTCTATAAAAACAATTCGGTCTTTCAGGAGCCGGGAGTATATGTCATAGGAGCGTTCGCCCCTGCCGGTTTGCTCGATAACGATAGGTACGAGGTTGCTTGCTTTCTCGTTCATAGTTCGTAATTTAATAGTTTCCCTGTACCAAGTCCAGGAATTTTACCTTCTTGCCCTTCTTGCGGGTCCCGCTCTCCAAGAGGATGTCGTAGAGCTTCTCATTCTTCAGGTCGTACTTGAGGAAATCGAGGTAATTGTTGCGATTCATCATATCCCTGGCTTCCTCGAGGCTCATGCTCTGGGCGTCCGCCTCGCTCTGGATCCGCTCCTCGACCTCCTTGTCTTCCAGTTCGATGCCCTCCTGTTTTACCATTCCGTTCACAACCAGCTGCAGCTTGAGTTTTTTCTCGGCCCCGGCGCGCCACTCCCCCTGGATCTGTTCCTTGCTTCTGCCCTCGGCCTCCAGCTGGCGCAGTATCGGCGCTTCCTCTCCCCCGAGACGGGAGATGAAGCGGCGCCACTGGTCCTCCAGTTCGCTGTCCACCATGGATTTAGGCAGCGGAACCTCCGCCTGCTCGGCGATCTTTTCCAGGATCTGGGAAATGTTCTGCTCCCGGACTTTCTGCTTCGCATATTCCTCCAGCCGTGTGCGGATGTCCTTCTTCAGATCGTCCAGATTTTCGTATTTGTCACTGATATCCTGGGCCAGCTCATCGTTGATCTCCGGCAGCTGCTTCTCCTTAACCGCATTTAGCTTCACCCTGAGCCTCTTCGATTTCCCGGCCAGTCCCTTGAACTCGAAGTCCTCGGGGTATTCCTTGCTGATGATCTTCTCCTCCCCGGTTTTCATGCCCACCAGGTCGTTATCGAGCTTGTAGATGTTGTAGCCGCTTCCCACCTCGAAGACGAACCCTTCCCGTTTGCCGCCGGGCTGCTCCTCATCCTGCTCGTCGATCTCCGCGTAGTCGATGTTGACGATATCCCCGTTCAGAACCGTGGCATCCTTCTTGTCGATCACGATGGAGTTTTGCTCCTGCAGCGTATGAAGCTCCCGGTCCATGTCTTCGTCACTGATCTTGACCTGGAGCTCTTCGTAACTCTGTCCTTTGTATTCCGGGAGTTTGATATCCGGGTAGGTATCGTAGGTGGCCGAGTAGGTGTAGTCCTTGCCCAGCTCCAGGCCTTTTTTGGTATCAACCTCCGGTACCGAGGTGGCGATCGGTTTTTGCTCGACTTTATGCAGCGCCTCTTCCAGGCTGCTGCGGATCACTTTTTCCAATGTTTCGGCCAGGATGGCATCACCGTATTTACGCAGCAGGACATTCGCGGGCACCTTGCCCTTGCGGAAGCCGTCCATCCGCACGGTTTTGCAGTACTCCGCCACCAGATCGTCGTAAGTCTTTTGGATGTAGTCCTTTTTAACGCTCACGGTGAGCTTGACACTCGCGTTGTCCAGCGCTTCGATTTTTTTACTCTTGATCACTGAAGGTTTCCTCTCTTGAGACAGCTACTATTTTAGTATCGGCTTGTTCATTCCCTTGTCGGGTTATCTCGGTACCCCATAAACAAAAGGCGACCTGAGATTTTGATCTCCAGGCCGCCTGGCGTGTAACGTCGTAAGAGCGGGAAACGGGATTTGAACCCGCGACATCCACCTTGGCAAGGTGGAGCTCTACCACTGAGCTATTCCCGCCTGCTATGCCGGCATCCCACCCCGGAGTTGGTCACGCCAGCTGAAGGTTTTTTCCTGCGAGAGAAGGGATTTGAACCCTTATACCCTTGCGGGCACCAGATCCTAAATCTGGCGTGTCTGCCAATTCCACCACTCTCGCCTATGATACTCAATCGAAGAGGGTGAAGTCAAGAATAGTGAGATCGCTCCCTTCGGTCGCGATGTCCTCTGGAATGAGCCGTAGAGGGATCGAACCTCTGACCCGCAGATTAAGAGTCTGCTGCTCTACCAGCTGAGCTAACGGCCCAATTTTCGAAGCAACCTGCCAACCGCCGGATTGGAGTCGCTGCGTTGCCAAACAACCCATTTTATACGCGTCCATTGGACGGCGCCATACCCAACAACGATTGCGCGCCCGGCAGGACTCGAACCTGCGACCTACGGATTCGAAGTCCGGCGCTCTATCCAGCTGAGCTACGGACGCATTTTATTGACGGGTGAGTGATGGGAATTGAACCCACGACTTCCAGTTCCACAGACTGGCGCTCTAACCGACTGAGCTACACTCACCACGTTCCGGATTTGATATGTGAAAGAACAGTGGTTTTGAAGAGCCGGTGTTCTGGATGACCGGCCCCCAGAAAAACCGGTGACAAATATGCCCAAACCGGCAGCTTTTGTCAAGGCGGGGGGCAGGCGAACAGCTGTGGCTGCGATCTTGTCGATTTTTCAGAGATGAATATCGCCATTTGAACAGAGTTACGTGTTGTTGTTTCACAATCAGAAATCGTTCGCCCTGTCTTTCATGTAGTAGGAATGAAGTGCCCGCTCCATACCGGCGATTTCATCATCCGAAAGAGCCCGAAAGTGGCTTGCCCGCTTACTGTTTGACAGGCGCCCTTTGTTCTGCAGGCAGAAACGTATGAAAAGATCAATCTGGCGATCCGGAAGGTCCACGATCGACTGGATGGCCGTTTTGATTTTATCGTAGTTCTCTAAAAAAGTGAGCTCCTCAACGAGATCCGTTTCGATTGTCTGCTCAATGAACCTGAAGAGGGCTTCCGACTGAGGCGTCATATCGATGTAGCGGTACCACAAGGCTGTTTCATTGTGAACCGTCATTCGACCCTCTTCATCTAGGGAATACTCTACCAGGGCCATCAGCGATTGGGAGAATGCTTCCAGGGAGGCGTTGTACTTGACAATGTTCCTTTGCATCGAAGCGGATATGGGAAACATGATTCCCTCGGGAGTAAAGCCTCGACGCGCAAGAATATTGTGAATCAAAAATCGATGGATTCGACCGTTGCCGTCTTCAAAGGGATGCAGAAAAACAAAACCAAAAGCTATAGCTGCTGCGTGAATTGCTGCGGACACTCCCCCCTCATCCATGCACTTGTGAGCAGCAATCAAACCGTCCATCAACGCGGGTAAGTCTTCCGGTTTTGGGCAAACGAAATGGATCCTCTCTCTCTGCCAGGCTACTGTCTGACCGACGTAATTCTGTTTGGTCCGATAGTCAAGGTCGGAGAAGCGCGGATCGACAACACGATTCTGAAGGTCGATCAATTTTACTTTTTCACAGAAGTCTTCACGCTCTGCCAGCTTAAGCAGCATGATGAAGCGTTCGGTTCTAGTCGTGCTTGGTGTGATGTGTTCGATCTCAAAGGATGACTTGGTTTCCTTGGTGTAAAGGTATCGTAACGCTCGTTCCAGTACATCCCTAGAGAAACCTGACACGACCTTTTGGCAGCGAGCGGGAAAATTGCTCTTTTCGAACTTTTTGAGTAGATCAGTGCGACGAACTGTCGGGCAGAAACGTCTGTCGCCTAAAAGATTGTCGTTTATTCGCTGGCGTTTGACACGACGGGCCGGGGTGATCGTGTAGTATTGATCCGAATCGAGCAGATCAATATAGTTGCCTGTTTCCAAATCCTTTACAGGAAGGGTCGTATCTGTGATAAATTCATATAGAAACCAGAGCCTGCGAGCGTATTTCCCGGTCGGTTTCGAAAGGATGTAGTTTAAAAACTCATCCCCTGAGATTTTTTGAAACAGGCTGGCGAGTATCCCAAAATTTGTTCCATCATACTTGAGTGCAAATTCTATATGATCGCCTAGAGTGTCGCCCGGCCAGTACGTGGATGGATAGATTTCTTCGATCGTCCCTCCTGTCGAGCTGATACGCTGGATTCCACTCGTTGTGACCAGAGACCGGTGCCAGTTGGGGATGACGTCGAGTCCGTACCGACTAACTAATTCTGCATACCCTGCGAACCGGAGCGTAGGATGACTGGTGCGGGTTTCGTTCATGAATTTCTATAGAAAAACAATTGTGAAATGAGAATTATAGTTATATTTGGCGCTATGTCAAGAATAACAGTTACGATATGAAAAATATATTTACATTTGGCTCTATGTCAAGAAAAATGCTTAGCAAGACCTCGCGCTGATTATTTTCTGACCGAACATAAGCCCGGACGAGAAATTTGATTAGTTTCCTGGAAAAACTGTTATAAAACGACCTATCACCGGAAAAACTATTATTTACCCCTACGGGCGGGCCCGACTGCGCGTCCCGCCTATGTCTTGACAGCGCCGGCGGTCATGCCGCTGATCAGCTGCTTCTGGATGAAGAAGAACAGCACGATCACCGGGATCACGCTGATCACGCCGCCGGCGGTGAGAAGACCCCAGGCGATGTTGTACTCCCCGATAAGGTTCTGAAGGGCTACCGGAATGGTCAGGACCTTGTTCCCGGTAAGGATGGCGGCGTAGAGGAACTCGTTCCAGGCGGTGATGAAGATATAGATTCCGGTGGCGGCGATCCCCGGCATGGCGATGGGAACGATGACCCGGGTCATGGCCGAAAAGCGGGTGCAGCCGTCCACCAGCGCCGCTTCATCCAGCTGCTTGGGGATCGCGTTGAAGAAGCTGGTCATCATCCAGGTGGAAAACGGAATCGTGAAGGTCGAGTAGGCGATGATCAGCGCGAAGTAGGTATCGATCAGCTTGAGCACCCTCATGATCACGAACAGGGGAATCAGCAGCAACACGATCGGAAACATGTTGATGACCAGGAATTGGATCATCAGGTAGTTCCGTCCCCGGAATCGGAAGCGGGAGAAGCTGTAGCTGGCGGAAAGGCTGATGGCCAGTCCGACGAGCATCGTCGCCGCAGCCACGATCAGACTGTCCCGCAGGTTGCGGGCGAAGGAGATCTTCTGAAAGATCCTGGGGTAGTTCTGGAAGCTCGGATTCGCCGGGAAATAGCGGAACACCTCTCCATACAAATCCGTCTCCGGGGTGATCGAAGAGATGAACATCCAGATGAAAGGACCCAGGGCGAACAGGACGATGATCAGCACCGGAAGGTGCAGCCCGAGAAGGCGCCGCCAGAGGTGCAGTGTTCTGGTCATCGCAGGGCCTCCTGGGTGCGCAGAACCCGGATCACGTATCCGGCCACGATGGCTATCAGGAGCAGGGTTAGAAAGATGGCGATGGTGGAGGCATAGCCGAAATCCAGGCCCTTGTAGGCACGGATAAAGGCGAACACGGGCAGGGTGTGTGTCGCATAGCCCGGTCCCCCTCCGGTCATCACGAAGATCACGTCCATGGAGTTGGCCACCCAGATGATCCGTAACAGGATCGAGGTGAGGAGGATCGGCATCAGCATGGGGAGGGTTATGCGGCCGAACATCTGCAGTCGGGTGGCCCCGTCCACTTCAGCGGCTTCGTAGAGGGTGCGGGGGATGGCCTGCAAACCGGCCAGGATCATGATGGCGAAGAAAGGAAAACCCTGCCACATCAGGGCGACCATGATGGCCGGCAGGGCGGTTGAGGAGTTCGCCAGCCAGGGGAAGTAGCTTTTGAGCAGCCCGATGCGTACCAGCAGATCGTTGATCACCCCGTTGTTCCCGTCATACATCCAACGCCACATCAGAGCGGTGATTACGCTTGGGGTAACCCAGGGGATCAGGATCAGGGAACGGGCCAGACCACGCCACCTGAACTCCCGATTCAGGAGCAGGGCGGTTACGAAGCCGAGCAAGAGCTGCAGTACGATCACGCCCACGATCCAGAAAACAGTGTTTTTAAGGGAGATCCAGAACACCTCGTCCTGCAGCGCCTGCAGGTAGTTGCCGAGTCCAATGAAGCGGGTGTCCTTGGGTTTCCAGATCACGTAGTTGAACAGGCTCATGACGGCGGTCTGCACGATCGGGAAGAAGATGATCAGGATGGTTACAGAGAGGGCCGGCGTGAGCAGCGTGTAGGGAAACAGGTCGGTCTTTCGCTTCATACCCGGGTATCTCGTGAAAAAGGAAGCCGCCTGCCCCGGCTAGCTTGCAGAGCTGAAGCAGGCGGCGTTCGGTTCGACGGCCGGCTACTTGGAGAAATGGTCGGCGAAGATCTGCATCATCTCAGCGCTGCTGATCTCCCCAAGAAAGGCCCTCTGCATCTGTGTCGGCCACAGGGACTCGACGAACTCGGCGGTACCCGGATGGGCGGGCAGCACGCCGGCGAAGTCGGCGGAATCGGTCGTGGCCTTGAGGAAACGGTTTCCTCCGGCCGTTGCATTGCTCTTGTTGATGGAGACCTGTCCGGAAGACTTCTGCCAGATGGCGTTGTTTTCCGCCGTGGCCAGAAAAGATGCCCACTTGAAGGCGGCATCGGGGTATTGGGTAGCTGCGAGCACACCGTTTTCCTCATCCCCAAAGGATGTCCAGTATTTTTTGGTACCTTTGGGTACCGGAGCGGCGGACAGCTTATCCCCAAGCGCATCGGCCAGACCTTGGGAGGAGCCGATGTGGTGGATGGTCATCGCGGTCTTGCCGGACTGCATGTTGGCAATGATCTGCTGGAAACCGTCGTTAGGCGTTGTCGGTGGCGAGACGTGGTGCACCCGGTACAGGTCGATGAACCACTGGTTGGCGGCGATGGCTTCGGGTGTGATCAAACCGGAGCTGCCGTCCGGCAGGAAGAACTCCGCTCCGCTTGACAGGACGAACGTTCCCCACCAGTCATGGCCGCCTCTGGCTCCGCGGATGCCAAAGCCGTATACATCAACGGTCCCGTCCCCGTTGGTATCCCGGGTGAGCTTCTTGGCGATGTCGAGGAACTCCGACCGGGTAGTGGCCGGCTTGAGCCCCAGTTCGTTGAACATGTCCGTCCGGTAGTACATGTAGAGGATAACCATCTGCAGCGGCATCAGGTACTGATTCCCGTCCGTGTACACGGTCAGCTCCCAGATCTTATCGAAGACATCGCTGCGTCCCGGCCACTTGGCAACGTAGTCGCTCAAGTCCAGAAGCGCCCCCATCTCCACCAGCTGCGGCTGCCACCAGAGCTTGATCTGCGAAACATCCGGCGGATTCCCCGCGGCAACGGAGGTAAGCAGCTTCTGGTTGTACACATCCCAGGCGATGAACTCAGGGCTCACCTTGATGTTGGGATTCTCCTTCTCGAACTTCTGCACCAGCGGAGTGACCGCGGCATCCGGGTTGTCGAAGTGATACCAGAAACGGACTGAGGCCATCTGCCCCTCGGTCTGGCCACCGGCGAACAGTACCAGAGGCAAGAGGAGCATTAGAATGAGGATTGAAGCTCTTTTCATCAGAGTTCCTCCCTTTGATAAAGATTTTTATTGAAACACTCCAAAGGAGTATGTTCCCTATCCATTATGCCGAGCTTTACGACGGTTGTGAGCCATGTCCATGTGCTCGGACATGGCCTGTGCCGCCCGTTTCGGAACCCGTGAGCGGATGCCCTCCAGGATCCTCTCGTGTTCCTTCAAGGTCGTTTGAAAGCGCTCCGCCTGACTGCTCTGATGTTCCCGGCTCAAGGTGATGATGTCCGGGGTGATCAGGCCGATCAGGGAGCGAAGCACGGCGTTCTTGGATTCTTCGGCGATCTTGAGATGAAAGAGGTGATCCTCCTCCAGTGCGGATTGACCCTGCTCGACCTTGTTCCGAAAATCTTCGAACGCGGAAAAAATCTCTTCGATTCCCCTCTGATCAGCCCTCTGGGCGGCCAGGCGGGCGGCATGTACCTCCAGCAGCGCCCTGATCTCCATGAGGGACTCGAAATCTCTGGTTTCGGTAGCCAGGATATTCGAGATCAATCCCTCCAAAGCCTTGACCCCCAGGCTGGCTACGATTGTCCCCTGCTGAGGCCTGGTTTTCAGGATTCCGTAAAACTCGAGTTTCTTGAGTGCTTCCCGGATGTGGCCGCGACCGACCCCGAAACGTTCGGCCAGCACCCTTTCAGAGGGCAGACGCATACCAGGTTTCAAACGGCCGGAGGAGATCAGCTGCCGGATCTGCTTGATAATCAGGTCGGCGGGCTTTTCGACTTCGATTTCCTGAAAGAGATCCAGATCTGTTACTTCGGACTGGCTTGACAAAATACTGAGTCCCCGGTATGGTTGCCCCTGTTGATTAACCAAAAACTGGTTAACCAGACACTGGTATGCTACCAAGAAGAGAACGTGCTGTCAAGCCTTTCGTCCAAGTCTTTCGTCGGAGGTTGTCAAAAACCGCCCATGAAACCGTTATCTGACGTTCAGTCATTGCAACGCCTGGCCTGGAAGCTTCGCCTCGATGCCCTGAAGATGGTTTTTGGAGCCAAATCGGGTCATCTGGGCGGTTCGTTTTCCGCGGCAGAGCTGATCACCACCCTCTACTTCTACAAAGCTCACCTGGATCCCCGGAATCCGGGATGGGAAGACAGGGATCGGATCTTCGTGTCCAAGGGGCACTGCGCGCCGGTCTACTACGCTGCCCTTTCCCGAGTGGGATTTTTCCCCAGGCAAGAGCTGGCCACCTTCCGGCAGCTGGGCAGCCGCCTGCAGGGTCACCCGGATCGGCTCAAGCTTCCCGGGGTGGAGATGTCTTCCGGACCTCTGGGTCTGGGGGCATCGGCCGCGGTGGGGTGTGCCCTGGGATTGCGGTTGCGCCGCTCGCCCGCCCGGGTGTACTGCCTGTTGGGAGACGGGGAAACCCAGGAGGGAATCGTGTGGGAGTCCGCCATGTGCGCCGCCAAATACGCCCTTGGCAACCTGACCTTTGTCCTGGATTACAACCGCTATCAACTCAGCGGGCCCGTGGAACGGGTCATGCCCTTGGAGCCACTGGAGCAGAAGTGGCAGAGTTTCGGTTTTGACGTGCGGCGCATCGACGGCCACGACGTCGGACAGATCGTGGAGGCTCTGGACCGCGACAGCCCGGAACAACCCGGACTGATCCTGGCCCTGACCGTGAAGGGCAAGGGCGTTTCCTTTATGGAATCCTCCAGCGCCTGGCACGGACGGGTGCCTACTCCGGAGGAAATGGCTGCGGCGCAGCAGGAGATCCGGCAGAACCTCGAGGCTGTCTCCCCGGCCCACGATGCCCCGCAGACCGTCGCGGCACCGGGGAGGAAATCATGAACGTGACACAAAGTAAGCAGCTGCGTGCGACCTACGGAGAGGCGCTGGCGGAGCTCGGTGCGGCCGACAGCCGCGTGGTGGTGGTGGACGCGGACATGGCCGAAGGCACGATGACCGGTGGATTCAAGAAACGCTTTCCCGAACGTTTCTTCGATGTGGGGGTAGCCGAGCAGAACCTGATGGGTGTGGGCGCGGGTCTGAGTTTGGCCGGCTGGATCCCCTTCGTAAACACCTTCGCCTGGCTGCTCGTGCTTCGAGCCGGGGATCCGTTGCGCACCCTGGTTTCCTACGCCCGGACCAACGTGAAGGTGGTGGCCGGCTATGGTGGATTTTCCGGCCCCATGGACGGGGCAACCCACCAGGCCATCATGGATCTGGCCGTGGTGCGGGCGCTGCCCAACATGACCGTGGTGGTGGCCAGTGACCATCATCAGGTGCGCTCCCTGCTGCCCCTGGTGGCCGATCTGGAGGGCCCGGTGTATCTGCGCCTCAGCAGAGCCGAGGTGGTGGATGTCCATGATGAGTCAACCCGATTTGAACTCGGAAAGGCCATACCCTTGCGAACGGGCGGGGTGGTAACCCTGATCAGCAACGGACCGATCCTGGGCCGGGTGCTGAAAGCGGCCGACCTTCTGGCGGAGTCGGGAATCCCGGCCTCGGTATTGGAGGTCCACACGCTGAAACCCCTGGACGGGGAAGCTATTCTGGCGGAGGTGGGGAGAACCCGGGCAGTAGTGACCGTGGAGGAGCACAACATCATCGGCGGCTTGGGCTCGGCGGTGGCCGAGCTGCTGGCGGAGAATCTTCCCGTGCCCCTGCGCCGCGTGGGGATACAGGACTGCTACGGTGAGACCGGGCCGTACGAGAAGCTCCTCGATCTGTACGGGATGGGTGTTCAGGATATCGTGGCGGCTGCTGAAGAGGTCCTGCGACGGCGGGACTCGAACCTCTGCGACCCACAGCTTAGAAGGCAGAATACCCCCTAATATATAGAACATTTTCAATAGGTCTGGATGATTCTCTCGATTTCACTCAAACGACCGATAATATGAAGCTTTCCACTGTTGATTAGATCCGAAAAACGCTCTTCTATTGTGTCTTCTTGCTCCTTAAACGGATCAATTCTGTAGTCACTCCGCCTGATTATTACAGGGATTATCTCGGCCGAAACGGCTACCTCAACATCGACACTCGAGTCTCCCACATATATACATTCCGAGGATTCCATTGTTAAAAGATGTAAGGCAACCGACATAATCTCAGGGTCTGGTTTCCATATGCCAATTTCTCCTGAGATCACCACTACCTTGAACCAATCAGTCAATTTATGAATTCTCAGTATTTTATATATTGCCGGCGGATGGTCATAGTTGGTTACTAATCCTATTTTCACGATTCTACTGAGCCTTCTGAACAGCTCCCTTATGTCACTATCAACCGATAAAAAAGTTGCAGCTCGGTCGCATACATTATTCGCGATCATTTTTATCTCAGGCCAATCTAAGTTCCGGTTCAGGCGGTAGACCACATTCGCGATACGCTCTTCGAAAGGTGTATTCCCTTTCTCTGATGGTTGAGGCTGCTCAGATTCCCAAATAGACATGAACTCTTCTTCCGATGCTCTTATCCCATGTCTGCCCAATAATGTGTGAAGATAGGTCAGCGACTTCGGGGATTCATTCGTATTAGATACGAGAAGTGTTCCCATAAGATCAAATAAAACAGCACGTATCATTTTGTGAGCTTTGTATCCACGGATTTTAAAAAAATATATGCTCTGCGGTGTTTTATTTCCAGAGGCGAGTGTCACTCATACTCAATAGCTTTTTTATTAACTAACACACTGGCAAAGGAAGTGTATTCCCCGACTTCTACCGTGTGAATATCGAAAAATATTCCCCACTGTCTCCGATAACAACATTTCACGTTTGTTGGGCTGGCTCCTCGTTTCCAAACCAAGGCAATAATTTCTACCTCAACTCTTCACTTTATTCTTCTAGATATTCAGTCTTCTAGCACGCGATTGATGTATTCCGAGTAATCCTTGCGCACCGGTTCGTACTGCATGACCATCAGCGCAGAGGAGATAATGTAGTCCGCCGTGGCTCGGTTGCAGGCGATGGGCACGTTGTACAACACCGCGATACGCAGCAGAGCCTTCACATCTACATCATGGGGAAGTGGGTTCATGGGATCCCAGAAAAAGATCACCATGTCCACCCCTCCCTCGACGATCAACGCCCCCAGCTGCTGGTCTCCCCCGAGAGGTCCTGATTTGAGTTTGCGTATCGGGTACGTGAACGTCTGCAGGCCACCGAGCTTGCGTACCAGGGACTCCTCCACCAATCTGCCCGTGGTTCCGGTGCAGATGAGCTGGTGATTCATCAGGATGGTCCAGTTCCACTCCACCCACTCGATCATGTCCTTCTTGCGCTGATCGTGGGCAACCAGAGCGATCCGCTTAACGATGTCCATACTACGCGCCCCTCCTTCGGTATTGGACAGTCTGACAGTTTGAAGATATCGCGTCCAACCTTGCGTCAGCCTAAACGCAACATTACAGTTTTGTAAGGTTTCAGACCGTCACGTGCCCCGGCATGTCCGTCGCCAACCTGAGCTGCCGGGCGGAATTCCCACAGGCTCCGGTGCAAGGGTGCAGCGGTATGTTTTTGAATTCTATCGTCCATCAACGACGGTTTTTAGATGCTTACGGAAGCAATATTTATTCGCGTCCAGCAGGACTCGAACCTGCGACCCACAGCTTAGAAGGCTGTTGCTCTATCCAGCTGAGCTATGGACGCCTGATCGCACAAGAGATTCTCGGCCGGCAAGACCTGAACGCTCCCGGCTCGAACAAAAAATCGGGATGAGAGGACTTGAACCTCCGATCTCCTGCTCCCAAAGCAGGCGCCCTAGCCGCTGGGCTACATCCCGATAGCCTGTTTATGATACTGAGATTGCCGTTTCCGGGTCAAGGTTCGCAAGGGTACAGAACCGCACAGGGGCGGGGATACCGGTAATTGCGGTTGATCTACACGGCTGGATATGTTGAAACGCGAACGGAACTTGGGGCGAACACGACTCGGCGCTAACGGAACTCCGCTAGTAATCCTTCAAAACGAGAACTTCCTTAAACCCCTCTTCGGCTCTGGGCAGATCGATTGCCGCGGCCAGGTTGGAGATCACCCGGTCGGGAATAGGATCTTCGCGCTCCCGGTTGCGCTGCAGGCAGGTGGCCGGCGGGGTGTGCAGAAATATCGCGCCGATGGTTTTGTGCATCTGTTGGGCGAAACCGACGTAGCTCTTGCGGGATGATGCCGAAATACTGGTGTTGTCTACCAACACCTTCTGTTTGTTCTGCAGGAGTTGCTCGATGATCTTTCTTTCCACGTGTTTTACCAGATGTTCATCGAGAGCGTCGAATTCCTTCTCCGTCCATCTTTTTCCGAAGTGGATCATCTCGTACAGCAGCCGGTGGATTTCTTTTCGGTTCACCCTGTCCCGGCCGGAGTTGGCGAAGTACTGTTTGGAAAACTCGGATTTTCCCGATCCTGGTAGACCGCAAACCAGGATGATGTCAAGAGGCTGGAACTTGTTGAGATCCATCTGTCTGCTCCTGTCAATCGGCGGGGAGGGTGTCTTCTCCTGTCAATCGTTTGATGAAGGATGCCTTGTCGGCATCTTCCCGAAAGATGACCAGCAGAGTGTCCTCGCCTCCAAGGGTACCCAGCACCTCCGGTATTTCCAGGCGATCGATGGCAAAGGCGACACTGTGGCCGTGGCCGAGTTTCGTATGAACCACTGCCAGGTTGCCGGAGAACTGGATGTCCACGATTCCCCGGGCGATGTCGTCGTGGAGGTAGGGTTCCGGCGTGGTCTCCACGTCCTCTTTGATCGTGTAGACGTACCCCTCCCGGCGATCCGGGACTCTGGCGATGCCGAGGAACTTCAGGTCTCTGGAAAGGGTCGCCTGAGTGACGTCTTTTCCTTCCTGCTTCAACCGCTGTTGAAGCTCTTCTTGACTGTGGATCTTTTCGGTTTTTAAAATGGTGACGATCAGTCGTCGTCGGGATTCCTGGCTCGTCAGGTTAGCCTCCTCCGTAATAGAATATCGCCTGTTTGTATTATTATACATACCGTAAACTGCCATAGCAACAAAATATAGAAAGATCGGGATTAACTGGATCAACTCCTCGGCTTGACCAAAGCGGGAGCCGGCATTACTTTTTGAGGCGTAGGACAGGCACACAGGAGACACAACATGAAGGATATCGTGAAGGATCTGTTCATTAAAAACGACAAGAAAATAGTGCTGCTCGTCATGGATGGTGTCGGCGGACTTCCCCGGGAAAAAGGCGGAAAAACCGAATTGGAAACGGCGAACACACCGAACTTCGACGCCCTGGCCTCCGAGGGGGAATGCGGTCTGCACCTGCCCATCGGCTTCGGGATCACTCCCGGTTCGGCTCCGGGACATCTGGCGTTGTTCGGCTACCAGCCTACCGACTATCCCATCGGCCGAGGTATAGTGGCCGCTTTGGGGATAGGTTTTCCGATCCAGTCGGGGGATGTCGCGATTCGGATGAACTTCGCTACCCGGGACGGGGAAGGGCGGATTACGGACAGACGGGCCGGGCGCATCCCCACGGAGAAATGCGCCGAGCTGTGCCAGCTGCTCTCAACCATATCGATTCCCGGAGTCGAACTATTCATCCAACCGGTAAAGGATTACCGGGCCGTTGTTGTGTTCAGGGGCGATGGTTTGAGCGACCATGTGGAAGATACCGACCCTCAGGCTACGGGAGTCAAACCCTATGATCCCAAAGCCACCTCACCCAAGGGAGAAAAAACCGCCCATATCGCCGGGCAGTTCATCGGTCAGGCCCTCGAGCTTCTCGAGGACCGTCCGCCTACAAATGCCGTCTTGATGCGAGGATTCGCCGTGCTGCCTCATATCCCCTCGATGCGGGAGCGTTTCGGTCTGGATCCCGTGGCTCTGGCTGTGTACCCCGACTACAAGGGGGTGAGCCGGCTGGTCGGGATGGACGTGGTAGAGGACCTCCAGGATCTAGATGCCCAGGCTGCCGCCCTGCGGGAAAACTGGGATCACTACACCTACTTCTTCGTGCACCACAAGTACACCGACTCCAAGGGAGAGGACGGCGATTTCGAAGCCAAGGTCGCCGAGATCGAGAAGGTCGATCGCTTCGTTCCCGAGATCCTGAAGCTGAAACCGGATGTGCTCCTGATAACCGGAGACCATTCAACCCCCGCGGTGATGCGCGCCCATTCGGCCCACCCGGTGCCCTTTCTCCTTCATGCGGAAAATCTGCGCCCCGACGTCACACCTGAGTTCGGCGAACGCGCTTGCTCCCGGGGAGTTTGGGGAGTGATTCCGGGGGCTATGCTGATGCGTTTGGCGATGGCCGAGGCGGAGAAACTCGCTAAATTCGGAGCCTGATCACGACACCGGGTTCGGCTACCGTAAACGAAGATTTGTTGGATCGCTACCTCGCCGATCCCCATCCTCTCTATCGGATCTACGAACCGGAACGAATCTGCATCGTTATGGGAGCGGGAGGCAAAGCGGAGACCGATGTAATCGCCGAACAGGCCGAAATCGATCAGGTCCCCGTACTGCGTCGTAGAGGGGGCGGGGGGACCGTTGTTCTCTCCCCCGGACAGGTGGTGCTGGCCCTGGTAACCGAGGTCTCCTCCCCGTTCCAAAACCTCAACTATTTCCGCGCCATCAACCACTGGTTTCGTATTGCCCTGCAGGCCTTGGGAGTCTCGGGTGTCGAGGATCGGGGTATTTCGGATCTGACGATCGGGGACAGGAAAATCCTGGGCACCTCCCTATACCGGCGGCGTAAGATCCTCTTCTACCAGGCCAGCCTGCTGGTGGACAATGATCTGTCTCTGTTCGACCGCTATCTGCTCTTCCCTCTGAGGGTGCCGGAGTACCGCGAGGGGCGGGGCCATCTGGAGTTCTGCACCAATCTGCGCCTGGAAGGGTACGAACTTTCGGTTCGGGAGGTGACGGAGACTCTGGAGGGGGTGGTGAGACAACGGCTGTTTCAGATGGATTGAGGGCTGTTTAACCTGCTGCCGCTCAACCGGCCACCCCGGATTTGCGGAGGGGAATCTCCTCCAGCTTCTCCCAAAACAGGGATTTCCACCACAGCCGGCCGGGTGTGGGGGATGGGCCAAGCTCCGCTGCGGGGGACTCCGTCCCGGGCTCCACTTCCAGGGAATGAAAGCGCAGCAGAAACGCCGCCTTGGCCGGAAAGCGAAGGGGCTCGGAAAGCGTGAAGGAAGGTATCCTTTCTCGGGAGCGCCCTTGCAGCGAGCAAAGAAAAAAACCTCGGGCTACGGGAAATAGATCCGGCTGCCGAGGCCCCTGCTGATCGGCTTGCCGCCCATCTTCCGGAGCGAACACCTTTTCACAGCTTCGCCGCAGGCGTTGCAGTTCCCGCCGGGGGGCGAGATCCCAGAACAGAAAACCACCACTGTCTGCCACCGATCCACTGTTCAGGTAGGGGGCCTCTTTGCCTGCAGCGCGGCGAAGGCTACCCCTCAGTTCCGACCGCTTTGCCGGCAAAGCGCCGGGTTCCACGAAGCACAGGGGAATCATTACCGGTAGGGCCAGGGCGGAGACCAGGCCGCCTTGCCGATAGAGGGAGCTTTGCAGCTCCCGGACCTTCTTCTCGATGTTCGACGGTCCTTTCAGAGCCAGCAGAGCGTACTCCACAATCTTATCTACCCACCCGGTTGAGCAGGACCCGAAAGGTACTGCCCTCACCCTCCCGGCTCTGCACCTCGATGCTTCCGCCGTGCTGCTCCACCGTGGATTTCACGATTGCGAGCCCCAGTCCGGTTCCGATCTCGCTCATTTTTTTGGCGTTCTCCGCTCTGAAAAATTCGTTGAACAGCCGGCGCTGCTCGCTTTCAGGGATGCCGATACCGCTGTCGCTGACCTCGAAGACCACCTTGTCCTCCTCCGGGCTCAGCTTCATGCGGACCGCTCCCCCATTCGGGGTGTATTTGACGGCGTTTGACAGCAGGTTGGATACGATCGACTGCAGTCCCTCCCGGCGTCCGTAGACAACTGCGGCGTTGAGGTTGGCGGGACACTCCACCTGCAGGGAGATTTCCTTCTCCGAGGCCATGTTTTGATAGAACTCGACGTTTTCCCCGAGGAGGGTGCAGAAGTTGATCTTCTCCAGCTCGGAGGTGGACAGCTCCGCTCTTCCCTTGGCCAATACCAGGAGGTCGCTCACGCTGTTGGACAGAGCCTGGGCCCTGAGCTCGACTCGCTCAAGCATCTCCTTCTGCTCTTCTTGCAGCTCTCCGAGAAATCCCTGGGTTATGGTACGGATGATGGAGAGGATGGAGCTCAGCGGAGAGCGCAGCTCGTGGGAGGCTTTCAGCAGGAACCAGGTCTTGGCCTCATCCACCCGTTTGAGATTTTCATACACAGAGGCATTTGTGATGGACAGGCTGATCAGATCGCCGAGGGTGGAAAACAGGGAGATCTGCTCGTGACTGAGGCTTGCGCCCCGCTCACCGTAGACGCACAGGGCGCCGAGAACCTGCTTCTCCCGGCGCAGGGGAACGCAGATCAGGCTCTCGGTTTCATCGTCGACCTCGGGAAAATCCTCCTCCAGGGCGTCCTCCACCAGGACGGCGTTGCCCTCCATCAGGCTTCTATGGTAGAGATTCTCCGCCACGTCGATGGCCAGGTCCGCCGCCTCCCGGGCTATCCCGGCCATGGAGCGTACCCGCATGGTACCGCTGTCCGTGTCCCAGAGCTTGATCGAGCAGCCCCGCACGCCCGTGACCTGGACCGTGATCCCGGTAACCGCATCCAGGATCTCCTGCAGATCCAGTGAAGCGCCGGCCTTGTGAATGACTTCGTAGATTGCCTCCAGCGCCCGCGCCCGGCGGCCGATCCGCTTGACCCGGGGCAGATCGAAGGCGATCAACAGGCCCTGTACCACGCTGATTCCTCCGAAACAGACAGCCGCCCCCAGGCTCAAGACGAGGGAGACAGAGCCGTGCCGGAGGACGATCACCAGGAACACGAGGGCAGACAACCAGATCGGGATGAGGGGTATCCAGAGTTTC
>Ga0315554_1000716_pt1 | contig 19598 bp, 15 predicted proteins | sample SalMarSW160370MG_FD_202114 | JGI IMG/M metagenome (GOLD analysis project Ga0315554, IMG submission 202114) | Salt marsh sediment microbial communities from the Plum Island Ecosystem LTER, Massachusetts, United States - Salt Marsh Sediment SW1603-70 ... | reverse complement strand
CGACGCCTGGTCGAGGTACAGGGAAGCGAGCAGCTGAAGCGGAATATGCTCGAGATGGCACAGATCAACGAGTGGCTGATCGACAGTCCGCCCCGAACCTTCCGGGAGGCTTGCCAGTGGATCCTCTGGTACCAGATGGCGGCCCGGATGTACGACAACAGCGGTTCCCTGGGCCGCCTGGATCTGTACCTCTATCCCTATTACAAGAAGGATGTGGAGGAAGGCCGGCTCACGGAGGATGAGGCGGTCTTCCTCATCGCCCAGAACCTGCTGCGGGTCAGCGACTACATCCAGCTGGGTGGTTATGACGAGCAGGGCAGGGACAACAGCAACCCCGTTTCCTATCTCGTGTTGGAAGCGGTGCACCAGCTGAAGATCCCCGCCAATGTGGCCGTGGCCGTGGGCAAGGGCATCGATCGGGGGCTGCTGAAGCGCGGTGTGGAGATCCTGTTCGAGGACAAGCTCGGTATTCCCAAATTCCTGGGGCTGGATTCCCTGTATCGGGACTATACCAAGAACGGTTATTCCCTCCAGGAGGCGAGAAAGCGGATCTACAACGGCTGTCACTGGTTCGCTGTTCCCGGCCGGGAATACGGCATGAACGATCTGATCAAGCTGAACTTCGCCAGGGTTTTCGACGTGGCCCTGCGGGAGATGCTGGCCGATTCCACGATTCAGCCCGGCGTGGAAGAGTTGTGGGATCGTTTCGAGAAGCACCTGAGGCGGGCCGTGGAGGTGTTGGCCGAAGGTCTGGACTTTCACCTGGAGCACATGCACAGGGTGTTCCCCGAGCTGGTCCTTGACCTGCTGTGCTACGGGACGATGGAGAAGGGCATGGACGTCTCCCAACCCGGGGCGCTCGAATATGTGAACCTCTGCATAGACGGCACAGCCCTGGCTACCACGGCGGACTCCTTCGCCGCGCTGGAGCAGCGTATAGAGGAGGAGAGGCGGCTGTCCTGGCAGGAGCTCCTTCAACACCTGGACAGCAACTGGTCGGCTGCTGATGGGGCGAAGGTAAGGGCCATGATGAAGAACGTTCCCCACTACGGATACGGCGGCTCCAAAGGGGATGAATACGCCCTACGGATCGTCCGGAGCTTCGCCGGCATCGTGTCGGAGAAACCGACCCCCAAGGGCCACAAGATGATCCCGGGACTGTTTTCCTGGGCCAGCACCATTTCCATGGGCAAGCACCTGGGCGCCACACCCAACGGACGCAGAGCGGGAGAGCCTATCTCCTTCGGATCGAATCCGGATCCGGGCTTCCGCAAGGATGGTGCACTGACTGCCTTAGCCGAGGCGGTGGCCGCGGTCCAACCGGGTTGGGGAAATCCAGCCCCGCTTCAAATCGAGGTGGATCCCGGCTTCTCCAAAGAGGAGGGCGGGGTGGAGAAGATGTGCACTCTCCTGGAGACCCACTTCGAGTTGGGGGGCACGGAGATCAACATCAACATCCTGGACAAACAGAAGGTGTTGGAAGCCCACAAGGACCCGTCGAAGTATCCCGATCTGGTGGTACGGGTGACCGGTTTCAGCGCCTACTTTGCCAGCCTCTCCCCGGAGATGCGCGAGGTAGTGGTGCGACGCATCGTCAGCAGCTGATCGATCCCGTTATCTCTGATACTCTCCTGAAACATGGTTGTATTGGGTCTGGATATAGGAACCACCTCGACAAAGGGAATCGCTTTCAACGAGCAGGGTGAGGCTCTGGCTGCCGCCCAGCGGGAATATGACCTGCTTCGCCCCAAACCGGGCTACTACGAGCTCGACTCCCGCCGGATGCTCGGATCGATTCGCGAGGTGATCCGGGATGTTGCCGGACAGGTGGGAAAGGGCAGGATAGGCGGGATTGCCTCTTCCGCCCTGGGGGAGGCGGTGTTGCCGGTGGATCGGAAGGGCAACCCGCTGTCCAACACCATAGTGGCTCTGGACCACAGGGCTGTGGAGCAGGCACAGACTCTGGCCGAATCGATCGATCCGGCGGAGTTTTTCAGGCTTACCGGACAGAGCCTCCATCCAATCGCCTCGATCTTCAAGATCCTCTGGTGGCGGGATCGGGAACCCCGGGTTTTCGAACAGGCAAGTAAATTTCTCTGTTGGAACGACATGCTGGCCTTGACCCTGGGGATAGAGCCCGCGATCTCCGCATCTCTGGCGGCCAGGACCGGTCTGTACGATCTCCAGCAGGGCGGCTGGTCCAGGCGCCTGCTGGAGATCGCGCGGCTGCGGGAAGATCAGCTGGCCCGAATCGTGGCTCCCGGGGAGGTAGTTGACACCGTGGCCAGGATTCCGGCGGAAGATCTGGGGTTGGCCGGGGACTGTGTCTATGTATCCGGGGGTTGGGATCAGGTCTGTGCCGCATTGGGGTCAGGGGCGGTAGCTGAGGGGATCGTCGTGAACTCCATGGGCAGCACTGACAGCCTCAATGCCTCCTACGGCGCTACAAATACCTCCGAAGCGATGCTGGAGTGCCACTTCACCTGTACCCCCGCCGCCGTACCCGGCCTGTACTGTACCAACGCTTTCTCCCTGAGCGGGGGGAACCTGATGGCATGGTTTCGGGATCATCTGGACCGCGAGCGGGCTGAGAGCCTGGCGGCGGAAGGGGGCGGCTACTTTCCGCAAATGGTTGCAGAAGCCCTGGAGAGTCGAAATCCCGCCCTGGTTCTGGCCCACTTCACCGGCAGCGGTACGCCCTCTATGGACCCGGAGTCCCGGGGTGCGCTGCTCGGCCTGTCACTGGCTACCGAAAAGAGGGATATAGCCCTGGGCATTTTGGAGGGGATCGCCCTGGAGATGGCCCTCAACCTCGAGGCCCTAAAGCGGGCCGGAATCCCCCTGCGGGTGATCCACGTCGGCAGCGGCGGGGCCCGCAGCCCCGAACTGGTGCAGATGCGGGCCGATGTCTTCAACCTGCCGGTAACTCCCCTGGATGTGGAAGAGGCCGGCTGCCTGGCCTGCGGCATGCTGGCACTCGGTGCTCTGGATCCGTCCCGCAGCGTCCAGGAGCTGGTCCGCTGTTGGGTAAAAACAGGGGAGCCCGTGATACCCCGGCCGCAACAGGCTGAACATTACGCCCGCAAGCGGGAGATCTACAAGCGCCTGTATCCTGCACTACGGGATCTCAACAGCGCGGCGAGTGAATTCCAGGGATCCTGATTGTATTCCAGGCAATAGATCCCCCTATCCCCTGAAGCGGCGCACCTTTTCCACGAAATAGCGGTAATCCTCCAGGCCGATCTGCGGCGGCACCCAGTGGTCCAGGGCGGCGCAATAGCCTCCCCTCCTGGCCATGAGCGGCAGCACGCGCTCCAGCTCGGCGTCGATCGCCTGCCTGCCTTTGGCGATTTCGGTCTTGTCGATGCCTCCAAGGATCTGCAGGCCGGGAAAATCTTCGCCGATCCGCACCACGTTCATGCCGGCGCGAACCTCGAAGGGCAGAATCCCCGTGACCCCCGCCTCCAGCCAGAGCGGCAGGAGGGCGGTCACGTCCCCGTCGCTGTCTACGATGATGTTCTGTATCCCCAAGCCGCGTAGAAAAGAAGTGAGCTTCTGATAGGCGGGGAGCAGGAACTCCCGGAACATCTGCGGTGAAAGCAGGGGGCCATTGCGGTAGCACATGTCCTCCCAGAGGAAGGCGAAATCGGGGGCGGTTTCCTTTATCGCCCGTTCGTAGACCTCGATATAGAAATTCACCCGCTCCAGGACCATCCTCCGGATCAGCTGCGGGTCGTCGTACAGGGTGTAGAGAAAGGTCTCCAGACCCATCAGCTCCCGGGGGTAGGCGAAAAAGCCGTCCATGTGGGTGCATACCACCGTATGTTCCTGCTCCCTCATTGCGCGGGCCAGCTCGGGCCAATCGCCGGGATAGCGTTTTTGGGTCTTGGCCGCCAAACGCTCCCGCAGCTTTTCGTAGTCTTCTCGTTTTTTGACGGGATAGTCCAGAAACTGAGGAATTGTACGATTCTCCTTGTTGATCCGCACCAGCACTCCCCTCTCATTCCGTTCCAGGCGAAAGTGCTCGTCCTCTTCGAGCACCTTGCAGGTGAATTGGGGAAGGAAGTACTGGTTGGGCAACAGGTAGCCGAAGCGGATCACCCCGAGATGCTCGAACAGATCCTCTCCGTCGCTCAGGTTGTCGAAGGCCGGATAGACGACCCGCCCGGGAAGCCCCTCCCCCTGCCAGCGAGTGTAGGTCTCCTCCCAGAATCCCCACTCCACGTGGCAGAGCCTGTCCATAGGCTCGAAGGCCAGGGCGGCCCGGAAGCGCTCCCGGTTGGTCATTTCCTGCTCACATCTCGACGATCAGGGCTTCGTGGATCTCTGAAACCATAATATCCACCTGCCTTCCTTCCACCTTCAGCTCGGTGGAGGGGCTCCAGGCTTTGACGGATTTCGGGGCCGCCGGCAGCTCGATCCGGGCCCGATACAGCAGCGCTTCCTCCATGGTTGGGCCGGGGCGTACCGGCCGGTCGTCCATCTGCGACCCGCGGGTGAAGATCTCCTTGAGGGGGTTGTAGCCGATCAGGTGGATGATCAGGCGGCTTTCCGGTTGCGTTTTGCCCGTGACCAGGGAGACAGGGGGAGTCTTGGAATCGGGATCGCCGCCGTCGCTGCCGGTGATGCCCCTGCGCTGCTCGTTCACCACCACTTCCACGTTGAGCGGAGCATCCACCGTCAGCGGGGGTGGGGCTTCGGCCGTGACCAGGTTGGCCAGGAGCTTGCGCTGTGCTGCCAGGGTGTATAGGTCCGCGTAAGCGGCGCAGACCCGCGAGGGGGTGTACAGGGAGTGACCCTTGCCGAAGTCGTTGACAATGACCGCGGGACCGGCCTGCCGCCACGGCGGGGTCAGGTGATGAGAGAAAGTCTGATAGGGGGGTAGGGGATCGTGGAAGCTGAGGTGCAGATTCCCGAGGGGCTTGCCCGTGGTCGGCTCTACGATGTTGCCCGGGAAATTGCAGAGGATGTACTCCTTCGCCTCGAGCCCGGAGCCGACCTTCCCGTCTTCCACCCTGAGGTAATGGTTGCGGGTCTCGGTCTTTCCCGTGTAGGTTGCTCCAAGAACATCGGCCAATGCCAGCTCCCGGCGCTGCCGTCCGGCTTCATCGTGCAGGGCCGTGTCTCCAGTGGAAACCAACACTCCTCCCTCGGCCACGTAGCGGCGGAACATCTCGGCTTCCGCATCGCTCATGGCCGCCACGTTGGCCAGGACCACCACCGGATACACCCTCATTTTTTCGAAGGTACAGTTTTCCTCGTGCAAAACGTTGACGGGCAGGTGGCTCTCCACCAGCGCCCTGAAGGCGCCGCCCGCCGAAAGGAGGTACTTGGGCAGATCCCCCCGCGCGTAGAAATCGCGGCTGGAAACGGAGTAGTACAGGGCGGCGAACTTCAGCGGCGTTCCGCCCCAGAGCTCTCCCTTTTCCTCGATCTCACGGTACACAGGTGCCAGGCGGTCGTATACCAGGGGATCCACGCTCCCATCGTGAAGGTTCTGATCCACAACCATGACCTTGCAGCCGTGGGATAGGGCCGTGGTCAGCTCCCACTTGAGGCCGGCCTCCTTCTTCACCGTGTAGTCCCAAAGTCCATTGAAACGGGAGGTGACGATCTCGGCCGGTCGATCCGGAATCAGGTCTTTTAGGAAACGGGCTTCGAAGCTGGTGTAGTGCACCCCGAAAGCCGCCGGATAGGATTCCCCCGAACCCTGTGGGTTGAAGGTGGTGTGCATGATCGGTTTCTGGCCCGCCCGCCAGTCGAAGCCCGGTGAACCGTGATAGTTGAAGTCCATGGGCAGATCCGGTTTGACTGAGTGAACCGCCGCCCGTACGTCCGACACGAAGGAGAGGATCGTCTCATTGCGGAACCGGAGGAACTGCCTCCAGGTTTCGTCCCAGGTGGGCTGTTCGGGAATGTGGTGCCCCGTGCGGTTGAAGAACATCTTCCGGCAGGTGTCGCAGTAGCAGGACAGACCGTTGAAGCTGAAGTTGATCATGTCGAAGTGGATGCCGTCGATGTCGTAGGCCGCCACCTCCTTCAGCATCTCCGTGGTGTACCGCCGGTAGGGGGAGTTGAAGCAGATATAGGGCCAGGGATTGGTGACAGCCTGCCCGTCGGGATGGCGCATGCACCACTCGGGATGGTTTACGGAGACATGCACATCCCAGACCAGGCTGAAGTAGGCCGGAATGGTCAGGGAGGCCTTCCGGCAGGCCAGGATCATCTCGGCCAGGAAATCCCGGTCCTTCATGTTTCGATGACGTTTGCCTACCTGGGTCTTGTAGTAGGCGTTGCCGTAGTGACACTTGGCGAAAAAGTAAAGGGCATCGGCGTTGGCCCTCTTCACGTTGCTGACGATCTGCCCGGCGTCGAATGCGGCCAGGATCTCCGGGCTCCAGTCGGGCATGTGGAAATCCAGATGCAGGCGGCGATAGGTATCCTCGATCCACATAGAAAGTTCCTCCTCTGTGAGTCGACATGCGGCAATCGTGCCGTCGGGCGCTCGGCATTTCGCAGGATCACGCCCATGTAGAACCGCCATCATCATAGTTCACCCATTTCGGCATGACAATATCGAGATGGTCGATTTTGGTTGTTTTTGAAATATAATGTGAATAATGAATTTGGGATTTCAGGACGCCGGGATCGGTTCCCGCAGATCGGGATTGTCCGGTCCGAAGTGTTTCAACATCACCAGCGGCTCCACTTCCGACTCGTTTTCGATACGGATTCCCCGAGCGGCCGCCCGAGCGCCGACGAAGAGCTCGTCATTGGACAGCTGCCCATAGCGGATCAAGGTCGGAGTTCGGCCTTCCACACACCCAGCCGCCCGTGTCCTTGGATCACGATCACCCCGTAGGCGCCGCGGTCATGGACCCGTTGTCGGCGGCCGTGACCGAGCTCAGCCACCGCTCCCCGATTCCGCCTCTTTCGCCCCCCAGTGCGAACAGATCGTCGGGATGAAGCTTCAGTCGCCGACCGGGGATGCAGAAGCTGCGGGGAACCCAATTCGGAGCAAGTCGGAAGATACCCTTTCCCTGCTCAAAAGCCCTTTCAATTTGTGATTTGTTCAACATAAGCGTACCTCCCTGGAAAACCCGGAGCCGGGATTTGCCTTAGAAGCCCGGAGTACCCATTATGCGAGGATCCGTGAACGTACCTTTCTCAATACTCCTCGATGAGTCTTTGGATTGTTCCAGCGATCCGCTCAGGCTGAGGAATATAGGCCTTCTCCGTGATCGGTGAAAACGGAGCCGGAGTATTGGGTGCGGCGATCTGGGTTACCGGGGTGAGCAGACAATCAGGAATCTGTTCGGCGATCTGAACAGCGATCTCCGCCCCCAGTCCGCCCTGTTCGGGTGATTCCTCCACGATCACCACCCGGCCGGTTTTTCTCACCGAGGTTGTGATCAGATCGATGTCCAAAGGCCAGAGGGTGCGGGGACCGGGTCCCGCTCTTTCCAGTACCGTTTCTCCCGCCGCTGGAACCCAGGCCACCCCTACATATCCATGTTCTTGCCGGGCGTGTTCAATTAATCGACTCGGTGGCTGCAAGAGCGCTGCCCAGCGCTATCTCCAATCTGACTATGGATGACCTAAAGAACAACAATCATGCCATATCGACGTTGTCTGCTAAAACGAGAATTGCTGTAGGTCTGATAATTGTATTGACAAATAAAACGAAGTAAGTAATAATGCAAATAAATAATTTAATTCAATTAATTAATAAATTGAATTGGACTTATGGATAATGGTGACGAAACGACAGAAACAGGGAATGAATCTTGAAGATGTTCAGGAAATGAATCGAGCCTTAGTAATCAGGCTCCTTCGAAGAGTGAAACTTTGTTCCCGTGCCGACCTAGCCAAGATGACCGGTCTTAAGAATGCCACAATAACAAATATCATCAACGATCTCATCAGCTGGGGTCTGGTCACTGAAACAGGAATTATTAATGGTCAGAAAGGTCGGAGATCTATCGGCATCACTCTCAACACCAAAGCCTACAAGGTAGTTGGTATCCGGCTCACCAGGAATTATTTCATTGTCGGGCTGTTCGATTTGTTCGGTGCAGAAAACATGGTCCAGCGGGTGCCAATAGACATCTCAGTGGGCTCCGCTTCCGTGATTCGGAAAATTATCGACCATGTCACGCAAGTGCTGGACACATCCCGCCAATTCACGATTCTCGGAATTGGAGCTGCCATTCCTGGTCCATATGTAAGGTCCGAAGGCAAGATTGCCCTCATGACAGAATACCCAGGTTGGGAAATGGTCTCTATCGAAAAAGAACTATCGTCTTCATTCCCTATCCCAGTATTCCTTGAGCATGATGCCAAGGCCGGTGCCCTTGCCGAATGGTGGCTATCCCCTCGTCATATGGAAAACGAAACGATGATCTACGTGGCTGCTGGCCAGGGCATCGGAGCGGGAATTGTAATCGACGGCAGGCTTCTGCGGGGAACCCTGGGGATCGCCGGAGAGATTGGGCATATGAGTATTGACTTTGCTGGGCCCAAATGCGAATGCGGGAACAACGGTTGTCTCGAGCATTACTGTTCCTCAATCGCACTCGTACGAGAAGTGAAGGAAGGACTTATCGATCACCCAGTGAGCATGCTTGCGAAGGACCAATCTTTCCCGGCCATAGTTGAGGCCTTAAAGGGTGGAGACGAGCTGGTTCGCAAAGCGGTGAAAAAGGCAGCATGGTATCTCGGTTTTGGTTTGGTGAGCGTCATCAACGCATTCAATCCCAACACAATTGTGATTGGTGACGAAATGGCCAAACTTGGCGACTTACTTCTTGAGACGGTCCGTAATACCGTTGAAAGACATGTACTTCCCCGTGTGTATCACAACCTTAAGATCGAGCTGAGTTCGTCAACGAACGATCCAGCACTCGTCGGTGTAAGCGCACTCGTGGTAGAGCGTATCTTACACAAACCATCCGCTATTCCGCGATTGCTGGAGGGTTCCGGAAGTTAATAAATGAAAGGAGGTGGAAGAAGAGACAAGAATTTTACAGAAAGATAGTCGAAAAAAAGTGGGAAATCTACCGAAAAATGGAGGAAAATGAAAAACATGCGTAGAAACACACTAATTGTTCTAATTCTCCTTCTGGCAGTTGGCGTTGCAGGTTTTGCAAGTGGCGGCCAAGAAGGAACAGCTAAAATTGAGCTCGAGGTTCTGGTGTGGAAACAAGAAGCCACAGCAACCTATGAGGCATGGGCAAAGGCTTTCAACGTACTGCACCCGAATGTGACTGTAGTCTACAGTGGTGTTGGTAACTACGATGAGGCTGTCAAAGCTCGAATGGCAGCAGGAACTTTGCCTGCGGTAATCTCGATCCCAGGAGGTAATTACGGGTTCATCCTTCCCAAAGCCGGAATCATGATGGATCTTACTGATCAAAAATTCCTCAGCCGTGTGAAAGATGGGATTCTCGACGGACAACGCCTCGACGGTAAAATCTACAGCCTGCCGATCGACTTAGCTGCCCAAGGTTTTATCTACAACAAGAAGGTATTTAAAGACGCAAGTGTCCAGGTGCCGCAAACATGGGACGAGCTGTTCAGCGCTTGTGTCAAGATTAAAGCAAAGGGAGTCACCCCTCTGGTGGTTACCGGTCATGATCAGTGGCCACTTGGTATTGCTGTGATGACAATCGCGACACCGTTTGTCTACGGGCCGGATCCTAACTTCGACATGAACGTTATCAACGGCAAAAAGCACTTCACGGGCCCCGAATGGACCAAAGCCATGGAGATGTACTCCAAGCTGCTGAAATACGCCAACCCGGATGTCAATGACTTGAGTTACGGATTGGGCAACCAGAAAGTCGCGATTGGCGAAGCAGCCATGGTGATTCAGGGCGTCTGGGCGGTGAGTTCGATACTGAGCTATAACAACGAAGCTGAGCTCGGCTTATTCATTCCTCCGGCCCCCGATGGAGCCAAGAAAAACGTGATGATCCTCGGAGCCGATTCTACCATCGGTGTCAACGCGAAGCACAAGGACAAAGATATGGGTCTCAAGTTCGTCGAATGGCTGACAACCGAAGAAGCAGTTAACATATGGACAGACGTGACCCACATCTTCTCGGCTATGAAGGGTGCCCATGCGGACTTCGACCCGGTAGCAAAGGACATACAGAAGTACGTAGATGCAGGAGTTTCCCTCTATCCGTTGCCGAACCACATGTGGTTCATGCCTAACGTTTGGTCGGACTGGAGTGCGAAACTGCAGGAGTTCAACGCGGGAATGATCACAGCGAATGATACCAATCAAACCTTGGAGAACTATCTCCTCGAAGCGTACAAGGTGTACAGTAAATAGAAAGTGAAATGTACGCTGCATCGCCGTCGGTGCAGCGTATCTTCCTTCCGACAAGGTGCGGATATGCTCATTTCTGCAAGAAAATCATTTCTATTCACGTTCCCTGGATTGTTCCTCTATGGGATCTTTGTTCTCTTTCCGATATTCTTCGGCTTCTATCTTTCGCTTACCGACATCTCCAGCTTCGTCGAGAAGCTTCATTTCGTCGGACTCCAGAACTATATTACGATCTTCGGTGAAGAGCGTTTCCTCAACTCATTGCGGGTAACAGTCATTTACGTGCTTATCTCCTCAGTACTGATAAACTCAGTTGCTCTCATCATCGCTATTAGTATTGATGCTTCTTCGAACAGGTTAGTGAACGGGATTACCCGGGTTCTGGTCTACCTTCCGGCGATCCTTACACCGATCATCATCGGATTCATATGGTACTACATCTACAAACTGGGCTTTCCTGCGATCTTTAAATTACTGGGGTTGACTTCCTTGGCGAGCATCCGATTCCTCAGTCCGTCGATGGCTCTGTTTTCGGCAATCATCGCAACGAGTTGGATGAACATCGGTGTGGCGATGCTTATCTACTCCGCCGCACTTCTGGGTGTCGATGCGAACTTGCTGGCCGCAGCCTCGATCGACGGTGCCGGAAGTTGGCGGCGACTGGTCGCGGTCAAACTTCCGCTCATTACCCACGCATTCATCATCAATTTTGTGCATACGCTGGTGTTCGCCTTCAAGCAATTCGACCAAATCTTCTCTATGACCAAAGGTGGGCCCGGAACCGTGACGGAAACGTTATCGATCTATATTTACAAGGTAGCCTTCAAAAATTCGCAGGTTGGACGGGCTTCCGCAGCAGCCTATGTTCTTTTTTTCATCGTCATGCTTGTATCGCTTGTCATTATCGTATCTCTGAATAAGAGGGCGGTGGAGAGATGAGGCGTAACAAGGTTGCATCTGTAGTTCTTCCGCCGATCTTGATTATCATAGCCCTGGTTTTTTTTCTCCCGGTTTTTTTGACGATCATCAACGCGTTTAAGTCTATGGAGGAGATGACCAGACCATTTTACTCGTTTCCTCGACATCTGGCTTTCGAAAATTTCACACAGGTCGTTAAGACCACGCATATGGTAAACGCATTTATCACCAGTGTCCTGGTGGTCTCTCTTTCTATGGTCGGTATAGTACTTTTCACCTCAATGGCAAGCTACGCCATAGTTCGTCATAAGAGTGTCTTTAATCAGGTCATATACATTGCCTTTATATCCGGGCTTATGATCCCCTTTAGTGTTATCATGATCCCGCTCATGAAGGTTGTGGGTGTACTAAAAATTGGTAGCATGGGAGGCTTGATCATTATCTATATCGCCCTCGGCATGTCTCTACCTGTATTTCTCCTTACCGGTTTCATCAAGGGCTCAGTTCCGTTGGAGCTCGAAGAATCGGCGCATATTGATGGGGCAGGCAATTTCAGGATATTCATCTTCATTGTGTTGCCCCTCCTCAAACCGATCATTGCAACGGTCATCATGCTTGGTACGGTGTGGATCTTCAATGATTTTCTCTTGCCGTCGCTTCTACTTACGTCCAAGCGATTTACGATTCCGTTGTCCCAATACCAGCTTTCCGGCCAGTACTTGCAATGGTGGAACCTAATGCTCGCCGGTTTCACCTTGACCCTATTGCCAATTATCGTGCTCTTTCTTTCGTTCCAGAAATATTTCATCAAGGGTGTAACGGAAGGCGCACTGAAAGGTTGACTGTCGCGAAGTGGTAGTCGCCGGGACGCCCCCCGACAGAAAATGCACAACACCAAGGAGATACTGAAATGAGTAAAACACGTTCAAAGTGGTGGAAGGAGAAAGTATTCTACCAAATCTATCCTTTGAGCTTCAGAGATTCGAACGGCGACGGTTTCGGAGACTTACAAGGTATCATTGAGAAAATTCCATATTTAAAAGATCTTGGAATCGGTGGAATCTGGATATGTCCTTTCTACGATGGACCTTTGGAATATGACTTCGGCTACGGTCCGGCAAATCTCATGAAGATAAATCCTCTCTTCGGGACCATAGAAAAGTATCACCAACTAGTGGAGACTGCACATCGAGCAGGCATCAAGATCCTTCTTGAATGGGCGGCGACAAATACCTCTATTTACGGTGAGTGGTTCAAGCAGTCTCGTTCTTCACAAACCAACCCACGGGCAGACTGGTATTATTGGTTCGATGAGATCCCCAACAACTGGGTAAGCTACAGTGGTGGCAGTGCGTGGCACTATTGTCCGGAGAGAAACCAGTACTACCTCGGTCTGTTTTTCAAAGAACATGCCGAGCTGAATTGGCGTAAGCCGGAAGTGCGGGCGGCGGTTCTCGATGCCTTTGAGTACTGGGTAAAGACGGGAATTGACGGTTTTCGCATCGACACCATCGATATGTATATAAAAGATGCACATTTTCGTGACAACCCGCCAAGAAAGATTGACACGCGCGACTTCCTGGATCCTTTGGATCCCGTTCATGGCAGCAAGTACGTTAGGTGCCTCATTCCGGAGCATCTTCAATACGAGCATCGATACGATAAAGGTCAACCGGAAACTATCGACATCATGCAGGAGATGAGAGCTATTTGTGACCGACACGGTACTGACTGCCTGCTGATCGGTGAGGTGGATATTCAGACTAAGTCCGGGCTAGAGTTATGCAGGAACGGCATGTCGGTGGCATTCAATTTCTCACTAGCCTACTCAAGATGGGGTGCCGATAGCTTCCGGCACGCCCTTGCTAACGAAGTCGAACAACTAAACGACTTCCTCTGTTGCAACACCTTTTCTAATCATGATGTGCGGAGAGCGATCTCGCGGTTCGGCACGGGAGAATACACAGAAGACCTCAAGAGGGCGAAAATTCTGGCTGCTCTTACAATAACCCTCAAGGGAGTGCCCATGGTCTATTACGGGGAGGAGATCGGCATGCCCGATATAGAACTTACCTACCATGAGCTTAGGGATCCAATTTCCGCCAATAACTGGAATATTAGAGCCCTCAGAGAAACGAGTAGGAGCCCGATGCAGTGGAACGATGAAGCGAAAGGAGGGTTTTCGAATGGAGAGCCTTGGATGAAATTGTCATCTCCACATTCCCGGATTAATGTCTTGGCTCAGGAAGGTGATACTGAATCGATGCTAAGCTATTACAAGGTGTTGATCAACTTGAGAAACTCGTCTGCGATTCTCCAGAACGGAAATTTTGCACTCGACGAGAAAGATGATCCGGACATCCTGGCGTATCGCAGGAGCCTGAACCAATCGGCGATTTCGGTTTTCCTGAATTTCTCGAATCACGAGGTACGGATCAATCTCCGAAACTATGGAATTGATCCGCAACGAGCAGAAATGATTTTGAAATTGTACGGCAGAAAAAACGTAGAGAAAAACCAGATTTCCATGGAATCGTACGATGTCGCCATACTAACAACCTGACGACAAACAATACAAATAAACGGCGGAGGAAAAATTTGCAGGAACACGCACACCGTTATTTAGCTATAGAACCAAAAGAATATTTGAAACGGCCGCTCGCTCGGCTTCAACCCATCCTCGCAAAAAAAGGCAAGCCCAATATCGACCTGGAGGCCCTCTCGAAAGCGATCCAAGGCTGTGGAGTATTAAATGACGTGATTCCTATTGAATCACCCGAACAATGGGAAAAGGTCATTAAAAATCTGGGTCCGGAAATCGACGCAGTGTTGGCTGTCAGTATCCCGGCTTATCCAACAGAGGTATGGAACTCGCATCCCCAACCCCTGATCGACAGGGGACTGCCATTGCTATTCTGGCCGCTCATGGAATACGATGAGCCCGATTTCTGGCGGTGGTCTGCTCGGGATTTCCTACACTCGCTTGGCGTCGAGGCGCGAATACTCGCGAACGGTCAAGAAGGTCTATCCTACCTTCGGGCGCTCGGCATGAAGCGTTTGCTCAATAACTCCTCTCTAGTAGTGTTCGGAGAACAGAACTTCCCCTGGAACGCTAGTGCTGCCAGCTACCTAGTAACGGAAAATCTTGGCACACGTATCATAGTTCGACCAATCGCCGAAATCCGCTCACGATATCCGGAGGTGAGCGAAGCGGCAATCGACGAGCTGTGGAAATCACGAAAAGGACGCTACATCAATAGTACGGTTCGCAGCGACGAGCTACGACAGGCACTTAGGAGTACCATCGCGATACAGTCCATTCTCGAAGAAGAAAAAGCTCTTGGATTCGGAGTGAATTGCTATGGAGATCTGATCATCAACGGGGGTCGGGACGTTCCCTGCTTAGCTCAGGTTCTGCTCCGGGAAGAAGGCTATATCGCCTCTTGCGACGGAGACTATTGCGCAATGATGAGCATGGCTTTCGTCTCTTACTTCCTCGACCTTCCGTGCATGATGTCAAACATGTATCCCATATCGTATATCGGAGCATTGACCGACCATTTCGGCGATCCTATTTCGCCGGATCCTGCGATATATCCAGACAAATGCTGGAACAATTTAGCGCGAATCGGCCACTGTGCTTTTGTGGGAGTGGTATCCCCCGAAATGACTCCTTCGGGAAAGAGTCTCCTGAAGGATTTCGGCGGAACCTATGAGATCAAACGCGACGGTAGAGGATGCGGTCTTGATGGAGATCTTATCGGGAGCCGAAGGATGACTGTTGTCGAGTTAAAGTTCGATGGCAGGACGCTCCTTGTTACCGGTGGCAAAATACTCGAAACAACCCGCCATAAGAATATGCCCCACTGCGAGTCTACCGCTCTCTTGGAGTTCGATGATCTTGAAAGCTTTGTTGAGAATATCTCACGGGAGCACACGGTTATTGTGTATGGTGACTATCAACAGGAACTTCGAGTGTTAGCGGAAGTGCTTGATCTCACTTGCATATTGGTTTGAAATGGCGTGGTCAATGACAGAACATATAAGCAGCGATATGTATCTCGGAATTGACATCGGCACGAGCAAAACGGCAGCAGTTATTACGGATGGGAACGGGGAGGTTCACGCTGTCGCCGGGCGTTTACATCGAGCCGATATTCCTTCGCCGCCCGGGCGTTCGGAACAAGACGTTAGCATTTTATTCGAGTCATGTTGGAATTCACTCAAAAGAATTCCTCAGGACTTGCGAAGGAGAATAAGTGGGATCGGCGTTACCGGCCAGATGCACGGTGTGGTGCTTCTGGATCGGTACAACGCTCCTGTATCTCCTTTGGTTACGTGGCAGGACAAGCGTTGTCTTGAGGGAGGATTTCTGGAAGCACTGAACACTCGTACAGGGAAATCGTTGCGTAGTGGTTTTGGATGTGCGACCCTTGCTTGGTTCTCCGACTTCAAGAAATTGCCCCTGGAATCCATAAGCGCCAGTACAATACAGGATCTTGTCGTGGCTCAGCTCTGCGGTCTGTCCCGCCCCCTTACAGATCCCACGAATGCTGCAAGTTGGGGGTTGTTCGATCTGAAAGCTTCATCGTGGGATAAAGAAACCGCTTCCGCTATCGGGATTCCGGTTGAGTTGTTGCCGAAAAATGTACCCGATGGGCATATCGCCGGGCACCTTTTAAGAGAACGGGCGGAGTTCTTTGATATACCGGCGGGCATTCCGGTAATCACGGCGGTTGGGGACAATCAGGCTTCGATTTTCGCCACCCTTCAAGAACCGGAGAAGGAACTATTCCTCACAATAGGAACAGGGGCTCAGCTATCGGCGGTATTGTCAAATAACATGCAACAGGTAACACCGAAAGCATACCCCACTTTCGAGTATCGCCCCTACATGGATGACAGGCTGCTTGCAGTGTCAGCGATCCTTTCCGGAGGTTCTGCATGGCGATGGCTAGCAACAGTCGTTCAGGAATGGATGAGCGCCCTATGCCTGGCCGAGATCCCATTGCAGCGAATATACATTACAATGAACGAACTGGGACTAGCCGATTCGTCTGAGGGACTCACCATCAGTCCAAGTTTCCTTGGAGAGAGGAATAATGAAGAACTTCGCGGCTCCATCGAAGGGATCGGTCTGGACAATTTCTCCCTGGGTTCTGTTGCCAGAGCTTTGGCGACGGGAATCTGTACTACACTTCGGGATTTGCTGCCCGCTGAACTACGATCTGAACGGATCAGAATCATGGGAAGTGGGAACGGCCTTGCACTAAATCCGCTGATCCGAGCAGCCGCAGAAAGTGTATTGGGGTTGCCTGTTGTGTTGAATTCAATGAATGAGGCAGCTGCCATCGGTGCGGCGCGAAATGCAGTCCGCGTGCTCCAGAATAGAATATAGACCGGAGAAACGACCTGCCTTCAGAGAAGAATTCAATCGTTGATGCAGGTGTATCAAAGGTAATGACCTTCGATAGATAGCTGGTTAACATGAAGCGCAACAACCATGGTATATAAACTTGGACAGTTGAGTAATTGAGGAGTACTTGCAATGAAAATAGGTGTATTTTCCGTTTTGTTCGCCGATCGGAGTTTGGACGAGGCTGTGGACATTATAGCAGGCATAGGAGGAGAATCTGTTGAACTACCCACCGGAGGTTTTGCTCCCAAGACTCATTGCGATCCGGCTGCCCTGCTGGAAGATGAACAACAAATTAGAGATACACTCGAAAAGATAGAAACGAGAGGACTATTTATCAGTGCATTTGGGTGTTCGGGCAATCCTCTCCACCCTGACAAGAGGATTTCCTACGCTCACACTAAAGACTTACAGGATACTTTGCAACTAGCAGGGAAAATGGGGGTAGAACGGGTCATAGTATTCGCTGGCTGCCCTGGAGATTCAGATGAAGCAAAGGTTCCCAATTGGGTAACCTGTCCATGGCCCGATTATTACGCAGATCTCGCAGTTTGGCAGTGGGAGAAGAAAGTCATACCTTTTTGGAGAGATATGGCGAAGTATGCCTTAAAACATGGTGTAAAAAAGCTCTGTTTCGAGATGCATCCTGGAGATACGGTTTACAATCCAGAAAAGCTTCTAAAGCTAAGAGATTCTGTGGGGGAAATAATAGGGGCAAATCTCGATCCCAGCCATCTGTTTTGGCAAGGAATTGACCCAGTTGTAGCGGCTAGAGATCTCGGAGAGTGTATTTATCATGTTCATGCCAAAGATACGAAGATTGATGAGTATATGAAATCAAAAACCGGAGTACTGGATACCAGGAGCTATCAGGAGCCTTTGAACCGCTCATGGAATTTTAGAACAGTCGGTTATGGACATGGAGCAGGATTTTGGAAAGACTTCGTTAGCATGTTACGCAATATTGGATACGACTTTGTGTTAAGTATCGAGCATGAAGATCAACAGATGTCCGTTATGGAAGGTTTGTCGAAGGCAATGAAATTTTTAAAAGATGTTTCTATTTCTGAAAAAGCAGAGAAACCCTGGTTCGTATAACGATCCTATAATTGAAGATATCGAACTGGGGATTTCTGTGGTCTTTCAACCTGTTGATTTCTTCACAATAGGACACCGCATTTGCTGGAGGTGCTAATGGACAGACTGTGTATCGGCCTCATAGGCGGGGGCTTCATCGGACGAGTGCATGCAACAGCATTTCAAATGGTAAAGGGATTTTTCGCAGATAAGGTGAAAGATGTAACCTTCAAGCTCATCGCAGACAAAGACGACTATTCTGCCCAAAAGGCTGCCTCGAGGGTAGGCATCGATGACTGGACCGATGACTGGCACACACTGGTAGAAGATGAAAATATCAATCTGGTGGTCGTAGCAGTTCCGAATTTTTTACACAAAGAACTCGCGTTGGAAATTATCAATCAACATAAAAATATTTTTTGTGAAAAACCATTAGCTCTTAACGCAGAAGATGCCAAACAACTTTATGAGGCCGCAAGAAAAGCCGGTATAGTACACGGTATTAACTTCAATTACAGGAAGACTCCTGCAGTGTTATTGGTGAAGAGTTGGGTAAAAGAGGGGTTTCTTGGCTCAATATTGTCGTTTAGAATTTCTTTTACACAGGATTGGGCACTAGATAGTGATATCCCATTGGATTGGCATTTTCAAAAAAAATTCGCTGGAAGCGGTGTGCTCGGTGATTTAGGCTCCCATGCAATCGATATGGCTCGTTTTCTTGTCGGGGAAATCAAGGAAGTTACAGGTCGCTTATCAACGCATATAGAGGAAAGACCGCTGGTAGACTTTCCTGCCCAAGGCAGCCCAAAAACCGGAAAAGTCGATGTTGATGATATTTGTAATGTGTTGTTGGAATTCGATAATGGAGCGCAAGGGAATATGTTAGCTAGCCGTGTTGCGCAGGGACGAAAAAACCATTTCGAGTTTGAACTTTATGGAACCGGTGGTAGTGTACTCTTTGATTGGGAACAACCGAACGAAGTGCATTTTTGCTCCACCAGTATGAGAAAGGGACAAAATGGTTTCACCAAAATATTGGTTGGCGGTGAAGACCATCCCTATGGTAATACAATATCCCCAATGGCTGGAATGGGCACCGGATTTTACGAGCCATTCGTGATTCAATTATTCGAGATGATCGACGCAATATTGAACCATAGGAGCATGCAACCCAATTTTTATGATGGCTGGAAAGCGAATCAAGCTATCGATGCAATAATCGAATCCGCGAAGACGCATCGTTGGCACAGTATTGCATAGGTGAGGGGCTCACTGAAAACTTCGCATTCACCTCGTGCTGGTGCGGCTCTGTCTGGAACCCATAGACGGGTCAAAGGTGTACGAGAGAAGCTCCTTAATCGGCGCGAGGTGAACCGGTGGATCTGCGATTCCTTTGTCGAATATCGGCTGCCCGATCGAGGATCTCTTGTCGGTTTATGCCGGTTTCATCGTACATGGCGAAGAGGTTGCGTTCAGGTGTCTCCGGCGGAATTGTGTGAGATGCGGCCAGGATGTATCCTCCTCCGCCGGAGGTCATGACATCCAAGAGTTCGGAAACATGACATCTGACCTCCTTTTCGCTTCCGAAGGGAATAATACCTTGCGTGTCTAAACCGCCCATAAACGCCAACTCATTTCCATATTCACGCTTCAGCTCAAGGGCATCCATGCCGGGACAGCCGGCTTGTATAGGATTAAGAACATCTAAGCCGATTTCTATCAGATCGGGGATGATCGGGCGCAAGGCTCCGCAACAGTGGAATGCCACCCAGAGGTTCGATGACTTCCCTACAGCGAAAATTTCTGCTAATCGGGGTTTGATCAGCTCACGCCAGTAAGCGGGGCTGAAAA
>Ga0315554_1000715_pt1 | contig 19621 bp, 15 predicted proteins | sample SalMarSW160370MG_FD_202114 | JGI IMG/M metagenome (GOLD analysis project Ga0315554, IMG submission 202114) | Salt marsh sediment microbial communities from the Plum Island Ecosystem LTER, Massachusetts, United States - Salt Marsh Sediment SW1603-70 ... | reverse complement strand
AAGAAGTTATGCAGAAAATTTGCAATTCTGATTTAAACTTTGATTATTACTATTTTTCAAATATGCAGGTAGCTGGAATTGATATGATAGTTTCCCGTACAGGATATACCGGGGAATTAGGTTATGAACTTTATTTTAAGGGCGATGAAAAAATTGCTGAAAAGGTTTGGGATGAAATTTTTAAATCGGGGAAAGAATTGAATATTGCTCCTGCGGGGTTAGCTGCGAGAGACAGTTTGAGATTGGAAATGGGATTTTGTTTATACGGGAATGATATAGATAAAACCACAAATCCTTTGGAAGCAGGACTCGGTTGGATAACTAAACTAAAAAAAGACGAATTTATAGGGAAAGATTCACTTTTAAAAACAAAATCTGAGGGATTAAAAAGAAAACTTTCTCCTCTTGTTTCCGAAGAAAAAGCTTTTCCCAGGCACGGATACGAAATAACTTTAGAAGGTAATAAAATTGGCGAAATTACAAGCGGGACAGTTAGCCCTACCTTAGACAAACCGATAGCTTTAGGCTATGTCGATTCTGAATATTCTTATGAAGGTTCGGAGGTAAATTTTTTAATAAGAGGTAAAGAAATTCCTGCAAAAATTGTTATACTTCCTTTTATAAATAAAAAATAAAAAACTATGAAAATTAATGTTCTTTTCTCGCATATTAATTATGATGAACTTTATTTTACATCTAAAACAGCAGTTGTAATTGATATTCTAAGGGCTTCTAGTACAATAGTTACTGCTTTGCAGAACGGTGCAAAAGAAATTATACCGGTTGCTTCGGTTGAATTTGCCGTAAAAATATCCGGGGGTTTATTTTCAGGCCAAACGATTATTTGCGGGGAAAGAAACACGAAGAAAATCGAAGGTTTTGCGCTGGGTAATTCCCCTTTAGAATTTACAGAAGATAAGGTTTCCGGGAAATCGATTATTTTATATACTACAAACGGTTCAAGAGCAGTTGTTAAAACTAAATTTTCTGAAAACCTTTTTGTTGCTTCCTATCTTAATTTGACTGCAATTGCAAATCATTTAATTGAGATGAACAAAGATTTTGAAATAGTATGTTCCGGCAGAGGAAATACAATATCGCTTGAAGATATTGTTTGCTCAGGGAAATTAATTACCGAGGTTCAAAAGTTAAAAGAAAATGTACAGCTTTCAGATTCGGCTAAGGCAAGTATTTCATTAAATAAATCTTTTGGAAAAAATATTCTTAAAATGCTAAAAGAAACCGAACACGGGCAAATTCTTATTGAAAACGGGTTTGAAAAAGATATTGAATATTGCAGTAAGCTTAATGCTCTGGAAGCAATCCCTACTTTTTCAAATAATGCATTAAGATTATTATCACCCCAAAAGCTTGTTGCTTAATAATCTATTGCTTCAATATTTATAGATAAAAAAATTAGATGACCAAAAATGTCAGCAAGAAAGAGGAAAAAATCAAATAATACAGGGCAGAAGCCAAATTCAGGTGGAGAAAATTATTTTACATTTTCCACACAGACAAAGAAAAAACTAATCGGGATATTTCTGATAGTAATTGCATTCCTGTTGTTTTTAAGTATTATTTCATACTCCCGCTTTGATGAAGCGGTATTGCATTATAGATTTTCGGATTTATTTAAAGCGTTCAGTTCAAATTCTGATTTTGCACAAAAAGCGGATAGTACTCATAATTGGCTTGGTATTTTTGGTGCTTACATTTCGGATTTTTTTGTTAATTCCACTTTAGGTTATTTCTCGATTGTATTCCCTATTATGCTTTTTATTTGGGGAATAGCTTTTCTTAAAAAAATAAATTTTCACTTTTTAATTTATTCCTCAAATTTCTTAATTCTAATAGGACTAATACTATCCTCTATTTTCGGTGTGTTAAGAGTACAGGATTTGGTTACAGATGCAAACGAATTGTCCGGTGATATAGGTTATTATTTGGGAGAAGTATTCAACAGGCTGCTTGGCGGAATAGGAAGTATGGTTTTACTCTCAGCTTTCGCAATTGCACTTTTAATTTTTGCCTTTGATATAAAGTTAGAAAAAGTTTTTCATTTTTTTAAAAATATTTTTTCATCCTCGGTTAATAAAGTTAAAAATGAACTGGAGAAAAGCAGGGAAGAAATTGAAAGAGATAAATTAAAAAAGATAGAGAGTTTAAGAGAAGAAAAGAAAAAGAGGAGATCTCTTTCGAAAAAGAAAGAAGATATTTCGGAGCTGTCTCCGGAAGAATTAATGGAAAGTGAAGCCGAAGAGCAGACAAAGATTAGAATTATTAGAAAAGATGACAGTCCGCAGCCGCAGGAAGAAAATAAAATTGTCTCCGATGAAAATAAAAAAGTCGACCTTGAAAAAACCGGTGAAATAAAGGTTGACCCTTTGGATAAAGACGAAGAAGTAAATCTTCCAAACCAGTGGGAAGAAAAAATTAATTATAAAGGACCAAGTTTAGATCTTTTAGATCCTTTACCCGAAGTAGATTTCCAGGTTGCCGAAGAGGAGTTAAAAAGAAATGCAGAACTTTTAAAGGAAAAATTAAAATTATTTGATATTCAAATTGAGGATATTTCTGTTACCCCTGGTCCTGTCGTAACTCTATATGAAATTGTTCCGGCACCCGGTGTTAAAATAAGCAGGATAGTCGGGCTTGAACATGATATAGCTTTAGCACTTGCAGCAAGAGGAATTAGAATTATAGCCCCTATCCCCGGCAAAAGTGCAATTGGTGTTGAAATTCCAAATGCCGAAGCTTCATTGGTAAATGCTAGATCGGTTCTTGGCAAAATATCTGAATCTACAATGGAACTCCCCATGGCCTTCGGTAAAACAATAAACGGTGATGTTTATATTGCAGACCTGGCTAAAATGCCACATATGTTAATTGCAGGTTCAACAGGTTCGGGGAAAAGCGTTGGGATAAATATGATTATCGCAAGCATGCTTTATACCAAACAGCCTTCGGAAGTAAAGCTAATTATGATAGATCCTAAAAAAATTGAATTATCTTTTTATAACAAATTGCGGAAACATTACCTGGCTGTTTCTCCTGATCTTGATGAAGAAATAATAACAAACCCGCAGAATGCAGTTCTTCTGTTAAAATCTGTTGAATATGAGATGGAGAAGCGATATGATAAGCTTGCGAAATCGGGAGTGCGGAATATAGTTGATTATAACAAAAAAGTTTCTGATCCCAAAAAAAGACCTCATGATACTGAAACCGTAAAGCATCATCCTATCCCGTACTTAATTGTTATTATTGATGAGCTTGCTGATTTAATGATAACAGCCGGAAAAGAAGTTGAAGAACCAATTGCAAGGCTTGCGCAGCTTGCAAGAGCTGTTGGAATTCATCTTGTTCTCGCAACTCAAAGACCTTCTGTTAATGTTATTACCGGTGTAATTAAAGCAAATTTTAGTGCAAGAGTTGCTTATCAAGTAGCGACAAAAATTGATTCAAGAACCATTCTTGATATGAATGGTGCCGAGCAGCTTCTAGGTAAGGGTGATATGCTTTTCCTTCCGACAGGGCAGCCGAAACCAATTAGAATTCAGAATGCTTTTATTTCAACTGAGGAAATTGAAAAATTAGCTAATTATATTTATTCACAGCCGGCTTATTCAAAACCTTATTTTCTTCCCTCTTTATATGATAAAAAGAAGGAAGCAGCAGGAGGATTTTTAACCGATCTTGATCCTATGTTTGAAGATGCCGCAAGAGTTATTGTAAGACATCAGCAGGGTTCTGTATCTCTTCTTCAAAGAAGATTAAAACTGGGGTATTCGCGTGCAGCAAGAATTCTCGACCAGCTTGAAGAAGCCGGAATTGTAGGTCCTAATGACGGAAGTAAAGCACGCACTGTTTTAGTTGAGAATGAAGAACAGCTGGAAACAATTATTAGATCATTGTAATTATAGTAATATTTATTCTTAAATTTGAAACAAAAATTTTACGAATTTGTAAAAAAGACTAATTAATGATAAATAAAAGTTTGGGTTATTAATGAAAAAACTATTTTATTTGAATTTATTAGTCTTAATTTGTTTTGTAGGCATTATTGCACAAAATAGAGAGAATAACTTACTAAAAAAAGTTCAGGATAAGTATAAAACAATCTCATCATTTTCAACAAATTTTATACAATATTCGGGCAGCGGCAAGAATATTTCGGGTAAATTTTATTACAAAAAAACTAACAATATAAGACTTGAAACAAATGCTTCTATAATAGTCTCAAACGGATCAACAAACTGGAACTACATCAAAAATCAAAACAAAGTGATTATTAGCAAGTATGACGATTCAGATGTTTCAATGTTTTCATTTAATAAAATTATATCAGATTTTCCCTCAAAATCTAATGTTGAACAATCAACGGAAAAAGGTAATAATATTTTGGTTATTATACCGAAAGAGGATTCGGATTTAAATTTTAATCAGGTTAAACTCTGGATAAATGATGATGATCTTGTTAAAAAGATTGAAATAAAAGAAAAGAATAATTCTTTATTGAGTATTGAGTTATCAAACTATAAGATAAATCAAAATTTACCAGATTCCCAGTTTTCGTTTACCACCCCGGAAGGAAGTAAAGTTATTGACCTCAGATAATAATCAAAAAAAATTCCACCTAAAGGGAGTTCTTAATTTTTTACTCTCTATAGTCTTAGCTGTAATTTTATTATATGTTGCTTTTCATGATGTTAATTTTAATGAAATTCTAAATATTGTTTCTCATGCCTCAATATTTTGGATAGCGGTTTTATCCGTAACCTTTCTTCTATCTCATTTTGTTCGTGCGATAAGGTGGAAGATTATTTTATATTCGGTTAAAAGTAATACTTCCATTAAGAATTTGTTCGGCTCATTAATGGTTGGATATGCAGTAAATTGTGTTGTTCCCAGGTTAGGTGAAATTACCAGGGCAGTATTAATCGGAAAATGGGAAGGTCTTTCCAGGTCTTCAATGTTTGGTGCGGTAATAGTAGAAAGGGTAATTGATATAATTTTTCTCGGGCTTTCTGTTTTAATTTCCGTGTATATCTGGCAAGAAGATTTATATGCAAGCTTTCCCTGGTTGAAATCAGCATTATATATTTCAATGGTAGGAATAATTCTTTTTATTTTATTCATTTATTTAACAATAAGATTTAAAGAACATTTTTATGGAATTATTGTTAAAGCAATGGGGAAAGTATCAAAAAAAGCTGCAGGTAGGTCTGCCCACATCTTCGAAATGCTTACTCAAGGTTTTAGCAGTTTGCAGGGAGCAAAAAATTATTTATTGACATTTGGTTCAAGTATACTAATAATGCTGCTTTATGCATTATGCTCATATTTAGGTTTTTATACTCTGTTTATGGAAAATATAAAACCTGTTAATTTTGCAATGGCCTGGGTTTTAATGAGTATTAGCGGAATAGGTGTTGTAATTCCTACTCCAGGAGGGACCGGTTCTTATCATGCACTAGCGAAATCTACCCTAATGCTTTTCGGTTTCGGAGAAGTAATTAGTTTGTCTTACGCATTTTTAACACATATAATTTCATATGTTTTATTTATTATTGTTGGATCACTTTCTTTTATTTTATTAAATAAGCGTCATGAGAGCTTGATAAAAGTAGTAGAAACAGGAGTAGATGATTTATAACATTAATTTTGGTCAATTAAAAATAATGCCTTAATCTTTCTCTTATATTATAATCTAGCATTAATTTTATGAAATTTTTTATTTTTACTATTTTCTTCTTTTTATTTTCCTTGTCTGCATTTTCTCAAACCGAAATACGCGGAAGTATGGGGATTGATTTTGTAAGTTCACCATCTTTGACAAATTATTTAAATCAAACTTATGCCAGCGGACAACTAAATACTTTTAATTCTGCAATTATTTTTTCTTTGGAAGCCGATAGATTTTTAAAAGAAAATTACCAGCTTGGTTTTGAAATTTCTTACCTAATAAATTCTTTTAACTTTAATCAGGATTTTAACACTTATAATCTTTCTTATAATATTATTATGCCCGCAATTCTAAATTATTATGTGATACAAGGGAAAGGATATGAATTTAAATTCGGTGGAGGGATTGGGATTCCATTTGTTATTGCCGACGAGAAGATGATAGGTATAGATTATTCTACAAAATACAAATCAACAGGTTTCGGGGTAATTCTTAGAACAGATGGAAATACAGTTCTTAGCGAAGATATTTATGTAAATATAGGAGCTGATCTTAAATATGAATTAACGGGTAAGCCAAAAAACGGTGATCAGCATATAGTCAATAAAGCAACAGGAGAAGAGGTAAATTTTAATTCTTTTTCAGCAGGTATTCACCTGGGAATTACATACAGGTTTTAGTTTATCTACCTGTAAATATGGAGGTGTTTTTTGAACATTATTGAGGCTATTATTCTTGGAATCATCCAGGGCATAACAGAGTTTCTGCCAATCAGCAGCACCGGTCATTTAACCGTTGCCGGTAAGCTAATGAATATTATTTCGCCGGCTCACCCGGAACAATGGACTGCTTTTATTGCAGTTATACAGCTTGGAACGTTAGCTGCCGTTTTGGTTTATTTCTGGAGTGATATTTTAAATATAATTAGTGCTTTTTTAAAAGAAAATTTATCCTCAAGAACTAGTTTTTCAAAACAAAGCCCGGATTCCAAACTTGGATGGTTAATTATCATCGGTACGATTCCGGTTGTTATTATCGGGCTATCATTTAAGCATATAATTGAGGGGACATTAACTAAAGATCTATATGTAATTGCAGGGAGTTTAATTGGATTAGCTGTAATATTAGCTTTAGCAGAAATGGTGGCAAAATTTAAAAAAGATATAAAAGACTTAAGTATAAAAGATGCTTTGATTATCGGTATCGCCCAATGTTTTGCGTTAATACCAGGCTCTTCACGTTCCGGGACAACTATAACAGGCGGTTTATTTATCGGTCTAAACAGGGAAGCTGCAGCAAGATTTTCTTTTTTGTTAAGTATACCAGCAGTTTTAGCAAGCGGTTTGCTTGAACTGTATGAGGCGCTTGCATTTCTTAATTCTTCAATGGTTTTAAATTTAATCGTTTCAACTATTATATCCGGGATTAGCGGTTATATTGCAATTGATTTCCTGCTCAAGTATTTGCGAAAAAATACTACCTTTCTTTTTATATACTATAGGATAGCTTTGGGAATACTTATAATTGTTTTATTATCATTAAAGATTATTCAACCATAGGAGTAATTGATGAAACGATTTTCTTTTTTAATGCTCATCATTCTACTGATAACAGGGTGCAGATATTCTAATTCATCTGATAATTCTAATAATTATGAAAGTAATAAAATGGCAGATACAACAAAAGCCGATACATCATTAGTGGCACTTATTAAAACCAATATGGGTAATATTGAAATTAAGCTTTTTGAAGATAAAACCCCAAAAACGGTTGAAAATTTTGTTGGACTTGCAAAAAAGGAATATTATAACGGCGTAATATTTCACAGAGTAATTGATAATTTTATGATTCAAGGCGGTGATCCAACCGGAACGGGAAGAGGCGGTGAAAGTTTATGGGGCGGCAAATTTGAAGATGAGATTGTTCCCACTTTAACGTTTGATAAACCGGGTTTTGTGGCAATGGCAAACGCCGGACCAAATACAAACGGGAGCCAGTTTTTTATTACAACTGTCCCGACACCCTGGCTTAACGGACATCATACGATATTCGGGGAAGTAGTTAACGGGATGGATATCGTTAATAAAATAAGCAAAGTTGAAACTACGAAACCCTATGATCGCCCTGTCAAAGATGTTGTAATGAATGAAGTAATAATCGAAAAGAAAGTTCTTCGAAACGATAATCCTTAAACCAAAAGTACTTCTTAAATACAATTCTAAAGTTGCATATGAAACAAGAAGAGTTTTTCTCCTCGCGGTGGGCTTTAATCATTGCAACAATAGGCATTGCTGTTGGTACGGGAAATATTTGGCGGTTTTCAAGAATTGTTGCCCAGAACGGCGGGGGTTCCTTTCTTATACCCTGGGTTATTTTCCTACTTATCTGGTCTGTACCATTAATTATTGCTGAATTTGCAATAGGCAAATCGACACGTTTTGGCCCGGTAGGTGCTATTGCCAAAACCGCCGGGAAAAATTTTGCCTGGATGGGAGCCTTTATTGTTTTTGTTTCAACCGCAATTATGTTTTACTATTCTGTTGTAACAGGATGGTGCTTAAAATATTTTATTTCATCGGTCACGGGAGAAATTTTCAATACAGCAAAGCACATTGCTTTCTGGGAAAACTTTTCTTCGGGTTACCAGCCGCTTCTTTTTCATTTTATTTCAATGGCGATAGTTTCATTCATTGTTTATAGAGGAATAACCAAAGGAATTGAAAGAGTAACTAAATTTCTTGTCCCTTCTTTATTAATCATTCTTTTGATCTTATTTTTTAGGGCGATTACACTACCGAATGCTTTTGAAGGAATAAAATATTTTTTTACTCCGGATTTAAATAAAATTTTGGATTACAAAATATGGCTTAACGCTTTAACTCAAAACGCATGGGATACCGGGGCAGGCTGGGGATTAATATTGACATATGCAATTTATATGAGGCAAAAAGAAGATATCTCATTAAATGCTGCTTTAATTGGTTTTGGAAACAATTCCGTTTCTTTAATTGCCGGTATAATAATTTTCTCAACTGTTTTTGCTTTAAGTTCTAATGATGCAATAACCCAGGTTTCGCAGTCAGGCCCTGCAAATACAGGATTAACTTTTATTTATCTCCCGCTTCTTTTTTCCAAAATTTCGGCAACTAAGATTATAAATATATTTTTTGCTTCGCTTTTCTTTATTGCGCTCTTCTTTGCTGCTCTAACTTCTTTAATCTCAATGGTTGAATTAGCTACAAGAACATTAATTGATTTTGGAATAAAAAGGAGAAAAGGAATTTTTATTGTTGCAGTAATAGGATTTTTATTTGGCATCCCCTCCGCATTGAATATGGATTTTTTTACAAACCAGGATTGGGTCTGGGGAGTGGGTTTGATTTTAAGCGGCGCATTTATTTCTTTTTCAATCATAAAGTTTGGAGTTAACAAGTTTAGAACTGAAATAATTAATGGCTATGGGAGCGATGTAAAGATCGGGAAGTGGTATAATGTAGTCATCGGTATTTTAATTCCAATTCAAGTGATAGTTTTAATCTTATGGTGGTTAATTTCATCTGTCTCTTGGGATCCGGCATGGTGGAATCCATTTCATATCTTAAATGCGGGAACAATCATATTCCAGTGGGTGATTGTTCTTATTGTACTTATTAGTTTAAATAAAGTAATGGCTAAACGAATTTTTAAATAATTCAAAGACCTCGGACATAGGCTGATCAGCCTTTGATTGAAAATGTTAAATAAATAGTCAAAAACTTTCTAATAATTTTATAAATTAAATTTTGACTTTTAACTTTTTAATTTTGATTTATGAACGTATTTCCAATTTTAACAATGGTAATAGTTTTGGGAATTGTATGGGGAGGATTAGCTGTTTTTCTTTTTAAAGCTGTTAAATATGAAAAATTAAAAGATACAAATGGCGAAAATTAAACTATCACTTCCCTCTGTACTGGATATTTCAAAAAAGATTAATAAAAATAATTTACTGCCGGTTTATTATTTTTTTGGAGAAGAAAGTTATTCTCTCGATATTGGTTTAAAAGCCGTTGAAAAAGTTGTTCAGCCTTTTATTTCATCAGATTTTGATAAAGAAACCTTTTACGGTGAAAATAAAACCTTGTCTGAAGTTTTGGACTTTGCTTCTGCATTTCCTTTCGGGTCGGAAAAGAAATTTATTATATTTAAAGAATTCGAAAAGGTAAAGGATAAAAAAAATTTAGAATCATATTTAAAATCACCCCCCGATTTTACCGTGATGGTTTTAATACATAACGGAACAATAAATGGTTTTAAGACCGAACCCTTTCCAACTCTTATTGAAAAGAAATTTATTTTTGCTGCAAAAGAATTGAAAGGAGAAAATCTTTTGAACTGGGTTATTAATTATTGTGAAAGTTCCGGCAAATATTTAAGCAAAGAAAATGCACAGCTTCTTATTGATATTGTAGGGGATAACAGAAATTTAATAGAATCTCAACTTGAAAAAATATTTACTTTTGTAGGTGAAAGAAAAGAAATCCGGATTGATGATATTAATTCACTTTCAACCGAATTAAAAGAATTTAATATTTTCGATCTTCAAAATGCAATCGGGAAAAAAGATAAAGCCGCAGCAATAAAAGTTGCTTATAAATTATTAGACCAGGGTGATGAACCGACATTTATTATCTATATGCTTACAAGATATTTCACCGGTCTTTCAAGAATTACTGAACTCCGTGACAAAAAATTACCGGAGCAAGTTGCTGCAGGAATTGTGGGCACACATCCATTCTATTATAAAGAATATTTACGGGCAAGAACAATTTACTCCGATAGAGATCTTTACCGGGCTTCGGAAGCTTTGTTGAAAGCGGATTTATCAATAAAAACTACTTCTACGGATAATAAATCAGTTATTACTTTATTGCTGACAGAAATTTTAAACTAAATATTTGTTAATATGTGCATAATATAATAGACAGATATTCTTTAAATAGGTTGGGACTTAAATTTTTTTCTAATTTTAAAGTTTTTTAATTAATTTATTGTCTAATTATTGAAACATTTCATTTTACCCATAAGTATAAGTCGAAGTTGACAGATAAAAATCTGAATGAATTAACAGACGAAGAACTAATACTTGAATTTCAGAGGAACAGCACTATAAGAGCATATGAAATTCTTGTCCAGAGATATAAAAATCCTCTGATAAATTATGTATTCCGGTTTCTCGGGGATTATGAAACGTGTGTTGATATTGTTCAGGAGACAATGATAAAGGTTTATAGGTATAAAGATTCTTATTCATCAATAGCTAAATTTTCTACCTGGATTTATACTATTGCAGGTAATTTGGCGAGAACAGAATATCAAAGAAGAAAAAGACGGAAAATTTTTTCAATTAATGCATACGGTGAAGAAAAAGATGAGACTTATGAAATTCCCGATGAAAGCTTTAATCCGGAAAGAATTGCAGACAGCGGAATAAAAGAAAAAATAATTCAGGATGCATTGGAAAAGGTTTCTAAAGCTTATAGGGAAGTAGTAATTTTAAGAGATATTCAAGATTTATCTTATGAGGAAATATCGGAAATAACTAATCTGCCTGTTGGCACCGTTAAATCCCGCATAAACCGCGGACGAGCACAATTGCAGAAATTATTGAAGGATATATATAAGGAGTGAAAGGTGGAAAAATGATTGATGAAAAAGATCAGCAATATGATGATATTGTTAAGCTGCTTAAAGAACTTCAGCAAGTTAAAGCCCCAAATAATTTTGAAGCAAATTTAATGCGAAAAATTAATGCTGAAGGATTTACCGAAGAAAAAACCGGAAGCTGGTTATCGAGAATTTTTGTACCTAAAAGATTTATTCCATCGGCTGCATTAGCAGTTGTTGCCGTTTTAATTTTATTTGTAATAAAGCCGGGTTCAACCGAAATAGAAAATCCTTTTAATACTCAGCCAAGGATGAGAAAAGATATAATAACAACATCAACTCAATTATCTGCTGAGAAAAAAGTTGATAAAGAATTACAGAAAATGATTGAAAAGAATAAAACAAAAAAATCGGAAATTGCTAAAAACGAATCGCAGAATAAAAGTGATTTTAGCTCAAAAGAATTCCAAACCGATAAACCCGGTTCTTCCTATGCATCTCAAGGTTATGAAGATGTTTCCACACAAGGTTTTTCCGGTATTTATGGAATAGAAAAAAGCGGATTAAATTTCAGGCAGGTAAATCTATCAAAAACCGAAAGAATGGAAATAAATAGGCTTAAAGAGAATCTTATGAGATTTATGAAGGAAAATAAGCTGAAATAAGCATATTTTTGAATTTTTATACCTTTGAAATATACCAATCCTTTTTTATATTTGAACCACAAAATTTTGAAATTATAATTAGGTTTTTAGAAATGAAGCAAGGTATTCACCCGGAATATAGACCGGTTGTTTTTCAAGACTCATCTGCAGATTTTGCTTTTTTAACACGTTCAACAATAAAAACAAGTGATACAATCCAATGGGAAGATGGAAATACTTACCCGCTTGTAAAGCTTGAAATCTCAAGTGCTTCTCACCCATTTTTTACAGGTAAACAAAAATTAGTTGATACTGCGGGTAGAGTTGAGAAATTCAAAAGAAAATATGCCAAGAAAGAAAAATAAATTTTTCTCCCCTTAAAGCCAGTTTTCGACTGGCTTTTTTATTATATGATCGTTTCAATACTATTTATTTTACCGGTCCTAGGTAGCGGTCAAACCATGCAAGCGTTTCTTTTATAAATTCTTTTTTTGGGGGTATATGATCTGTTTCGTACAGAATTAATTTTTTGTCCTTTTTAGGCGTGCCTAAAAGATCATACATTGGTTCTATTGCCTTGTCATAAGGTAATATCATATCATATTTTCCGTTCAACATTAAGGTTGGTATTTTTACCCGTGTTATATAATTGATCTCACTTACTTCAGGCAGACCGCGTAGTACAAGGCCTCCCGATATCAGAACACTTGCTTTAAGTCGATTCTCTATAGCAGGGATAATCTCTCCATATAATCCGCCCCAGCTCAAGCCGTAATAGGCAATTCGGCTGGTGTCAATATCCTGACGGGTTTCCAGGTAATCAATGCATCTTTCAAAATCTTTTACTAGTTGAATCCGGTATTCCGTAAACTTGTGCAATTTCCCTTGCATAAGCAATTCCGGTCCTAATCCATTTTCCCGTCGTTCAAAAGTTCCTTTATATACGGGGAAAAGAACTGCTCTGCCGTTTTTAATAATGTAAGAAACAAAGTTTCTGAATTCATCATAATTTTCAATATCTCTGCTGGAATTAAAATCGCGCGTTGCACCCCCCGGAAAGTATACAACTATTTGATATGGCGGAGTTGCATTTTTCGGAAGAAAAAGATGAGCAATTATACGTTCATTATTATAAGCTGCATTAAATGAAACTCTTTCGTGAGTCCAATATCCTGACTTTTCATCTTTTGATTCCAACCAGGAATTCAGAGCAGATTTATCATAAGAAAATTGTTCTTTATAAATACGAAAAACATCATCTGAAACAGGCTTCTCATTTGAATAAAACTTTTCTTCATGAAACTCTGTAATCCCGAAAACTTGTGTAGGGATTCTCTCCCTGTTAAGATAAAGAGCACACCGGAATCCGTTTTTTGCAGATCTGTCAAATGGCGGATCTTGGCTAGGTTCCGCAAACAGATAAGTCGGTTCATTCCAGGCACCACCCCTGAGTAATCTTCCTTTAGCTGTTTTGTTCAAACACCATTCTCTTACATTCCCTGCCATATCATACACTCCATAAGGAGAAATTCCTTGAAGTTTCCCCACAGGAAAAATTCCTTCACCTCTAAAATTACTGAAAGAAGCAAAAATAGCATATCCCCCAAACTGGGGTATTCTGATTAAAGGTGTTGCTTCTCCCATCGCTAATCCCCAATGAGTACTTGTAGGTAATTCTTTTCCAGCAAAATAGGCATAAGCTGCTGCCTCATACCAACTGATACCTGAGACGGGGTAATCAGCCTGACCATGAGGGTAATCACCTGCCTGCCAGGTTGAGGGACCGGGTCTGCCGGTTTGATCAACAAACAATTTCATAGCTTCTTCCCATGTCAAAGTTTTACCATCTTTTATGAATTCATTTTTCCAGTATTTTTTATTTTTGTATCCCCCTTTGTCAATAAATTCTTTGTATTGTTTATTTGTTACTTCATATTTATCTATGAAAAAATCGTCAAGTTTACCAAATCTTGTTTGTGCACCAGTTACTCTCACCATCCCTGGTGGAACTTTTCCGGTTTTATCTAATTTTCTAAATAAGTTATTAGGTATTAAAGGCGATCCCATCTTTAATTTAACATTCCAGCTTGAAGCTGCTGCAAGGACAGTATCATATTCATCTTTAACAAATTTCCAGCGGAAAACACTTATAGGTATGCTTGTCTTATTAATTGGGGTTGTTCCCAGATATTTCCAATCCTCAGAGGGCTGGCTATATGGTTTGAAATAAACTTTTGCACCCTGAGGTTCAGTATCTATATTTATTTTCCTGGAACTTTCTGCAATAAATTTAGCGAGTCTCTCATTTTGTGGAATATATTTTTCGGCTACCTCTTCCAGTTTATAAGCATCTGAATAATCACGCCAGCTATAATCGACAAGCTTTTCGATTTGCGGCAAAGCTATATCCTCCGCCCAGATTATGTTTGAACGACTGTTAAAGTACCATACAATAGCCAAAATAATTAAAATAATAATTCCGATTGCTGGAAATGCAATTCGGGGCTTACGTATTATTCTAAGAAATGCCGGCAGATTAGTTACACCTTCCTTACCTAATAAAGTGTCCTGGTATTCGCTGAGCTCTTTTAACATTTTCTCTATTGATGGATATCGTGATTCAGGATTTTTCTGTAGTGCATGATTAACAATCTCTTGTAATTCTATTGGAATAACAGAATTGAGCTTAGTCATGGGTTCGGGATCTTCATTTATAATAGAATACATAACAGCCTGATCATAATCTCCCTTAAAAGGTTGTATCCCGGTCAGCATTTCATAAAGTACAACTCCCAGAGCCCAAATATCAGTTCTTTGGTCAACATCTTTCCCCCTGGTCTGTTCAGGCGACATATATGCAACAGTCCCTAATGTTGTTCCTTCTTTTGTAAGCATAGACTTTCCTGCCAGCTTTGCTAATCCAAAATCAACAATCTTAACTTCTTTATTTTTTGTTAAAAGAATATTTGCAGGCTTGATATCCCTGTGTACAATTTCTTTGGAGTGAGCCTTAGCTAATCCTGCGGCAATTTGAATAGCAATATCGATTGCTTCATTAACCGGCAATAAACCGCGCTTGATTTTATCTTTAAGAGATTCACCCTCATAATAAGCCATAGCAATGAACATTTGTCCATCATCGGTTTCATTGATTTCAAAGATATTGCAGATATTAGTGTGTTCAAGTGCAGAGATTGCCTTAGCTTCATGAATAAATCTCTTTTTTTCTTCATCAGCCTGGCTTAGGTGAGGAGCAAGAAACTTTAGAGCAACGAACCTGTCGAGTTTGGTATCCTGAGCTTTATACACGGTGCCCATACCACCGCTGCCTACCTTCTCTAATATTTTATATTGATGGACAATTTTTTCAATCATATTATTTCAATTAGTTTGATGTTTAAAACAATTCTTATTATCATACAAATCATTTTACCGGCCCAAGATATTTGTCCAGCCAGGCAAGTGATTCTTTAATAGTTTCTTTTTCAGGAGGAATATGATCTGTTTCATAAAGCTTCAGTTCTTTATCTTTCTCGGGCGTACCTAAGAGCTCATACATAGGTTTTATTGATTTGTTATATGGGAATAACATATCATATTTTCCGTTCAGCATAAGAGTGGGTATTTTCACTCTAGGTAAATAATTAATTACATTTACTTCAGGAAGTCCGGCATTGAGAAAACCACCTGATATAATAATACTTACTTTAAGACGTTTTTCTACTGCTGTAATAATTCCTCCCAGTAATCCTCCCCAACTCACACCATAAAATGCCAGTTTGCTGGTATCAATATCATTGCGTGTTTCCAGGTAATCGATACATCGTTCAAAATCTTTTACCAATTGGATCCTGAATTCTGTGAACTTATGCAATTTACCTTCTTTAATTAATAATCCATTAATTAATCCATTTTCCCGCCTTTCAAAGGTACCTTTATAAACCGGGAAAAGAACCGCCCGGCCATTTTTTATTATATAAGAAAGGAAAGCATAAAATTCAAAGTAACTTTCAATATTGTCACTGGATTTCTGAAATGAAACAGGGCCTCCGGGGAAATAAATAACAGTCTGGTAGGGAGGAGATGAATTTAGGGGAAGAAAAAGGTGGGCCAAGATACGTTCATTATTATAAGCAGCGTTAAACGAAATTTTTTCATGTACCCAATTATTTGAACTACTGTCTTTAGATTCTATTTGGGAATTTAATTCGGTTTTATCATAATAAAATTGTTCTCTATAAACTTGAAAAACATCATCCGGCACAGGCTTTTGATTCGAATAAAAGAGATCTTTATCAAAAGTTGTTGTTTCAAAAACCTGTTTGGGAATTTTCTTTCTATCAGGATAGAGAACGCATCTGAATCCGTTAATAGAAGAACGATCAAATGGTGGAGCCTGACTTAAAGCTTTAAACATATAGGTATTATCATTCCAGGCTCCCCCTCGAATGAGTCTTCCATTTGGAGTTTTATTCCAGCACCATTCCCTGACATTCCCTGCCATATCATATGCACCATATACACTTATTCCCGGAAAGCTTCCAACAGGAACCGTTCCGTTATCCTTAAAATTACTGAACGGTGCAAAAACAGCGAAACCGCCAAGTTGAGGAACCCTGATTAGAGGTGTCGATTCACCCCTGGCTAATCCCCAATGAGTTCCGGTTGGAAGTTCTTTTCCCGCAAATTCGGCATACGCTGCTGCTTCGTACCAGCTAATTCCCGAAACCGGGTAATCATCCTTTCCTTTTGGATAATCACCTCCTTGCCATCCGGCCGGTCCGGGCCTCCCGGTTTGATCAACAAACAGCTTCATTGCTTCCTGCCAAGTAAGTGTTTTCCCGTCTTTGATGAATTTATTTTTCCAATACTTTTTGTTTTTGTATCCGCCGCTGTTAATAAATTTTTTGTATTGTTTGTTTGTAACTTCATATTTATCAATAAAAAAGTCATCTATTTCCCCAAACTGCGTTTTTGTACCTAATACCCTAACCATCCCGGCCGTAATACTTTCTGTCTTATCAAGTACTCTTGTTAGATTATACGGAATTATAATATTATGTACATTTACATTTACATCCCATGTGGAAGCTGCTGCAAGGACTGTATCATATCCTGCTTTCTCAAATTTCCACCTGAATATACCTATAGGTAATCTTATATTTTCGATAGGGGTAATGCCCAAATATTTCCATTCGTCTTTTGGTTGACTATATTGTTTGAAATAAACCTTTGCACCGGGAGGATTGGTTTTAATATTTATTTTCAAAGAGCTTTTATCAAGAAATTTAGCCAGTTCCGGATTTTTCGGAATATATTTTTCAGCAGCTTCTTCCAGTTGATAAGCTTTAGTAAAATCACGCCAGCTGTAATTAACAAGATGTTCAATTTGGGGTAAAGCTTTTTCTTTTGCCCAAATTATATTTGACCTGAGATTGAAATACCAGAAAGCAATAATTATAATTAGAATAGTAAATCCAGCAGTAGGAACTGCAATGCGTGGTTTTTTGATTCTACGAATAAACCTTCGCATTGTAAACTCACTCGTTACGGAAGTACTATCCCTATAATCTTGCAGTTCTTTTAACATTCTCTCAATTGATGAATACCGCAATTCCGGATCTTTCTGCAGAGCATGATTAACAATCTCCTGTAATTCGGTTGGTAAAGCAGAATTAATTTTAGTTATAGGTTCGGGGTTTTCATTAATTATAGAATACATTATTGCCTGATCATAATCCCCTTTGAATGGCCGGTTTCGGGTCAGCATTTCATAAAGCACAACCCCCAGCGCCCAAATATCAGTCCTCTGATCAACATTTATTCCTCGTGTCTGCTCCGGTGACATATATGCCACAGTGCCCAGTGTTGTCCCTTCTTTAGTAAGCATAGATTCTCCTGCCAGCTTTGCTAATCCAAAGTCGACAATCTTTACTTCGTTATCTTTTGTTAAAAGTATGTTAGCAGGTTTGATATCCCTGTGAATAATTTCTTTAGAATGAGCCTTAGCTAATCCTCTGGCGATTTGAATGGCGATATCGATCGCTTCATCAACAGGCAATGGCCCATTCTTAATTTTATCTTTAAGTGATTGACCTTCATAATAAGCCATAACAATGAACATTTGATTATCATCAATTTCATTAATTTCAAAGATATTGCAGATATTAGTGTGTTCGAGTGCAGAGATTGCCTTAGCTTCATGAATAAATCTCTTTTTTTCTTCATCAGCCTGACTCAGGTGTGGAGCAAGAAACTTGAGAGCAACGAATCTGTCGAGTTTAGTATCCAGAGCTTTATATACAGTCCCCATCCCCCCGCTGCCTATCTTTTCAAGTATCTTATATTGATGAATAGTTTGGCCGATCATTTTATTATCCCAAACTCATATTGTAAATAAAAATTAGTTACGGAAATAACCAGAAGCAGAATTCTAATGAAACAACAAAGAGAGTTTATTTCTTAATAATATTTTTTGCGGAGTAAGGAATTTAATGTTGTATAGATATAATCAATGTAAATTATATTTTTTTTAAATGCAATAAAAAAATTTGTTTAAAAGTCTTGTGTACGATTTATCTTGCTTTAAACAATTTAATTATTGAATTTACGACTCCTTTTCATGTTTTAAAATAAAAACCTGCGTATTTTTGAAAGAAATGAGTAAAAAGAAAAAAGTTACATATATTTCCCTGGCAGCAGTAGTAGTAATTATTTTGTTGGCTATACCCAAAATTAATTTTTCCGAGTCACCCGAAAATGTTTCTAATTTTAATCCTAATGCCAAAGTGCTGGTGAATGCACATATAGTAAAACCGGAAGTATTGGGGAATAATGTAATTACAAGCGGCACTGTACTGGCGAATGAAGAAGTTGATTTGAAAAGTGAAATCGCAGGAAAGATAACCCAAATCGCTTTTAAAGAAGGAAGCAGGGTTAAAGAGGGGGATTTACTAGTTAAAACTAATGATTCTGAACTTCAAGCACAGTTAAAGAGAGAACAGTTTAAGTTTGAGCTGTTGAAAGACAAAGAATACAGGCAGAAAAAGCTTTTAGAGAGGGAGGCTATCAGCCAGGAAGAATACGATGACGCTCTTAACCAGTTGAATGTAAGCCATGCGGAAGTGGATTTGATAAAAGCTCAAATTGAAAAAACAGAAATAAGAGCACCATTTGATGGAATAATCGGATTGAAAAGTGTTAGTGAAGGAAGCTTTATAAATTCTTCGATTGTAATTGCCAGCCTCCAGAATATAAATCCTATAAAAATAGATTTTTCTATCCCCGAACGATATGCAGGTTCAGTGAAGATTGGAGATAAGATTAATTTTAAAGTTGTTGGAGAAGATGAAAAAAACATTGCAACTGTTTATGCAATTGAACCCAGAATTGATCCGGTTACGCGAACTTTAAAAATAAGAGCATTATATTCAAATCCAAAAGGTAAAATATTACCCGGCTCGTTTGCAGATGTAGAGTTAGTGCTCGATAAAATTGAAAATGCTTTGATGGTTCCAACCCAAGCTGTTGTTCCCGAATTAAAAGGACAAAAAGTTTATTTGTATAAATCCGGGAAAGTTGTATCACAGAAAATTGAAACCGGGATAAGAACCGATATTAAAGTTCAGGCTACAGCAGGGCT
>Ga0315554_1000713_pt1 | contig 19635 bp, 19 predicted proteins | sample SalMarSW160370MG_FD_202114 | JGI IMG/M metagenome (GOLD analysis project Ga0315554, IMG submission 202114) | Salt marsh sediment microbial communities from the Plum Island Ecosystem LTER, Massachusetts, United States - Salt Marsh Sediment SW1603-70 ... | reverse complement strand
ATGGTGCAGAAGCAAAACTGGACTTGCTTACGATTGATGGTGCTCCTGGCGGCACAGGTATGAGTCCTTGGCCAATGATGAACGAGTGGGGAATTCCAACGTTCTATCTGCAGGCTCTCACGTACAAGTTCTGTGAGAAACTTTCAAGAAAAGGCATGAGAGTTCCTGACATTGCGATGGCTGGCGGTTTCTCGTCAGAGGATGGAGTGTTTAAGGCGCTTGCTATGGGCAGTCCCTACGTTAAGGCGGTGTGTATGGGAAGAGGCTTGATGATACCGGGCATGGTTGGAAAGAACATAGCAAACTGGCTAGAAGAGGACAATTTGCCCAAGTCAGTTTCCAAGTATGGCAGTACCGTTAGCGAAATCTTTGTTGCCTATTCGGAGCTTAAGGAAAAGTTTGGTTCAAAGATGAAGGACATACCTTTGGGTGCTGTTGGTCTCTACACTTACACTCAAAAGTTCAAGGTTGGCTTGCAGCAGTTGATGGCTGGAAGCAGAAACTTCAGACTCTCAACAATATCCCGTAAAGACCTGATGGCATTAACAGAGGAAGCATCAAAAATCTCTGGGATACCCTACGTTATGGACGCCTACGGCGAAGAAGCAAACAAAATCCTAGACGAATAAAAGGAACCCCCTATCCCTTCCCTTTTTCATCTTTATTTTAATGATTTCTCCCCAATTTAGCCATCGCTATTGAAAGCTTTTCCGCAAAGAATATTACTGCTGATTTTCCCATTTATTCAGGGATTATAATGAACAGTAAATGGATCGCTGTAGTGGTAATTGTTGCTATTATAGTGGTGGTTGGCGTCATTTTTGTGGCGCTATACTTTGGAACATACAATAACCTAGTGGGTCTTGAAGAGTCCGTGGACGAAAAATGGGCTCAGGTTGAACAGGAACTGCAAAGAAGATACGATTTAATACCGAGAGTTGTGAATGCTTCCAAACTCTACATCAAATATGAAGGTTCTATCCTCCAGAACGTCACAGAACTTAGAAGCCAATGGGCGACTGCAAGGCAGTCCGGAGACGTAGACGCCGTCAATGAAGCCACAGCAAACCTAGAAACTGGAATATCAAATCTAATTGTTGTGATCGAAAATTACCCTGAGCTGAAGGCATCACAGGTAGTAGAAGATTTGATTGTTGAGCTTGAGGGCACAGAAAACAGAATTTCCACAGAACGCATGAGATACAACGAAGCGGTCAGAGATTACAACCGGGAGCGAAGGTCTTTTCCCGCAAATATGTGGGCAGCAGGATGGGGATTTGAAGGCAGAGAATACTTTGAGGCTAAAGTTGGGGCTGAAGAACCACCGACAGTGCCAATAGACTAACAGACCACACATAGAGGCGTTCAGATGCTTTCCGTACCACGCAAAGCTCTTCTTCCATTTCTATTAGTGATAATTCTAGCCGCTTTTGTAGGGACGATTCCAGCTGCAGTTCTGCCAGTTAATGGACAGGTAATTTCAGATGACTGGAAATATGACATCGAATCTTATCTTCTTGAAGTTGACAAGAACACAACGGCTGAGATAGTTATCTACGTTGTTGATTCCCTGTTCGGTCATGGCATCAGTAAGGATGGAAGCGAAATCAATGAGATAGTGCAGCTTGGCGTGTACATCTTCAACGAGTTACCATTGGATACACCCAGCGGTCCAGTAGTTGGAATCGGAAAAAAGGGAAAAGATAACGGTGTTCTGGTTCTTGTTGCCATGGAGGAGAGGGAATGGCGAATCGAAGTAGGCTATGGATTAGAAGGCTACATAACCGACATAGAATCCAATAGAATAGCTACAGACTATTTGGTTCCAAAGTTTCAGGAAGGACTATACGGAGAAGGACTGGCAGACACAGTTATTGCCCTCGCCCTAAAGATACCGAATGTCGACAAAACGGAGCAGATGCCAACACGTGAAAGATACATCTACGATAATGCAGAACCGCCCGCCGATGAGGAAATTCCCCCATGGGTTATTGCGCTTATAGTAATCTTTGTGATTGTTATCATATCGGTTGGCAGCCGTTTCGGTGGCGGTAGAATAGGGAGATCTGGGGGCGGTTCAGTGGGCAGTGGAGGGCGCTCCGGAGGCGGCGGAGGCGATGGTGGACGCTCTGGAGGCGGCGGTTCCGGCGGAAAGTGGTAACGCTTTACACTTCACACTAGAAAATAACCCGTATCAAAAAACATTCTAACATGCATCAAGCATTATTCTTTAGGAACCAACTCGATTTCGTAAAGTTTTGACCACATTTTCCCTGTCACGAAGAGCCTGTCCTCTTCTGCGTCATATGCAATTCCGTTAAGCACGCTGCTGCTATTTTGATTTTCTGCCTCGTTGATTCCCTCCAAATCTATCCACCCAGTAACCCATCCGGTTTGCGGATTTATTATTGCAATTTTTTCTTCTTTCCAAATGTTCGCATAGACCATCCCATGAATGTATTCGAGTTCGTTAAGCCTAGCTACAGGCTCTTCGTCATACACTTCAACCTGCCCAATCTTCTGGAAGGTTTCTGGGTCCAAAAAAATCAAAGTTGCTGTTCCATCGCTCATTATCAGCCTACTGCCGTCATGCGTGATTCTCCACCCTTCAGTGGGATAAGTAAACTCTTGCAGCAACTCAAACGAGTTTTTGTCATAAACAAAGCCTTTTTCTGATTGCCAAGTTAATTGGATGATTTTGTCATCGAAAATTGTGATGCCTTCACCGAAGAACTGGTCTGGTAGAGCGTGAAACTTGATTATGTTGCCGGTCTCCAATTCTACACGGCGCAAAGTAGATTGACCGTATTGTCCTGTGCTTTCATATATGATGTCATCCTCAAAAATCAGTCCTTGTGTGAAAGCAGTTTCGTCATGAGGATACACGTTGACGACATTGTATGTGTAATGTAGTGGTTCAGGAATAACTGGGCTGTCGCTTACTAAAACAAGTGCTGCTGCACTGAAGACGATTACCGCTGTAACCGTCAGTATGGCTGCCAACTGTTGACTCTTCATGAATGTCTCCAGCATTTTTTGGTATCATTGCACCTTTAATGTTTCGTGTAGCCCAATTTTGAGTTTATTGGATATCCCCTCAGCTTTTTGCTGCTTTAGCTCCAGAAATGTCAAGATTCTCGTCAAACCATCCGAACAGCGCTAGATGAGAAGACCCTTCTCCTTGAGGATGTTTCTGGTCTTTCGGTAGGATCTGATTCTTTCATCGGCAGAGAAGTCTATGGTTTCGAAAACAGGATAGGATTCGTCAGTGTCGTCTATAGGCCAATCCAGCAGCTCTTCATGATCGTAGTCTAGCCACCGCCCGTTTGTTTCAACCCAATCCCAAAACTTTGTTCCCATAAGAGGAGTTGACATGCTTAAATGCACGCCATCAACATGGACTTTTTCAACAAAATCGATGATCTTGTCAACAACTTTGGCATTGTCTCCCGGGTTCCCAATCATCAGAAAAACGTTGGCTATGATTCCCAGTTCGCGAGTCAGTTTTATTGCCTGTTCTATTTGATCCAAGCTTACGCCTTTTCGTATGAACTCTATTACGTCCGGGTCTACTGATTCGACGCCGAAGTTGATTGCTGTGCATCCAGCCCTCTTCAGTTTCAGCATCAGAGTTTTTGTCATGTGGTCGACTCGCATGCCGTTCCAGAAATAGATGGCAAGCTTCCATTTCTTTGCTATTATTCCGTCAAGAATCTTTTCTGCTCTAGTTAGGTCAACGGTGAAGTTGTCGTCAAGAATGCTTAGAGTAGACATTTTGTAATGTTTTATCAGGTGTTCGATCTCTTCAAGAACATACTCTGGACTGTGACCGCGCCATTTTCTTCCAAAAACGGGTCTGCTACAAAAAATACATTGCTGTGGGCACCCTCTGGACGTGAACATTGATCCGCCGTTCTCTTCGTATAATGGCATTTTCAGTTCTTCCCTTGCAGGATATGGAATCCGATCCAAGGGATAGATGGGATTTGACATCTGATTACTTCTGATTCCTTCGTCTTCCCGAAAAATCAGTCCCCCAACAACATCTAAACTCTTTCCATCCTGTAACCGTTTAACTAGTTCAAGAAAAGTGAATTCCGCCTCGCCCACCACAGCCGCATCCACCTCCCTGTGTCCCGTTAATAGGCGGTCTCCCATCATGCTCGGGTAAGGACCTCCCATAACCACAAAACTTCTGGGAAGAATACTTTTTGATTGCTTAGCAATTTCGAGTGCTCTACGAGCGTTTGTGACAACCGATGAGATTCCGATGATTTCCGGCTTCTCAAGGCTTAGGTATGTGCTGAGGTCAATGTTTTCCACGTTTAAATCGATTACTTTTGCTTCAACTTGGTTTCTTTTCAGCACAGCCGTTATGTAGCCTAAACCAAGAGGGGGAACCTTCAAGGATGGGGTTCCAGACGGAGGCTGAATCAGGACAATTTTCATGATGTGTAACAACCATCGGTTTTTGTATATAAGCATCTTCTGATGCGAATATTCCTTACTGGCTGTAAACTTGTATATTGAAAAAGCAACAATGCCATATTCTAGTGCTGCGGATCGGACTTGACCCCTCGGCAAATGGAGATGTCTTCTGTATTTTCCTTTTTTGTCATAAAACTATGCTTGATTTGTAACAAGTTTTTCATTTACAGCTTTGAAGGTTTTTCATTTTTTTCCTTAAACTTGCCCGTGAGGGAGCCTCAGCAAACCCAACCCCCAATTGCTTCTCTATTTCGTTCCAAAAACTGTGAAATTGAAGATTTCTAATTTGCTCAGGAAACACGAATAGAAGAGTCTCGTGGGCTTATAGCGAAAGATTTTGTGGTGCCTAGGGCAGAACTGTAAGTTGTGTAAAGAAGAGATTAGGGAACCAGCAGAAACCAAACGAAATTTGAGGGAATCAGCGGATTAGGAGAAGTATCCTTTGACGTAAGCGCGGGTTCGCTTTATAGCTGGAGTTAGAGTGACCATTAATGTGGTTCCGATTGTTGACAGGACAATGATGTCACCGAAGACCCATCCGAAAAACACGGTTGGAAATATATCAATGGGAATGTCGCCGAATGCTGCCAGTGCTCCTACTCCGAAGACTCCTGAAACCGTGCTTGCAATAAGGACACCGAAGATTATCCACATCGTCCATGTTTTCTTGTCCTCCACAAACGTCTGCGCTACCATTATGACAAGAGCAACCGCGAAAGTCACAATGAAAACTTCAGTTAGAGTCAGGATTGTTGCCACAGCCGACACAACAAAAACTATCATAAGAAGAGCAGTCAAGCCATACGTGATTTTAGGCTTTTTGAACTTGTAGTTTGGTTCAACTTTCAGTAATCTAAATGCCAGTAACGGAATTAAGCCCTCAAAAAGGTCCGCCAGCGACCATACAAGAGCAAATTCTAATGTGTAACCGACGTAAAGAGCCATAAAGATGCAACTCAGATATCCCGCTATGCTTCCCCAGACCCCGAACCAAAGCGCCAAAGGAACAAAGACAGACGCGGCAACATAAAGCCCAGAAACGCCCGGCGCCGGAGGTACAGGCGCTTCGATAACCGCCCATATGGCAAGAGCCGTACACACGATTGTTGAAATTGCACATACAACTGGTTGTCTCCATGTGACCCCAGTTTTCGATTCAACTCTAGAGGTTTCCAACAATAAGTAAACCCTCCAGCAGCAATCATAATTTTGTTTGACTATAAAACTTTGCACAGTTCTTTTCTAACGTACCTTTTTACGAAGGGTACGCGCCTATCCGCAAGCTCAGTATGTTTGTGTTCGTGTTCTCGTCGACATGAGCTTCATTGTTGAAGTGAAAGTTATAAAACAGGGGCAATCGTTGTTAATCAGAAAATTCTTTTGCATTGGATAACATTCTTCTAAAAGATGATGTCTCTTCTTGATTGAGAACGGTGACAAATATGGGAACGCTCTCAGAGAGAGTGGATTGCATCCTGACTGTTTCACTGGCGGGTAGATTGGATGCTCTGTTTTGTCTGTGTCCCGCAAATGTTAAAAGCCAAACGCTTCTATATAACCAAAGATTGTATTTTCTAATACAACTTAAACTGTTGTGATCATGTTCGGGAGATCATGAAAATGAACTTGAAAACAATCTTGCTGCTGATTATATGTGGCATAGCTATTTCGCTGTTGTCGGCGTTATATTCGACAGATATGACTGTGGGTTTAGGCGCATCGATAACCGGTTATGGTTTACCCATGCTTTGGCTGAAAAAAGTGACCGTAATCGTGCCCGGAACTCCTGAGACTTACTCCCTGTATGGGTCGGGATTATACCTGCTAACTGACATTGTATTCTGGACCATAATCGCGGCGATAATGCACCTCATCTACAAACAAGCCAAGAAATAACAGCATGTTTCCTCGTCCACGCCCTCGCCTAGATAGATGCAACCATAATTCTAGAACCTTCCGAAATCAGGTCAACAGTCACACCTTTGATTGGCACATATGGATTCATGAAGATAAAATTGTGGTGCCGAGGGCCGGACTTGAACTGGCGACAACCCGGTCTTCAGCTTCACCCCCAACAACGCCTGTTGTTGAGTCGGGTGCTCTCCCAATCTGAGCTACCTCGGCGCCACTCAACATGAACCACAACTTGTTTTTTAAGCTTTTTGAAAAGCCCATGATACAGTTGACCGTGAAGCTGAACCGTAAAATATTAACCCCTGCAAGAACAAGGCTGAATCATCGGAAGTGAAAAAGAAAATGAGTGTGGTTTGTCCCTTCTGCAGCATAGCCTCAGGCGAAGCACCTGCAAGCATCGTCTACGAAGACGCTACTGTAGTGGTCTTTATGGATTTGAATCCCGCCAACGTTGGTCACACTTTGGTTGTTCCCCGTGAACATTGGGAGAACATCTATGATGTCCCCGAAGATGTCTTGGCTGACCTGTTCTCGGTGGTTAAGAGAGTCAGTGCTGCTGTGAAGAAAACCGTTGGCGCCGAGGGCATCAGTGTTCTTCAGCTTAACGGGAGGGCTGCTGGCCAGACAGTGATGCATCTTCATGTTCATGTCATACCAAGATTCAGAGAAGATGTACTATCCAGAGCTCTAGGAACCATGATAGGGCATCAGCGGTTCGAAAAGCCAGAAAGAAGAAACTTGGACGAGACCGCGCGGAAAATACAGGAAAACCTCTGAAAAAGTTGGCATTCCCAATAAACAATTGCTGATGGTGGGCCCGGCCGGATTTGAACCGGCGATCTCTTCCGCGTGAGGGAAGCGTCTTTTGGCCTCAACAGGAGTTAACCAACTGGACCACGGGCCCTTCTCAAAACCTAAACGGTTGCAGGATTCCTTTATATCTTTTGTAACATCTTTTTTTCATTAAAGAATCCTGTTTTGCTGAAAAAAGCTGTTTTCAACAATGAAGTATTATTAGGCTACAAATATGAATGTGTGTGGTTAGCAGCGTTCTGGATGTTAATCATTCTTGCGTGTTTTAGCGGACGACTTCCCGTTTCTTCCATCGCAGATTCTTGCTTCTGCATTTCCTACACTTGACGGCGCTGGAAGAGTTTCGTACTCCACAATCTCGGCAGATTTTCATGTAGAGCCTATGCTTCTGGGCAAGCGTTTTCTTGAAGGGATCCATTATAGGCAAATCAGACATTCTCCGTTAGCTGAGGTTAGTTACGATTCAAATCACCTCTGACCTAAATATGTTTTCCCTTCCTCTAAGCTTCAACCGCCAGCGTCACCACATTTCCGTGCTTTCAGACATTTTTCTTTTTAAGAACGACCCTGTAATCAGCAATTGCGTCAGTCTTGGTATTATTATTGCCTGATGTTTCCTGTTTCTGGCGGAGCGATTCCCAAATCACGTGACATAATAACATATGCAAAGATTTACCGCAACGTATTTATTGAGCTGACAAAAAGCTTAGAAAGTTCACTAAAGAAAAAAACGAGGAGCGAGGCGGTGAAAGTGGCAGAAAACAACTCTGTGTTGATCGGAAAAAAGCCAGTGATAAACTATGTGCTGGCATGCATATCTCTCTTTCATGGCGGAGCAAACGAAATATCCGTTAAGGCTAGAGGTAGAGCAATCACCAGAGCGATTGACGTTGTGGAAGTAACCAGACGTCGCTTCATGCCAGACCTAAAAATCAAGAATGTTGGAATAGGCACAGATCAGTTGGCTTCCTTTGAAGAAGGTGGCACGCCATCGAACGTCAGTACCATCGAAATAACCTTAGCGAAATAAACGAAAAACACGCAAGTTTAAAAGTCTCCGCCGCTACCTCCTTTATTTCAGGGAGGACACAAGACAGAGTGAAAACGGCACTATGCAATTTCTGCTTGAAAAGCGGAATATTGTGCTCAAAATGTCAAGGAAAACTTAAGTCAGGAAAGGTCAGTGAGGTAGACTTCACTATCGCCCGTTTACTTCTGTCTCTGGAAGAAAAGTATCCTTCTCTTCAGGAAGTATGTTTTCACAAGGCTGTGGAAGCGGATAGGATTCTCGCCATTCTCGTCAATAAGGGTGACGTGCCGCGTCTTTTGAGCCATGGCGGAAAAATTATTAAGGCTCTCGGCGAAAAGACGGGAAAAACTATTCGTGTTCTGGAATATGGAGTGACTGAACGAAAGTTCTTGGAAGACCTCTTTGTTCCCTTGAGTATTCTGACGATAAACAAGATTTGGTTGCCTGACGGAACCACTGAAACGAGAGTTATCTTGAATCGGGGAAGACGGAAAAGGATTCCTAACGTCAACGCTTCGAAGGAAATTGCCCAAAAACTTCGGGGAATGACCCTCAGAGTAGAATTCGCTCGATAACAGTTGGGTCTCCAATGAAAGTTGACAAGATGGGGGATTGGCGAAGAACCCACTATTCAGTCGATATAGGACCTGAACTGGACGGACAGGAAGTTGTGGTTTTCGGTTGGGTTCAGGAGATCCGGGACTTAGGCGGCTTACGGTTTCTGATATTACAAGACAAAACTGGAAAAGTGCAGATTACCATCCATCGACACAAAGTCGCGAGTGAGGTTGTGGAGAAAGCCGAGTCTTTACAGAAGCAATACAGCATCGGCGTTAAAGGTACCGTTAAAAAGATGGGGAATGCTCCCGGAGGAGCTGAAATCGTCCCTAACGAAATGCGAATATTCAGCGTATCAAAGCAGCCGTTGCCGCTTGACATAACTGGACGGACCAAGGCGGAGATTGATGTGCGTCTTGATGCCCGTGTTCTGGATTTGCGGCGGGAAGAAAATCAGGCTATCTTCAGGGTTCAACATGCCGCTCTTGAGGCTGCCAGAAGTTTCTTGTCAAAAAGTGGCTTCATGGAAGTTTTTACGCCACGAATTATTGTGTCCGCGACTGAGGGCGGTTCTGCCCTGTTTCCTGTTGCGTACTTTACGCGGGAGGCTTTTCTGGCTCAGAGTCCTCAGCTTTACAAAGAGCAGTTGATTCTGGATTTCGAGAAGGTCTTTGAGATCGGACCCTTTTTCAGAGCCGAAGAATCTCATACTCGCCGTCACCTAAGCGAATTCATCTCCCTTGACATCGAGCAGGCTTTTGCAACGGCTGAAGATGTCATGAAAGTTCTTGAAGAACTCATTCACCATGTCTGCAAGGATGTGGCGGAAAACTGTGAACGGGAACTGAAGCTTCTAAAGCACAAAATTGAGGTGCCGGAGACACCCTTCAAACGTTTCACTTACGATAAAGTTCTGGACGAGCTAGAAGCTGAAGGGATTCACATTCGGTGGGGAGAGGACATTCCCACTCCAGCATATAGGATTCTCGGAAAGCTTCATACCTACTACTACTTCATTACTGACTGGCCAACCAAGGCTAAGGCTTTTTACATCAAACCGCGGGACGACAAACCGGAACTGAGCGAAGGTTTTGATTTGATGTGGCATTGGGTGGAGCTTGCTTCTGGAGGAACTCGTATCCACTCCAAAGACTTGTTGATGAAAAGGCTTTCTGAGCAGGGGCTCAGCACAGAATCCTTCAAAACTCATCTGCAAGCATTCGATTATGGCATGCCACCCCACGCAGGCTGGGGCCTAGGCTTGGCACGACTGGTCATGGTCCTCACAGGTATAAAAAACATAAGAGAAGCAGTGCTTTTTCCAAGAGACCAATTCAGACTAACACCCTAAACCGGGCTTAGTATCCGGCTTCTATCAGGTTTTGGGGCTTCATGAATTCTCGCAGAAGAACAGTTGCGTAGGATCCTCGATTCAAAGTGAAACCAAGTTTCATCATCTGCTTCTCATTGTTCTCCGAGTCTGCGGATATTTCTTCCTGAAGCAGATTCCGGACGGGATTCAGAATAGCTCGCACTCTACCTTCTGCAGTTGCTTCTGGCATGAACGAAAGTTGGAAGTTTTCTGGAGTCACGTTTTCGGCTTCAAGAATCTCCTGTTCTATTTCTCCTTGGAGACCCTTGGATGGAGGCTGGTCTGGACCTATGAGGGGAGCAGCTACGCACATCCGTCCTTCCTTTACTGCATCTTCTATTGTCTGAAGGTTCGTTGCTGTCGCCTGATCGTGTTCTTCTGTGGGAAGCCCATGTTCATCAAGCTTTATTGTGTAGTCGCCGATCTGCGGTTCATCTAGGGGGATGCCTCTTCGTATTCGTTCACTTAGAAACCTGTTGAAGAGATAGGATTGATAGGCTTGAACGAAGAGTTTACGGAGTCTCCGAGGCAGCTCTCTGAATGCACCCACAAAATCGTTTGGATATTTTGCTAGGTGACCAAGCATGAAACGTTCATACCTGAGGAACCTTGGGAAACTGTTGAGTGCCTCCTGAAAGTCCATGGTATCCTGCAGCCTTTGTCGAGCTTCCCTAGCTTCAGGGTGCTCGTGTATGCTGGGTTCTGCAAGGAAGACTAGAGCCGCCTTCTCCACGTCCTCCCTTGTTAGATGTTTGCCTACTTGATGGGTGTTGGGTCTGATGGTGCCAAAACGTTGGTGTCCAAAAAAGTTGGGAACCCCGCCTATGCTCTCTATTTCATCTTGGACGTTTTTTGTTCGCTCTTCAATAACTGAAACTGGATGATCTAGTCCTCTTACTGTTATGTGGAACCTGTTTCCTTGGATGAGCTGAGAATAGATTCTCTCTTTAGAAAAACGTTGGGGATACAATTTTATGTCCTTGATTTTAACCTCTGAAACCTTGTTTGGTGACACGTTTTGGAGGCTTATATGCTGTGCAGTGAGGGCTTTCGTGTCCTTGATTCCTGCAAATCTGATGCGCTTCTGGCTAATCCGTAGCCTTTCTGCAACTTTTCTTACCGCCAAAAAAGTGTCCCATCTCCGTTTAACCAAAACACAGATGAGATACCGTCCCTCCCCAGCAGGTTCCCAAGACTCAACCGGCGGCGAAACTTCAGCCAGTGACCCCTCAACCAAAAGTTCCTCAACCATAAAATCGTCTAACAGCTGACGAATTCTTCCCCCAACTCCCGGAGATTGGGTGACGTAAGTTTCGATACCCAATTCTTTCTCAAGTGGTGGAACCTGCAACAAATCAGCCTCAGAGGAGAGGAAGTTTTCCAGTTATAGCATCCATTTTATCGGATGGGGCTGGTCCTATTCCTAGGCAGGTTGTGGTTTCCGGCGGGAGTTCAGTTAAACCCCTGTCAACAATCAGGGCTGCAGGCAAACCTGCGTTCATAGCTTTTCTCTCAAGTTCCAGAAGCTCCTGCTCAGACTTCACTTTCACTGCAATTTTGCACTGTCCCTCCCTAATCCATGGGCTCCACCATTCAGGACGATTTTTTCGCGCATATTCAGATGCGGAAACAGCAGCGTGCCCAGCCTGAGCAGCCATCTTTCCTTTACTCATATTGATGTCAGTTCTCAAGACGATAACCTGCTTATACGAGAAAGCTGACGAATCAACAGATATTTTTCCCGTCATCCCTGTAGCCTCAACATTACCTATTCTGTTCCTTTCCCCCTCTAAAACACTTTCATGCCCTCCTGCGACACAACCAGAATTTTTTCGTTCGGAAACTGGAATAAGCTGCTTTGCGGAAACGAAGATTACTTTTTTGTTGTTGAGGTCAGCCATGAAAAGAGGAAATAGCTGATTACTGCTAGTGTCCCCGGATACTTGATCATCGGAATAAGGGTTCTTCCTTGGAAATCGAGGTCTCCAGCCTTCTCAAGTACGCTGTCAATGCCCAGTTTTCTGCACAAATCGATCATCCCATCCATTCTGCTATCAGATAGACTGTTGAGCATTCTCCGCATCCGAAGCATAGCAGCCAAGTCAAAACCCACCAATTTCTTCCATCGAGACTGATAACGGGACAGAAAAGCTTCCGAAAAATCCTGTCTTTTCACAGCTTCATAGGCAACCTCCCCTGCTACCCTAGCGCATGTCAGCCCAAAGATGATGCCTCCTCCTGTTGTCGGTTTCACTTGGGAAGCCGCGTCTCCCACCACAAGAAAACCGTCCGAATACGTTTTGGGGATTGGACCAGCCAACGGTATGGGATGAAGAGAAATGTTGATGGTTCGGCTTTTCTTCAGTTTCTGGGAAGCCACAGGATGTTTCTCCATGAATCTCCGCAGATACTGGTGGGGGTTGCCGGTTGCAGTGGCTAAACCAACCTTCGCTGAACCATCGTTTCTGGGGATTATCCAAGCGAAAAAGCCGGGAGCAACGTTTCTTCCAAGATACACCTCAACCATGTCTTCATCTACATCCTCCACACCGTCAACTTCCGCTTGGATTCCTCTCACCATCATAGAACGCTTCAGCCCATGGAGACCAGTCTTCTTCAGAAGCTTTGATGAACATCCCTCAGCATCTATCACAACATTCGCCTCCAGCCTCTCTCCGTTCCCGCCTTCTCCCTTTAGGGCAACTCCATTGACAACACCTGAATCGAAGAGGAGAGACCTCACCTTCGACTTCAAACGGTACTGGACTCCAGATTTCACGGCTAGATCAAGGAGATGTTTATCGAAGAGTTCCCTGTTAACAACATAGGTTACTGGAGCGCGGCACCTCAACACAAACTCTTTACCTGACGGAGAATGAAAAACGGCTCCTCTAATCTCGTTCTCAACGGCGCCCCGCGGTATACGTAATCCTAACCGTCGTAAACTAGAGATGTTCAGATGACCGGCGCAGTGCTTAGGAACACCTATCTCTTCATGCTCTTCGCAAACCAGCACCTCAGCACCTAATTTGGCGGCTGTATATGCTGAGAATAAGCCGCAGGGTCCTCCTCCGACTACAACGATGTCAGGTTTTTCCTTCACGTCTCTTCCTCTTTTGTTCAGCCAACGATTTTACTATAGCACTGGAAAAGAATTAAAAGATAGCATATATAAGAGGCAGTGTTTATATCCAAGTTTCCTTGAGGTGCTGCTGTGAGCGAGAGAGTAAACATCGTTATGCCCAAGTGCATGTCATGTAACCGAACTATTCCCCCGGGAGAAGACGCAACAAAAACTAATTGCCCCAACTGCGGAGAAATACTTATCTGGCGTTGCGCTAAATGCCGGCAGTTCGGAAGAAACTACCGCTGCCCAAAATGCGGATTTACTGGACCGTAGGGGACATTTACCAGACCTTTTTTATTGGTCTCCAAATATGCTTCAATCATTTGCGTTTCCTAAAGAGCATTACGTCTTGGGGTGTTGTGCAGATGTATTCGAATCCGGCTTCCACGAGTTCTTTTGCTTTTTCTGTTTTTTCTGATTCTGAAGCTGAGTTATGTAGCCAGCTACTCTGTTTCTCAGCTTTGTTGATGAAATGTTGGTAAGGGATTCTACGAGTTTTTTGTTGGTTTCAAAGTCTGTTGTGAATTTGTCTGGAAACCGTTCCACCAATTCTCGAGCTATTCTCTTCTCCAACTCGATTCGCACCTTACCCCAAGCTTTCACTTGTCCTCCATGACCAAGCAGGTCTCCTTTGCCTTAAACACCAATGTCGTTTACTCGTAGTATATCAGCTCTTTTTCCTCAAGGTTTTTATGAAGTTTAGCAACCGCTTCGTAAACGTCTTCTTCTTTCGTGGCTCCTGTGCAAACAAGTTTCCCGCTTGCAAATAAAAGAATAACAACTTTTGGTTCATCCATTCTATAGATTAGACCGGGAAACTGTTCGGGTTCATACATGGTTCTTCCGAGACTGTAAGCAGCTTCTTCAAGCTCTATTCTCCCCGAAAGATTCGCTGAGGCAACCATGTTCACTACTTTGATCTCGGCTTTGCCAATGATGATTATCCCGCTCTTCTTCAGTTCCCTTACAACCTTCTTAATAGCTCTTTTCGCCTCTTTCTCAGACTTGGCTCCGGTGCAAACCATCTTCCCAGAATTGAAGATTAAGGTAGCCGTCTTAGGCCTCTTTAACCTAAAAACCAAACCAGGAAACTGTTCCGGACGATATTCAACGGTTGGATTTCCCTTAACAACAGCGTTCAAGTCAATCCTCTGATTCAAAGTAGCAGATGCCACAACATTTTCGATCCTGATAGAAGCTTCAACTCTGGGCATCCGAATCCACCTTAAACGTCATTAATCTGGCGAAGTTATTTAAATTGTTCCAACTGCGTTAAATCAGAAGGTATTATTTCTTAACGAATCAGGGTTTGGGGCTAAAAACTTAAGATGTGAATTTTAGGGCTAATGATACTTTAATTTCTTCTTCTAGACACCCTTAAATAGGTTCATACGTAACCTCAAGGATAGGAACGCGTCAAATGCGAATGAAAGTGTCACGGAGACGAGGTCGCCCCCGCGGCAGGTATCACAAGCTTGCTGATCTTAGGTCTCTTAAGTATCTCGCTCTTATTTCAATGAAATATGGAATTGATTCGAACGATTTTTTTAATAGCTTCGTTGAAGCTTGGGGACGTCAAGAATCTACATGTAAAAGCCTTTCAATTAAATGCCGTAAGAAAACACGAGATAATGCCGTTTTTCTCATAACCAAAGGTTTCAAAGTGGTCGCCCAACTCCCCATACCCAAACACATCCTTGAAGAAACCAATCCACTCAAAGAATTTGCTTCCACAAGGACGTCAAGGAGAACAATACCCGAGAGGATTAAAATTGAACACCCACGGATCGTAGATTTAACGTTTGGAATGAACCGAATTAACTTAAAAGCAAGGGTCATTGAAATCCCAAAGCCGAAATCCGTCTTCACTAGGTTTGGAAATTTTGCCACGGTAACGAACGCAAAGGTCACAGATGAAACTGGAATTATTCAACTACCCTTGTGGAACCAACAAATAGCCACAGTTTCTGTGGGAGATACTATCCAAGTTGAGAACGCCCGTGTTGTAACCTTTAGAGGCGAACGCCAGTTAAGGGTCGGCAGAGGTGGACAATTGAGTGTTATCGAAAAATGCGCGCACGCATAAACGAAAAAGCCATAGATTCGCCATCTCCGGCACCAGCATAATATCTAAGTGACCTCCCTCTAAAAAGTTAATGAAAAAGCGATTTTGCATGAATAAGTGCTTCCAATGTGCGCTTTGATTAAAGCTGGACTTTGAACGGCGTTTTATACCCTTTAGTCACCAACCTTGTGTGGATAGCACTCTTCAAAACTCCTAATCCTTTTCCTGTCTTTGTGCTTGTCGTGAATACGTTGTCTCTTACAGCAGATGGGTTACCGTTGCTTATCCGATTCAGAAACTCGTTAAGGTTAACATCGAGTTCCTCTCTGTTTGTCTTATCGATTTTGTTGGCAACCACTACGGGAAACTCGCCTAAAATATCCGCCAAAAACTTCACCATCTCTACGTCCACCGACATGAAACCCTTCTTCTCCAAACGCCAAGTTACCTCCAAGAACGTGGATATGTCTAAAACAGCGACGGCTAACACTATGTTTTGGGCGTTGGATTCCAAGAACTCGATGATCTGGTCATTGATCTTATTCTCCAAACGTTTAGAAGCTCCCATCATTTTACCAAATCCCGGCATATCTACAAGAACCAAATCGCCGCTCAAAGGATATTTTGATATCCGTCGTGTAGTTCCGGGGCGCTTACCAGTTGCTATATTCAAGCCTACGATTTCTTTGATGATACTACTCTTGCCAGCATTAGGCCTTCCGGTGAAAACCAAATACTTTTCTTGCATACTAAAGAGTACATATGGCACATGACACTTGAACGTATCCTACTGAAAGGTGCCATACTCATACTTAGGCTACATTTACCTACACATTTTTTAAAGTTGACATCTTTTTGAAAACCTATTACCCATTACTTCAACAGCATTTCAGTGTCAAACCAAATTACACGCGCTGAAGTCTCAGTACCCTGGAGGCATTCCACCTGGACCACCAGGAGGAGCCTTGGTCTTTCCGCCAGATATTACATCATCAATCCTCAAAATCATAGTTGATGCCTCTGCGGCCGATTTTATTGCTTGTTCCTTAACGCTCAACGGTTCGATAACTCCTTTCTCATACATGTTAACAACTTCGCCAGTGAAAACATCGACACCCATCGAGTGCCCTTTGGGTTTCTCATGGGCTGATCTCAGGTCAACCATGATGTCAATTTGTTCTAAACCAGCATTCTCAGCTAACGTTTTAGGAATTATCTCCAAGGATTTCGCGAAGGCCTCAACTGCCAGCTGTTCTCTACCGCCGATCTGGACTGCATACTCACGTAGTTGCTTAGCCATTTCAGTTTCTGCGGCTCCACCACCAGCAACGACCTTGTTCTTAGCGAATACGTCAGCAACAACTGACAAAACATCATGCATAACACGTTCAGCTTCGTCTACCATCCTCTGTAAACCTGCACGTATCAGGATCGAAACAGATTTTGGGTTCTTACACCCTTCAACGAAGAGCATCTTGTCATCGCCAATCTTTCGTTCTTCGACAAGCTCAGCATAACCTAGGTCTTCCGGTTTCAAATCATCTAAGTTTGTTATAACTTTTCCAGCAGTAGCTCTTGAGAGCTTTTCCATGTCAGACTCTTTTGCGCGTCTAACCGCTATTATGCCTTCCTTTGCTAGGAGATATTGAGCCGTGTCGTCTATGCCCTTCTGGCAAATCAAGACATTGGCTTTTGCTTTCTTGATTGTCTCAACCATTTTCTTGAGCATGCTGGTTTCCTTATTTAGGAACTCTGTGATTTGAGCAGGATCGTGAATTCTAATCTCAGCGCTAACCTCAGTTTTTTTAACTTCTAACGGTGTATCCACAAGGGCAATTTGAGCCTGTTTCACGCTTCTGGGCATACCAGAGTGAACAACTTCTTTGTCCAATATTATGCCACTCACAAGCTCTGTGTCTTGAAGGCTTTTGCCCTCTTTCTTTACGATCTGGACGTTGTCGATGTCAACAACCCAATTCTCTCCACGTTTTTCAGCTATTTGCTTAACTGCGTCAACAGCGATGTCAGCAAAGTGTTCTCGTGCTGTACCAACAGCCTTGCTTCCCATCGCTGTCCTAGCAACCTTCTTCAGCGTCTCTTTGTCATTCAAGTCCACATTTTGGCTGATTTTATCCAAGACTTCTAGAGCTTTTTGAGCTGCTTTCCGGTAACCCTCCACAATCAATGTTGGATGAATGTTCTGTTCTAGCAGTTCTTCAGCCATTTTTAGCAGTTCTCCTGATAGAACTACCGCAGTTGTTGTTCCATCTCCCACCATGTCGTCTTGGGTTTTGGCGACTTCAACGATCATCTTTGCTGCTGGATGTTGGACATCTATCTCATCAAGTATTACTGCTCCGTCGTTGGTTATGGTTATGTCACCTAAGCTGTCCACAATCATTTTGTCCATGCCACGTGGTCCAAGCGTAGATCTTATGGCTTCAGCAATAATTTTGGCTGCCATTATATTGTTTCTCTGCGCCTCTTTTCCTCTGTTCCGCGAAGTTCCTTCCTTTAAAATAAGTACTGGTTGTCCACTTTCAGTTTGAGTTAAATATGCCATTAAATTCCTCCGTGTTCCTGTTGTTTAACCTTGATTTCGTCAAACAATCCAAAGATTCTGTGAATATAAACATTGCTAGATTCCGACATAGTAGTTATGATGAACTGTTACCTAAGCGCCACGATAAGTATGTGTTAATGATTGTGGTTTGATCTCTTCTAAAATCGAACTTTCTCTTTCTTAGATGTTTTCCCTCCAAGTTTTCCTGCCCAAGTATTTTTGCAAACTTTACATTCCTTTTGATTTGCAGTTATCATGATCTTCTTACTTCCACATCGAGGACATCGTTCTTTTCTACCCATTTATTTCACACCTCTTCAACAAGAGTCTAATTGACTAGCATCTTTTATCAAACAATATACCCGTTCAACTTGTACTAAAGATTTAAGAAACAAACACGCACGGCATTACGGTTTGGAGACAACAGAGTACAAAAATTCCATTAGTTCCAAGATTGCCTGTCGTAGTTTTTCTTTAGAAACTGTCCACTTATCTAGTGCATCCCAACTTTCGTCTGTAGCCTCGGTATAATCCTCTGTGGAAAGTCTGCGTTTTTCTTTGTGCTTAGAATTCCATCCACTCGCATAATTCTTAGTTTGGTGAAATAATTCAACAATTCGTTTACTATACGTAGTAATTTCTTCAACTGCTGAGGGATTGTGTTTTTTTGCATAATCTGCAACCATGAAGAGACGTTTCATATTAGTCCAGTACGTTTCCGCGGTTCCAAACCAATCGCGAAGTGAAACGAAACAGTCTTTGTCCCCATAAAGCATCTCTAACTCTTCGAGAATCTTTGCGTCTATAGCTCTCATGGAATACTTTTTTGAGCTCGCCAGAGTAAAAACCTTTTGCGCATACTAGACGCTAGTATATAATCTTTGGTCAATGCGCGCTTTCATTTTCTATCTTTTTCAAGAGTTTGTCAAGGATTTTCCCTTTTGTTCTCAATTCTTGTTCTGAAATTGTCTGTCCCATAGGGCATAATTCATCAACGATGGCGCCTTCGTTTGCCAGATACACAACAGGATAGAGGTAACATCCCAGGGGTCTCTTCTCATATATTTGGCATTTCTTATCAGCGCGGCTGTAGAAATAGCAATATCCGTCAACGTTTCTGAGCCGAGTCACACCATCATCTATAACTGCAAATTCTTCTAAGCAATAACCCGTCTCCTCTAATCTTTCGATATCATCGCTTGAAAGCTCCATAATAGTTTCTTCACAGCATATCCCACAATTTGAGCAACGCACGCTAAGCAGATCCCCCACACGACATAACAAAAGACAGCTTACTATTAATTATTTGTGTGTGGGAGTTAAAATTTAACCCAGATGCCACGTTGGCGCTTGGTTTTTTAGCTGCTTTTACCACCAAAAACGCTTTTTTCAAAAGAATCGAAAATAACGCTATTTCTTCAATATTTTGTCAAGATAAGACCATTTTGATTTTAATTAGAGCTAATACTAAACTCAGTTAATGTTTATTAGCAACTTCTACAGGGCAATATGACAAAAGGGTAACAGGGGAAACCTATGCAGGTCAGTTTGGTTCACATGCAAATCAGCGACTCGCCGAAGAAGAACTTGGAGACTGCAGAGCAAATGCTGTATAGGGCGGCTGATGCAGGTTCCAAATTCATTTGTCTCCCCGAATATTTTGCTATGCCAGCTAGCCTAGAAGACAACAAGCAAATTGAAAAGA
>Ga0315554_1000711_pt1 | contig 19686 bp, 18 predicted proteins | sample SalMarSW160370MG_FD_202114 | JGI IMG/M metagenome (GOLD analysis project Ga0315554, IMG submission 202114) | Salt marsh sediment microbial communities from the Plum Island Ecosystem LTER, Massachusetts, United States - Salt Marsh Sediment SW1603-70 ... | reverse complement strand
GAAATCACCGTCCAGCGTTTGGCAGAGAGGATTCTGGAACTGACGGGGAGCAGCGCGCCGATGGTTCGCATTCCGTACGAGCAAGCCTTCGGTGACGACTTCGAGGAGCCGAAGTGGCGCCGGCCTGCAACGGACAAGGCAAGGAGGCTCCTGGGCTTCGAGCCTGCTGTGCCCCTGGAAGAGGGCTTGCGGGAGACTATTCGCTGGTTCGAGAGCACCATCGCGCTCTAGAGAATGCGGAGAGCGCAATCGTTTGCAAGGAGCGTGCATCTTGACAGAAACGAAACTCAGCCGATTCTGCGACAAGATTATCGAGGCAGGCTGGCTGGCCGCGCTGGTTGCCGTGCCACTGTTCTTCAACATCTACTCCAGCCGGGTCTTCGAACCGGATAAACTGACCCTGCTTCGCTCCATCGTGCTCCTGATGATTGCCGCCTGGATTGTGTCGGAAGTGGAGACTTGGCGGCAGAGAGAGGAGGCAGCGCCGGAGCCGGGGGGCGCGTCCGGCCCCAGCCTGTGGGAGCGCGTGAAGGCCACGCCGCTGGTCATTCCCACGCTGCTGATGGTGCTAGCCTACCTGCTGGCCACGATTTTCTCGGCCACGCCGCGCATCAGTTGGTGGGGCTCCTACGTCCGCCTCCAGGGCACTTCCACCACCTTCTCCTACATCGTCATCTTCTTTCTCATGCTGGACCGGATGCGCAGCCGCGAGCAGTTGGACAGGGTTATCCAGACGGTCATCCTCACCAGCGTGCCCGCGAGTTTGTACGGCATCTTGCAACGAACGGGCAATGACCCCTTGCCGTGGGGAGGGGACGTGGTGGAGCGCGTCTCGTCCACCATGGGGAATGCCATCTTCATTGCCGCCTACCTGCTGCTGGTCTTCTTCGTCACGCTGTACAAGGCCATTCAGGTGTTCAGGCGTCTCGCCACTTCCGACAAGAGTTCCCTGAGGGATGCTGTCTTGGGCGGCGTCTACCTGTTCATCCTCGTCATTCAATTGGTGACCATCTTCTTCTCCCAGAGCCGAGGCCCCTGGCTGGGCCTCTTGGGTGGCCTGTACGCCTTCGTGCTCATCGTGCTGGTTGCCCTTCGGCAGAGCGCGAGCGGCGAGAAACGAGTTGCCGCCGACGATTGGCTCCGGGGCGCCGGGCTGGGCTTCGGCGCGCTGCTGCTGGGTGGCGTGCTGGCATGGGTGGCCATGCGAAGCCTGGGGTCTCCACTCCTGGGGCTACTGCTCTTGGGTGCGTGTGTCGCGGTTCCCTATGCCGTCCTCATTGTGACGCGCAGAGGACTGCGGTGGCTTTGGGTCAGTTGGGTGACGCAGACCATGCTGGTGGCTGTGTTCCTGGTCATCTTCAACCTGCCGCAGACTCCCCTGGAGGCTCTCCGCGAGACCCCCTACATCGGTCGCCTGGGGCAGGTGTTCCAGACGGAAAGCGGCACAGGGAAGGTGCGCGTGCTCATTTGGGAAGGCGCCGCCAGGATGATTGTGGCGAGCCCCGGTCGCTTCCTGGTCGGCTACGGCCCGGAATCCATGTACGTCACCTACGAGCCCTTTTACCCCCCCGACCTGGCGCATTACGAGCAGCGCAACCGCACGCCGGACCGCAGCCACAACCAGACCTTCGATGCGCTGGTGTCCACGGGCTTGCTGGGCTTTCTCGCCTACATGTTCCTGTTCACCAGCGTGTTCTACTACGGCCTCCGGTGGCTGGGCCTGATTCGCTCGCCGAAGGAGCGGAACCTGTTCCTGGGCTTCATCATTGGCGGAGCCGTGGCCGGCGCGCTGCTGGCATGGATTGTCACGGGCGGGTTTGCGTTTCTCGGCGTCAGCCTGCCTGCCGGTTTCATCCTGGGCCTGGTGATTTACCTGGTCGTCGCGGCGGTGAACCCCAGCTCGGCAGGAGACGTGTCTCTCACGGGCGAGCGGCGCATGCTGGTCACGGCGCTCATGGCCGCCCTCCTTGGGCACTTCATCGAAATCCACTTTGGCTTCGTCATCGCGTCCACGGGGACCTACTTCTGGGCGCTGGCGGCGCTGTTCGTGCTGGTTGGGATGGGGCGTATCCGGGAACGTTTGGAACCCGAAACGGTGAAGGCAGCCGCCCCGCAGCCGTCCAGGCGAAAGGGAAAGGGACGCAAGGGGAAGAAGCGCCGGACCGAACCGGCGCGGCGAACGCCTGCAAAGAGCGGGCACGACCGGTGGATGACCTTCTGGGCCTACACGATGATTGTCGTGCTGGTTCTGACCGTAGTGGCCTTCGACTTCACCTCCAACCAACCCCGTCACACGGACATCCCATCCATTCTGCGAGACTCGTTCACGAAAATCGATGCCATCACGACAAACCCCACCACGTCGTACGGTATGCTCATGCTGCTCCTGCTCACCGCGCTGGTCGGCGGCGTGGTCGTTTTCTATGAATCGATTCAAGCCGAGGTCGACCCGCCTGGCGCCGGCTGGTATCTTCGCGCCGTGCTGGGCTTTGTGCTCGCCGTGTTCCTGATACCTCTGGCGGTGGCCTGGGCCAAGGCTGATTTGCTGCGTGTGGGCAAAGACGTCAGCGACATCATCGCGCGGTGGTACATCGCCTTCTTCCTGCTGGTGCTCCTTCTTGCGGCGATGCTTCGCCGCCCCAGCCCGTCTCCGGCGAGGCTTTGGAGAAAGGAAACCGTCTGGGCTTACGTTCTGGTCTTCGCCGCCGCGGGATTCCTGATTTGGCACACCAACGGGATTCTCATCAAGGCCGACATCTTGTACCAGCAGGGGTTTATGCTGGAGCAGGACTACAACCGGAACGCCGCCCAACTGACCTTTGACGAGTTTCCGCAGGAGCAGAGGCTCTCGGTCTTGAACCGCGTGCTAGACCTGTATAAGGAGGCTCTGGAGTCCGCGCCGTCCGAAGACTTCTACTATCTGGCGATGGCCCGCGTCTATCAGTCGGAGACTCCTCTCATAGAGGACCCTGCGCAGAAGGAAGCCACTCTGATCGAGGCCATCGACACCGTGGAGAAGGCACGCGCGCTGTATCCGCTGAATGTGGACCACACGGCGAACCTGGGCCGGCTGTACCGCACCTGGGCGCAGGAGATCAGCGACCCTGCCGAGAAGCGCGAGAAACTGCTGCTGGCTGCCGAGTACTACAGACAGGCCACGGAACTCAGCCCCAACAAGGCCCACCTCTACAACGAATGGGCCTTGACATACTACCTGCTGGGAGACTACGATGAGGCCAAGGCGAAGTTGGAGAAGTCGCTTTCGCTGGACGCGGAGTTCGACCAGACGTACCTGCTGATGGGGCAACTGGACGTCCAGCTGGGCGAGTGGGCCCAGGCAGAGGAGATGTACCGCAAGGCGGTCGAACTATCGCCCAATCTGGTGGATGCCCTGAGCATGCTGGGCTACGTGCTGGACCAGGAGGGGGAGACCGCCGAAGCCATCACCCAGAACCTGCGCGTCCTTGAGTTGTCGCCCCAGGACTATATCACCGTACGCAACCTTGCGGTGTTGTACAACAAGGCGGGAGAGATCGGTCAAGCGCTGGCCTACGCCAAACTGGCCCTGAGCCTGGCTCCGGAGGAGGAAAAGCCGCAGTTGGAGCAGTTCGTGGAGCAGTTGGAGGCGATTGCGCCGAACCCGTAGGGCGGCTTTCCATAGCCGCCGAAGGACAGTGGTGAATCTGCGGCAGGTACGGGAAACCTGCCTACTGAACTGAGAGGGTCATTGCGAGGGCGCGAAGCGCCCGAAGCAATCCCCAAGAACAGGTCAGGAGATTGCTTCGCCCCCTTCGGGGGCTCGCAATGACGCCCTGAGAGTGACTCTCGGGGGCGATACTGACAAAGTGTCAGGTGGCTAGGTGAGGGTTCTTGTTTGATTCAGAACGACTGGGCGGTAGGCGCGGGTTCGACATGGGACAAGTTGGCAACTTGTCCTACATGGGAGATGGAGCAGGATAATGCTGGTGTACATGCTGATATTCCTATCGGCGCTGCTGCTGGCCCTGGGGGTGACCCCGCTGGCGCGGCGGCTGGCCGTGCGGGCTGGCGTGATAGACCGGCCCCAGGCTCGTAAAGTACACACAGTCCCCATGCCGCGCATGGGAGGCGTCGCCATCTACCTGGCATTCATGGCGGCGCTGGCCTTCTTCGGGCGCTGGTTCCCCATCGCTCAGGTGGTCAGCATCTTCGTGGGAGCCACGGCGGTGTCCTTTCTTGGCCTTTGGGACGACCGCTGGGGCGTCGGCCCGCTGTGGAAACTCCTGGGCCAGATTGGGGCGGCGATGATTCTGGCGTTTTCGGGCGTGCGCATCGGCCTGTTCCCCTACGCGTGGCTGAACGTGGGCGTGACCGTCCTGTGGGTGGTGTACATCACCAACGCCATGAACCTCTTGGACAACATGGATGGGCTGTCCGGGGGCATCGCCGCTGTGGCGGCGGCCTACTTTCTCCTGCTGGCGGCCACCAGCGGCCAGTACCTTGTGGGCGCTCTGGCAGCCGCGCTGCTGGGGGCCAGCCTGGGCTTTCTCATCTACAATTACAACCCCGCCAGCATCTTCATGGGCGACAGCGGCGCGCTGTTCATCGGCTTTGTGCTGGCCGCCCTGGGCATCAAACTCCGATTCCCCGAGAACTACATCATCGTCACGTGGATGGTCCCTGTCCTGGTGCTGGGACTGCCGATTTTCGACACCGCGCTGGTGACCATTTCACGGCTTCGGCGCGGCGTGAATCCCCTCACGACGCCGGGCAAAGACCACGTGTCCCACCGCCTGGTCGACTCCGGGATGACCCAGCGGGAGGCTGTGCTGACACTGTATCTGGTCGGGTGCGGGCTGGGCATGCTGGCCGTGTTCGTCACGCAGGCCAGCATACCGGAGGGCTACGGCGTGGGCGGGGCTGCCCTGCTTGCGGGGCTGTACGCGCTGTGGCGGTACGAGTTTCGGAGGGACAACCGTCATTCTGTGCAAAGCGAAGAATCTCCCGTCGCCGGGAGCCGGGATTCTTCGTCGCTGCGCTCCTCAGAATGACAGGAGAGGGAAACGCTGGATGAGCGAAATGCTGAGGCGGAAAATTGCAAACCATGAGGCGCGCATCTGTGTCATCGGATTGGGCTACGTGGGCTTGCCGCTGGCCGTGGAACTGGCCCGCGTCGGATACCCCGTGGTCGGGCTGGACGTGAACGCTGCGCGGACAGCCTCCTTGATGGAAGGGCGGAGTTACATCGGCGACGTGACGGACGAAGACCTGCGCGCTGCCCTGGAAGGCGGGAACCTGTCTGCGACCACCGACTACGCCGTCCTTTCCGAGGCCGACGCCATCTTCATCTGCGTGCCCACTCCCTTCACCGCCGCACGGGCTCCGGACCTGTCCTTCGTCTTCAGTGCGGCCAAAGGCATCGCCGAACACCTGCGCCCCGGCCACCTCATCGTGCTCCAAAGCACCACGTACCCGGGAACCACCGAGGATGAAGTCCTGCCCATCCTGGAGGCAACGGGCCTGAAGGCCGGACGCGATTTCCACCTCGCCTTTTCTCCGGAGCGCATCAATCCCGGAGATAGAAAGCACACGGTGCGCAGCACGCCCAAGGTTGTGGGCGGGCTGACGCCGCTGTGTGCCGAGTTGGCGGCGGCCCTTCTCGGACAACTGCATCCGGCCCCGTACATCGTTTCGTCGCCCAGGGCTGCGGAGATGACCAAACTCCTGGAGAACATCTACCGCAGCGTGAACATTGCCCTGGTGAACGAGATTGCCCTGCTCTGCGAGCGGATGGGCATCGACATCTGGGAGGTCATCGAAGCCGCGTCCACCAAGCCTTTCGGGTTCATGCCGTTCTACCCGGGCCCCGGCGTGGGAGGGCACTGCATCCCCGTAGACCCTTACTATCTTCTGTGGAAGGCGCGGGAATATGACTTCCACACCAAGTTCATCGAACTGGCGGCCGAGGTCAACCAGGCCATGCCGTACCACGTGGTGGAGATCGTGAGCGACGCGCTGAACGCGAGGGGCAAGGGGCTGCGCGGCGCGCAGGTGGTCATGCTGGGCGTGGCCTTCAAGAAGGATGTGGACGATGCGCGGAACTCCCCCGCCGAGCGGATTGCCGAACTGCTGCTGGCGAGAGAAGCCACACTGTCCTACAATGACCCCTACATTCCCCGCTTCTCCTTTGGCGGCAACGTGTTTCTCCCGCAGAAGGTCACTCTGGAGTCCCAGCCGCTGACCGGCGAGTTTCTGACGGAGGCCGACTGCGTGGTGATGCTGGCGGCCCACGACGCATACGACATCCCCTGGATTGTGGAGCACGCCACTTTGGTGGTTGACACAGTGAACGCGACCAAAAGTGTCGAGGCCCCCCAGCACAAGATTGTGCGCATGGGTACCCCTTTGACAGCGCTGTGGAGGGAGTTTCATGGCTAGACGGAAGAAGGCAGCCCCGTCGAAGAAAACGAAGCGGACTCCGAGCAAGCAGCGCGCGGCCACCCGACGCTCGTCAAAACCCACCTTCTCGGAGCGCGCGGCCGCCTGGGCCGGACGCTACCGCGTTCTCCTCATCGGGTTGGCCGTCCTTGCCCTGATTGTCATCCTAGCCGTGGTCTGGGCCTCGATGCAGAACACCGGGCCGAAGCAGTGGGACCAGCCGCCCCCGATGACGATTGACTTGGCGAAGCAGTACTACGCCACCATCCGCACGGAAAAGGGCGACATCAGGGTGCAGTTGTTCGCCGACGAAGCCCCCGAGACGGTGAACAACTTCGTGTTCCTGGCGCGGCAGCACTTCTACGACAACACAACGTTTTATCGGGTCATCCCCGGATTCATGGCCCAGGGGGGAGACCCCACCGCCACAGGCACGGGAGGCCCAGGATACACCTTCGCCGACGAATTCCATCCCGACCTGCGGCACGATTCGGCGGGGATTGTCTCCATGGCCAACGCAGGCGCCAACACCAACGGCAGCCAGTTCTTCATCGCGTTTGCGCCACTTCCATATCTGGATGGGTACCACAGTGTCTTCGGGAAGGTGATCTCGGGGATGGAAGTGCTCAACTCGTTGACACCGAGGGACCCGGAGGAGAATCCCGACTACCCAGGCGACCGCATTCTCACCATCACGATTGAGGAGCAGTGAGATGGCAGAGGGGCAGCCTGCGGCGAGGGCCAGGTCTCGCGCCGAACGCACGAGAACGACGGCGATCCGCGTACTCGCCCTGCTTTTCGTCGTCGGGATTACGGTCGTCATTATCTACTTCAGCGACCAGTTGAAGCGTTTCGAGAACTATGGCTACGCAGGGGTTTTCCTTATCAGCGTTGCAGGGAATGCGACGCTGGTTCTGCCCGCGCCGTTTCTCGTCCTGGTGTACGCGATGGGCGCTGTGCTGAACCCGCTCCTGGTGGGGCTCGTGGCGGGGCTGGGCGGAACGCTGGGCGAACTGACGGGATACGTGGCCGGGTACAGCGGGCGCGCCCTGATTGAGAATCGCGAGCGCTACGACCAGATTACGGGGTGGCTGCACCGCAACGGCGCATTGACCATCTTCGTACTTGCCCTCATCCCCAACCCGCTCTTCGACATCGCGGGCATGGCAGCCGGCGCGCTCAAGTACCCGCTGTGGCGCTTCTTCCTCTTCTGCCTGATGGGCAAAATCATCAAGACGACGCTTGTCGCCCTGGCCGGGGCCCAGTCCGTCGCGTTCATCGGGCGGTTCCTGTACTAGCGCGCAATTCCCCGTAGGCACGCGCGGCCCTACAGCAGCAACAACTCCCTGGGAAACGAGGTGAGGACCTCCACGCCGTCCGCAGTGATGGCCACGTCGTCCTCGATGCGCACGCCGCCGCGCTCAGGGAGATAGACGCCTGGCTCCACGGTGAAGGTCATCCCCGGCCTGAGCGGAACAGCGTTCCCCGCCGCGATGTAGGGCGGCTCGTGTACCTCCAGCCCAATGCCGTGCCCCGTCCGGTGGGTGAAGTACTCGCCGTATCCGGCCTTCTGCACCGCGGCCCGTGCCGCCCGGTCCACCGACTGCGCCGCAACGCCTGGACGGCACGCCTCGCGACCGGCTCGGTTGGCCTCCAGGACGACGTCGTATATGCGACGCAGTTCAGGCTTTACCTCGCCCAAAGCGAAGGTGCGCGTGATATCGGACACGTAGCCGCGGTAGAACATGCCGCAGTCTATCACAATCAAATCGCCCTTCTGCAGCAGCCGGTCGGAGGGGGCGGCGTGAGGAAGCGCGCTGTTGGGCCCCGAACCGAGGATGGGCGAAAAGGAGACGTCCTCTCCGCTGGCCTGCATGAGCGCAAAGCGGAGCAGCCCTGCCAACTCCTTCTCGCTGCGGCCAGGCCGGATTTCTGCCAGGAATGCGTGCAGCACGGTCTCGGTCCGTTCGATAGCCGTCTTCATCGCGGCCAACTCGTGGACGTCCTTGCACAGGCGCAGGTCGGCGAAGATATCGTCGCCTGCCACGACCTCTGCGCCAGCGGCCTCGCCGAGACGCCAGAACTCCATCAGCCGCATTTGCAGCGATTCTGCCCCCACGCGCTTGCCGCGCAGTTCCAGCGCGTCGCAGGCCCGCGCCAGGGCGGATTGCGGCCCTTCTTCGTCGGAGTAGCCGAGCAGTTCGGCATCCAGACCCATGTCCTGCCGCACCCGCTTCACCTCGAAGGAGGGCACCACAAAGACCGGTTTTTGGCCTGGGGCCATCAGGCCGAGGATGATGCGCTCGCTGGCGTGCATCTGTGCCCCTGTGAGATACCGCATGTTGGGGCCGGGCACCAGGGCAAGCGCGGCCAGCCCCTGCTGCTGGGCCGAAGCCAGGGCGCGCCGCACGCGTTCGGGAAATGGGGTGGTGGCAGATGATTTCATGGTTACCTCCAGAAAGTTTCAGAGAAAAAGGAGCGCTTGAGGAGTTTGTACATGGGCGGGTCGGCCACGTTCAACTCCTTGGGACGCAGGGCGTACCATGCCACGGACTGGGCGAAGTAGTCGGCGCGGTCCTTCTGGCAGAGGGGGTCGGGGTTGTATCCGAGAGCGAAGGTCTCGAGAACCTGCGCGCCCACTTCCGTCCATGCAGGGGTGATGCCCACACCATCGGAGAGGTTGGCGCCGTCGTCCGCTCCGGCAGAGCCCAGCAGGTGGTCGTAGAGATGGGCCACGATGTGTAGGGGTACCGTGCCGTCTCCCAGGAGGGACGCAGCGGGAATGAACGCGACGTTTTCCAGGCGGGACTTGTGGAGTTGGTGCAGCCCTCGCGCATAGTGGAGGGCATCTGTATGGCTGACAACAAGCGCGCCGGTAGGGCTGGTAAGGAGGAAATGCAGCGCGCCGCACGGAAGCTGTGCCAGGTGATTGGCCAGATGCACGACGGGCGACCATTGGCTGTCAAAGCCTTCTGCCACATCCGGCGGAAGCAGCGAGAACAGCCGAGGATAGAGATGTATCTTGCGAGATTTCAGTTCCTTGAGGAGGTGCTCCTCATTCAAGAACTTCGACACCAGGCACTCCCTTGTTGCCTGGGCAATCGGGTTCACGTGCAGACCTGCTCCAGACTGTCATTCTGAGGAGCGGAGCGACGCAGAATCTCATTTGCACAGTGCCACAACGAGATTCCTCGCTCCCTACGGTCGCTCAGAATGACGAATACGCAGGGGCATGGACAAGCGCGATTGCCCTTGTTGCCAACATGCGCCGAATATGTTACCATAGCCGTGACACTTATGGCAAGAGGAGGTGCAAAATGCGTAAGGCAGTATTGTTGTTGGGCGGCGTCATCTGCGGCGCTCTGGTCGGGGCAGCCGCTGGAATGCTCCTGGCCCCTAAGTCGGGCGAGGACACTCGGCAGTACCTGCAGGACCGACTGGACGAGATACGGCAAGAAGCGCTTGAGGCCTACGAGGCCCGCCGCAAGCAACTGCTGGAGGAGTTCGAAAAGGCCAAGAAACGCGCGCCAAAGGCAGCCGAATAGGCCGCGTTTACCCGCTTCTGCGGTGGCCTAACCGCTGCCAGGGGGCACGCTCCAGACGGTTCGAGGAACGAGCCGCACTCTAGCGGCGCCGTCGCGGGTCGCGTCAGCTTGCGAGCAGAACCGCACTCCGCCTGAACGTGCGCGTTGGCACGTGCTGGGCGGAGTGTTCTGCACGTGGCGACGGGCGCAAGGCTGGAGAATCAGTTGTCGGGCATGAAGTGCTTGTCGAATTCGTCCTGGAGCATTTCCCAGTGCTTTTTCTCCTCGCCTGCCAGGTAGGTGAACAGGCTTTGCATGGCCGGGTCCTGTACCACCTCCAAAGCCTCGCTGTAGAACGCGTACGCAGATTTCTCCCGCCGGATGGCCATCCGCCATGCCTCATCGAGCGGGGTGTCGGGGCCAATCTTGGCCATGGTAGCCTCCTATGACTTCAATATCTTTGCCAGTTTCTTGTACTGGTCGGACAGGTAGTCCGCGTGAATCTCCTCTTCGTCGCGGAGTTTGAGGAGCAGCGCCTTGAGTTCCGGGTCCTCGGCGCGTTCGGCGGCCAGGTTGTACTTCTCCCACGCTGCCTTCTCGTCCATCTCCATCACCTTCAGAAAAGTGAGCCAATCCATCTGTTCGTTTCTCCTTTCTTGTTTCTTGTGTCGTCCTGCTATGCCAGACCCAGGATGCGAGCGGCGTTGCCACCCAGCACCTTCGCCTTGGCGTCGTCTGCGATGGGCAGTTCGCGAATTTCGGCGATGTTCTGTTTCAGGCTGGGCAAACCAGGCCAATCTGAGCCGAACAGCACCTTGTCTGCCAGCCGCTCAAATTCGGGGAAGTAGGTCAGAAGTTTCTTGGGCGGCAGCCCCGCAATCTCCATGTACATGTTGGGGTGAAGTCGCGCCAGGAACGCAGCCTTGTCGTACCAGAACCCTCGCCCGCTGTGGACTTGCACCAGCGTGAGGTCGGGAAAGTCTACGGCGAGGTCGTCCAGCAGCAGCGGGTCCCCGAACTTCATCTTGGAGCCTCTGAATACCGACGTTCCTGTGTGGAACATGACCGGAATGCCGCGCTTCTCGGCCAGGGCGTACATCGGATACAGAGCAGCGTCGTTGGGATAGTAGTGAGCGTAGGTCGGCGTCAACTTCAGTCCGCGCATCCCCAGGTGGTCCAGGCAGCGCCGCAGTTCCTCTTTTGGGCTGTTGACCAGATGCGGGTTCACGCTGGCAAAGGGGATGAGCCTATCCTGTCCCTGGCAGAACTCCGCGACGAATTCGTTGGTGATTGTGCCCACGGTCTTCGGGTTCATGTCCGGCAAGATGACCGCGTAGTCCACGCCGCACTCATTCAGAACGGTGAGAAGGCCCTGGGGTGTCATCAGGTCGCGGAAATGCTCCAGGGTCAAGTCCGGTCTCAGGCTCCGCATCCATTCCAGCACCCAGGGGTGATAATCCCCTGGACGCGATACATGGACGTGAAAGTCAACGATGGGTGTCGCGGCCAAAGATTCTCTCCTCGCGTCAGCCTGCTGGGATGGCAATTCAGACGTCCGAGTATAGCACGTTTCCCATGAACGAACAACTGGGCCGAGCGCTGCAAAGGGCTGCTGCAAAGTCCGCCGTTGCCGTCCGACGCTGAAGTGGAACAAGCCGTGTTGAACGCGGAATTCGAATCGCCTCGCGCAGGTTTTTGCAGAGCGGGCCGTTGGGCGCTACAATGCGACGATGTCTTGACAGACCGCACGTTTGGTGGTATCATTTTAGCACTCCATACATAAGAGTGCTAACGGCGATTTCTGCCGTCTGGATGAGAGAATCATGGAACTGACGGAAAGGCAGCGGACCATTCTGGGCTTGGTCATACGAGAATTTATCCATGACCCCATGCCTGTCGCCTCCAGGGCCTTGGTGGAAAAGTACCAGTTGGGTGTCAGCCCTGCCACCGTGCGAAACGAACTGGCGTTCCTGGAGGAGCAAGGCTACCTGACACACCCGCACACGTCGGCGGGACGCGTTCCCACGGAGAAAGGCTACCGCTACTTTGTGGAGTACCTGATGCAGCAGGTCAGCCTGCCCATCGAAGAGCGTTTGACCATTCGTCACCAGTTTCACCAGGTCAGCACGGAGTGGGATCAGATGATGCGCCTGTCGGCATCGGTTCTGGCGCAGCAGACCCACGCCGCGGCGCTGGTGACGCCGCCGAGAATGCCCAGGAACCGCTACAAGCATTTGGAACTGGTGTCTCTGCGCAATACCGTGGCGCTGATGATACTGGTCTTTCAAGGCGGGGCCGTGCGCCAGCACGTGCTGGCGCTGGATGCCCCCAAAGACCAGGAGGAGTTGGGCCGCATCGCGACCAGGATGAACGAGCGGTATGGGGGCGTTACCGCCGACCAAATCAGGGTGGACGCGACCACCGTGGACACCTTGGAGGCTCAGGTGGCTCACCTGGTGCGCGAAATCATGATTGGCGAAGACCAACAGGACAGCCAAGAAGTCTACCGCGATGGGCTGGCGCACATCCTAGACAGTCCTGAGTTTGGCGAAGTGAAGTCCTTGCGGCAGGTGGTTGACCTGCTGGAAAGAGGGATGTTCTTCGAGCGCATGCTTGATGAAGTAGCCCAGCGAGGCGGGGTCCAGGTGATTATCGGAGGCGAAGGGCGCTGGCAGGAACTGAACGACTGCAGCATCGTCGTTGCGCGCTACGGCAGAGAGGCCCAGGCCAGCGGTACGCTGGGCGTGGTCGGGCCGATTCGCATGCCCTATGCGCGCACCATATCCGTGGTCCGCTACGTGGCCGAGTTGATGAGTGACCTCATCTATGAGTGGTATGGATACTGAACTTGTAGGGAGGAAGAGAGACATGATGGACGAGAGAAAGCAGAACGAAGAGCCCCTGGTTGGACAGGAAGGCGCCGCTCCGGAGGACGCTGTTCCCGAGGAGGAGGCGGCCTCTCTGGAAGAAGGCGCGGAAGAGGAGATGCTGAAGGACTTGCAGGCGGCTTTGGACGAGGCGCGGGCCGAGGCGGAAGACTATCTGAATCAGTTGCTCAGAGCGCGCGCCGACTATGCCAACTACAAACGCCGCATGGAGCAGGAACGAAAGGAACTCCTGCGCTATGGGAGCGCAGGGCTGATGACCAGGCTGCTGCCCGTGCTGGATGACTTCGAACGGGCTTTCCAGACCATTCCGGAAGGGCTCATCAGACTGACCTGGTCTGAAGGCGTCGCGCTGATTCATCGCAAACTGCAGATGCTGCTCGAAAACGAGGGGCTGGAGCACATCGAAGTGGCGGGCCAGAAGTTCGACCCCGCCGTCCACGAGGCCATCTCGTATGAGGAGCGCGAAGACATGGAGGATGGCGACATCATCGCCGAGGTGCAAAAGGGATACAGATTGGGTGAGCGCGTTCTTCGACCCGCTCTCGTGCGGGTGGCGAAACACGTCCAGGAACCCGAAGAGGACGCCGGCGAAGAAGGCAGCGAGCCGGGCGAATAACGAACGAAGGAGACAACATGGGTAAGATCATCGGAATCGATTTGGGAACCACCAACTCGGTCATGGCGGTGATGGAGGGCGGGGAGCCTGTGGTCATCACCAACGCCGAGGGAGGGCGGCTGACGCCGTCTGTGGTTGCCATATCCAAGAGCGGAGAGCGCCTGGTGGGGCAGGTGGCGAAACGCCAGGCCATCACCAATCCGGAGAACACCGTCTTTTCCATCAAGCGGTTCATGGGACGCAAATTTACCGACCCCGAAGTGCAGCGGGCTTTGGAAATCGTTCCCTACAAAATCTCGGCGGCTCCAAACGGCGACGTCCGCGTGCACTTGGGCGGCAAAGAGTATTCCCCGCCGGAAATCTCCGCCATGATTCTGCAGAAACTGAAGGCCGACGCCGAAGCCTACCTGGGCGAGAAAATCACCCAGGCAGTCATCACCGTGCCCGCCTACTTCAACGACGCCCAGCGCCAGGCCACCAAGGACGCCGGCGTCATCGCGGGGCTTGAGGTGCTCCGCATCATCAACGAGCCTACCGCATCCTCCCTGGCCTACGGCATGGACAAGAAGGCGGATGAGGAGATTGCCGTGTACGACCTGGGCGGCGGCACCTTCGACATCTCCATCCTGGACCTGGGCGACGGAGTCTTCGAGGTCAAGTCCACCAACGGCGACACCTTTCTCGGCGGCGATGACCTGGACCAGCGCGTCATCGAATGGATTGTACAGGAGTTCAAGAAAGAGAGCGGCATCGATTTGCACCAGGACCGCATGGCGCTCCAGCGGCTGAAAGAGGCGGCGGAGAAGGCCAAGATTGAACTGTCTAGCACGCTGCAGACGGAAATCAACCTGCCGTTCATCACAGCCGACGCCTCTGGGCCCAAGCATTTGGTGATGACGCTGACCCGTTCCAAACTGGACCAGTTGACGGCAGACCTCATCCAGCGCACCGAGGGCCCGTGCAAGCAGGCACTGGTGGACGCCGGCCTTTCCTCCGGAGAGGTGGATGAAGTCATCCTGGTGGGCGGCCAGACGCGCATGCCCTACGTGCAGGAGTTGGTTCGCGAACTCTTTGGCCGAGAGCCTCACAAGGGCGTGAACCCCGACGAGGTGGTGGCGGTCGGCGCGGCCATCCAGGCGGGCGTGCTCGCGGGCGAGGTGAAGGACGTCCTGCTGCTGGACGTCACGCCGCTCACGTTGGGCATCGAAACGCTGGGCGGCGTGGCGACGCCCCTCATCGAGAGGAACACGACCATCCCGACGAAGAAGAGCCAGGTCTTCTCCACGGCTTCCGACGGCCAAACCAGCGTGGAGATTCGTGTGGTCCAGGGCGAGCGCCCCATGGCCGCCGACAACAAGATGCTGGGAACCTTTGTGCTCGACGGAATCCCGCCCGCGCCGCGCGGAGTCCCTCAGATTGAGGTGAGTTTCGACATCGATGCCGACGGTATCTTGAACGTTGCGGCGGCCGACAAGGCCACCGGACGGAAGCAGAGCATTCGCATCGAGCCTTCCAGCGGCCTCTCCGATGAGGACATCAAGCGCATGGTGCAGGAGGCACAGCGCTTCTCCGATGAGGACAGGCGGCGCAAGGGACTGGTGGAAGCCAGGAACCGCGCCGACAACGTGGCCTACTCGGCTGAGAAACTGCTGCGCGACGCGGGGGGCAAAATCCCTGCGGCGGACAAGGCCAGCGTGGAGGCGCAAATCTCGGACCTGCGCAACGCCATGACCACCGAAGACGTGCAGACGATTGAGGAGAAGATGAGCCAACTGTCGGAGGCTCTGCAGCGAATTGGCGCGGCCATGTACCAAGAAGCGGAGGCGGCAGGGGCTCCTGAGGACGAGTCGGGCGGCGAGAAGCCGGACCAGAACGACGATGTGGTGGACGGAGAATTCACGGAAGCGTAGACCTTCCCCGAAAGCCTTCGGGGGACACAACTCACACAGGCGCGCAGTCGCCGACAATGCGTGCGGAAGACTTGCTTACTGGCTGGAATGAATGAACGGCAAACGTGACTACTACGAGGTGCTCGGCCTGGGCCGGGCAGCGACAAAAGAGGACATCAAGAAGGCCTACCGGCGGCTGGCCCGCGAGTATCACCCTGACCTCAACAAGGATGACGATGCGGAGGCCAGGTTCAAGGAGATAAACGAGGCCTACGAGGTGTTGAGCGACGAGCAGCGTCGTTCAGCCTACGACCGATTCGGGCACGCGGGCCTGCAGGGCGGGTTCGCCGACTTTGGCGGCTTCAGCGACCCGTTCGACCTGTTCGAGCAGTTCTTCACCGGCTTCAGGCGGGGCGCGCGAGACCGGCGGGGGCCCCGCCGTGGCGCGGATTTGCGCTACGACCTGACCATCACCTTCGAGGAAGCCGTCTTCGGCGCGGAGAAGGAAATCCAGATTTCCCGGATGGATGCCTGCCCGCAGTGCAAAGGGAGTGGGGCAGAGCCTGGCACCTCGCCGACACGATGCCCGGAGTGCAGGGGCACCGGAGAAGTCCGCCGTGTGCAGCAGTCCATTCTAGGCTCGTTCGTCAGCGTGGCCACCTGTCCGCGGTGCAACGGGTCGGGCGAAATCGTGAACACGTCGTGCGCCAACTGCAGCGGCCGGGGACGCGTGCGGACGCCCCGCTGCATGGAGTTGAAAGTCCCGCCAGGCGTGGACGACGGAACACAAATCCGCCTGGTAGGTGAAGGCGAGGCAGGCCAGCAAGGCGGTCCGCCGGGCAATCTCTACGTGGTGCTGAAGGTGGAGCGCCACCCTGTCTTTCGGCGGCGCGAGAGCGACATCCTGCTGGACCTCCACATCAACGTCGCCCAGGCCGCCTTGGGCGACACCATCAGCGTGCCCACCATCGACGGCACCGAGCAGTTGGTCATTCCTCCGGGCACACAGAGCGGAAAGGTTTTCCGCATGCGAGGCAAGGGCGTGCCTCATCTGCGACGCAATGGCCGCGGAGACGAGTTGGTGACGGCCCGTGTCGAGATTCCCAAGCGGCTGACGCCCGAACAGAAGGCCTTGTTCGAAGAACTGGCACAGTCTCTCGGACGAGAAAGGGTTGGGGAAGCAGAGGACAAGGGGTTCTTCGGCAAAGTCCGTGATGCACTAGAGGACGCCTTCGGAATGGATTAGGTCCCGGCATGATGGGCTGGTTGGAACTAACCCAACAAGTGGACGACGAAACGGCTGAACCCGTGGTGGCGCTGTTCAACCGCTACTGCCGCGGCAGCGCGGTGGTGGAGCAGCGCGTTGGAACGACAAACGGGGGGCAGCCGCTTCCCGCCCCTGTGACGCTGGTGCACGCCTACCTGGCTCCAGCCGACGACCAACTGGAAACGCTTCTCCTCATTCAGCAGGGCCTGTGGCACCTCTCCCAGATATCCCCTCTCCCCGACTTGGCGATTGCCGCTTTGGAGGAGCAGGATTGGGCGCACAAGTGGAAGGAGCACTTTCACGTGCTGCGCATCGGGCGGTTCGTCATCCGTCCCTCGTGGCGGGACCACACGCCGGAAGAAGGAGATTTGGTCATCACCCTGGACCCTGGCATGGCGTTTGGGACGGGGCTTCATCCGTCCACGGCCCTCTGTCTGCGCGCCCTGGAAGATGCAGTCGAGCCGGGAATGTCCGTGCTGGACATGGGAACCGGCTCCGGCATCCTGGCCATCGCTGCGGCGCATCTGGGCGCCGGGCACGTGCAGGCCCTGGACAGCGACGCGGTTGCGGTCAGGGTCGCTTCGGAGAATGCCCTCGTCAACGGGTTTCGGGGCGTCATCGATGTCAGGCAAGGCTCCCTCGCCGAAGTCAGCGGCGCGTATCACGTGATTGTCATCAACATCCTTGCCCGCGTCATCCGCGACATGCTCTCGGGGGGCCTGGCGTCCCACCTGTATCCCGGCGGGCAAATCGTAGCGGCGGGCATCCTGGAAAGCCAGGCCGATGACGTGAGGAAGGCCTTTCGCGCAGAAGGGCTGCAAGTCCTGGGTGAACTGCAAGAGAAAGACTGGGTGATGCTGCGGGCGCAAAGCCGCCCTCGGTAGACAACACCGCCTTGTAGCGTGCTCTAGCACAGGAGAGCGACATGCATCGATTCTTTGTATCGGAAGAAGCCATTCAAGGAGACCAGGTCGTGCTGCCCGGTCCCATCGCCTACCAACTGAGCAAGGTGCTGCGCATGTCGGCGGGAGACCACATCGTGGTGCTGGACAACTCTGGATGGGAGCGGGAAGCAGAACTGACCCAGGTGTCCACCAAGGCGGCGAAGGGAACGGTGCTCCGGCAGGCGCTGTGCGAGACGGAACCCCGCACCAAAATCACGCTCTATCAGGCTCTGCTGAAGGGCCAGCGCTTCGAATACGCCCTCCAGAAGGGCACGGAACTGGGCATCGTGGAGTTCGTGCCTGTCATCAGTGCGCGCTGCATCGTGTCCGACCTGGGCCGGTCTGACCAGAAGGTGAAGCGGTGGGGCAAAATCATCCGTGAGGCGGCGGAGCAGGCGCACCGAGGGCGCTTGCCCGAACTGCGCCCGGCCATGTTCTTCCAGGAGGCGTGCGTGCGCGCGACGCGTGCAGGGGAGTTGGCGATAATCCCGTGGGAGGAGGAGAAGGAGCGCACGCTGCGCCAGGTGCTGGACACGGATGCGCCGCCTTTCTCCATCAGCCTGTTCGTCGGCCCGGAGGGAGGCTTCGAGGAGGGCGAAATCTCCGCCGCCGTGCGGGCAGGCGTTCTGCCTGTGAGTCTGGGCCCTCGCATCCTGAGAGCCGAGACGGCGGGCGTTGTCGCGGCATCTGCCATCCTATATGCCTTGGGCGACCTGGGCAGTTGACAGGGCGGCGGGAAACGGGTATAATGGAATAGAACAGAAGTTCTACGAGGAGGCACCTATGAAGCGAGAAGATATCTTATCGTTGTGCAGGAAGGCACGTGACGTTGGAAAGGTTCGCCACGAAGACTTCGCCGACTACGTTATCGGGCTGGAAAGGCGAAAGCGGGTGGGCGGCGAGTGGGTCTCGGTCGAAATCGGCTACATGTCGGTGGACGGCAAACTTGCCATGGCCAACGAGGATCACCGCATTCAGGACAAGCGCCTGGACTTCGAGCCTCCCACCATCCTGGTGGACAACGAGGAGCAACTGACCCTTCTGGTGAGCGTGGTCAGCGAAGTGTACGGGCGGCGTCACGGCATCGCCACCTCGCGGAGAGTCGGCGGGAGCCCGGTGGAGCGCGAGTATCCGTGGGAGGTGGCAGAGACATCGGCCATTGGGCGCGCCCTGGCGTCCATGGGCTACGGGCTGCTGCCGGGTGCGGGGCTGTCTTCGGCAGAAGACATGGAACGGGTCATGGCCGCGGACCAGGTCAAGGAGAAGGAACGGCCAGCCTACAAGTCATCCCGGAAGCGCCGCGCTGCGTCCCTCTCTGATGCGCAGAAAAGGGAACTTCTGAAGCGCTATCAAGCCATCCACGATGTGGACGAGAAAGCCGCCGTTGAGGGCCTGGAAGCGCTGTTCCAGGAGCAGTTCCAGCACGGTCTTGAGAAGGCCACGCGCAAGGAAGGCGAGAAGATGATTGCAGCGCTGATACGCGAGCAATCTGGCAGCGCGAAAGAAGCCAAGCCTAAGAAGGAGCCGGAAGAAGCGTAAGCAGGGACCGGCGGAAGCCCCCGCCTTCACTTGCCGATGCAGAAGTTGGAGAAGATGTTGTCCAGCAGGTCTTCTGTGAAGGTCTGCCCTGTAATCTCTCCCAGGTGGTCCAGGGCGGCCCGCAGGTCTATGGTGACGAAATCCGCTGGCAGCCCCTGCTCAAGGGTTTGCAGCGTCCCCTGAACGTGCTCCACCGCTCGCGATAGTGCTTCCTTGTGGCGCGTGCTGGTCACGAGAATGCTGTCGCTTTGCAGCACCTCTCCCCCCAGCACTTTGCCCAGAATCGTTTCCTGCAATGCGTCCAGACCCTCCCCTGTAAGCGCGGAAACGCGCGCTCGCGGCGCGCCCTGAAGGAAGTTGAAATCGGCAGCCTCTGGCAAATCGGTCTTGTTGACGGCGACTACGGTTGGCCGCCCTTCTGCCAGCCGCGCAATTTCGACATCCTCCTGCTCCAGGGGCTGGCTGCCGTCTATCACCATCAGAATCAGGTCTGCGCGTCGCAGCGCGTCGCGGCTCCTCTCGATGCCCAGCCGCTCCACCAGGTCAGTGGACGCGCGGGCGATGCCGGCGGTGTCCACCAGGACCAGGGGGATTCCGCTGAG
>Ga0315554_1000710_pt1 | contig 19698 bp, 8 predicted proteins | sample SalMarSW160370MG_FD_202114 | JGI IMG/M metagenome (GOLD analysis project Ga0315554, IMG submission 202114) | Salt marsh sediment microbial communities from the Plum Island Ecosystem LTER, Massachusetts, United States - Salt Marsh Sediment SW1603-70 ... | reverse complement strand
ATATTCCAGCCAGAAATCTTCTCCTGACTCCATACTCGCGGCATAGAACCAGAAGTCGACCTTTATCTGGGTATAACCGGGCGTATCAACATCTATTCCGTCAATGTAATAGAACGAAGAGCGTGTGTCGCTGTTATCCCGAATCATGGCCGCACAGTTTCCCTGATGGGCGAATTTACCACGTTTATAATAAACGCAGTCGTTGCCCCCGCCTTGATAATTACCCCAGCCGCCCTCGAAATCATCAAAGGTCAAGGTGACAGAATTAGTCGCCACTACCGGATTTACCTTAGAATACATAACTACTGACGTTCCGCCAGCTGGAGTCTGGCTGATTATGGTCCCCGATGGTATTATGCTACTGTATTGTACAGTTGTAGTGCCGACAATAAGACCCACGGAAGTAATAGCTGATTCGGCAGCAGCTTGAGCCATGCCAACAACATTCGGCACTTCCACCTCGGCAAGCCAACCAGCTGAGACTTTAACTTCGTCAATGTAGACCTTATCATTGTTATTACTGGCGTCACACTGGAACCTGATTTTCATGTCGGTCGGGAAAATATAGTCCGGTTCATATATAAACACTGTTTCCTGATAAAAGTTGCCGTTTACAAAGTCAGTTCCACTGGCATAGCGGGCCACTGTATGCCAGGTCGAGCCGTCATAATATTCCAGCCAGAAATCTTCTCCTGACTCCATACTCGCGGCATAGAACCAGAAGTCGACCTTTATCTGGGTATAACCGGGCGTATCAACATCTATTCCGTCAATGTAATAGAACGAAGAGCGTGTGCCGCGGTTATCCTGAATCATGGCCGCACAATTTCCCTGATGGGCGAATGCCCCACCGATATAATGAGCGCAGTCGTTGCCCCCGTCTTGATAATTACCCCAGCCTGCCTCAAAGTCATCGTAGGTGAGTTCAACCCAGTCAGCTGGTCCGTCGGATACTACCAGGTCAACCGCAGTTCCGCTTACCGCAGTTGTGCCGCCCACCGGGTCCTGACTTATCACATTACCTGCAGCTACCGTATTGCTATAGGCCGTAGTCACATTGCCGACGGTAAAGCCTGCAGCGACAATAGCCGCCTCAGCCGCCGCCTGCGCCTGATTAGTTACGTTGGGTATGACCGGCAGACCGAGCGATACTACCAGGTCAACCGCAGTTCCGCTTACCGCAGTTGTGCCGCCCACCGGGTCCTGACTTATCACATTACCTGCAGCTACCGTATTGCTATAGGCCGTAGTCACATTGCCGACGGTAAAGCCTGCAGCGACAATAGCCGTCTCCGCCGCCGACTCGGTCATACCTAAAACATCCGGCACCGTAGCTGTGCATGGCCCGTCGGATATCACCAGTGCGACCGCCGAGCCGCAGACAACTGAGACGCCGGCAATCGGGCTCTGACTGATTACGTACCCGGCTGCTACCGTATCACTGTACGAATGGCCGATCGTCCCTACGATAAGGCCTTCGGCAATAATCAATGAATTGGCATCGGCCTGAGTATGGCCGGTTACATCCGGCACCGTAGCTGTACATGGTCCGTCGGATACCACATAGTCCACCGCCGAACCGCAGGCAACTGAGACGCCGGCACTCGGGCTCTGACTGATTACCCTTCCAGCCTCTACCGTATCACTGTACTCATGGCCGATTGTTCCTACGGTAAGGCCTTCAGCAATAATCAATGAATTGGCATCGGCCTGAATATGGCCGGTTACATCCGGCACCTCAACCGCACAGGCCTCTGAAGCCTGTTCCAGCAACACAATTGCCGTCATCGTATAGCCTTTTGAGCCCGTACTCCATCCGTGAGCGGCTGACTTATCCTGTACCGCCGTCACAGAGAAACTACCGTCAGCGGCTGTAATGTCTGTCCACTGCGCAACATAACCGTTAACAGTATTGTAACCAACGCAGAACGACACTGAATCCGGACTGTTTACAACCACGCCGGGGCTGCTCGCCTGTGTAAAAGCATCAGCGCCGCTTATAGTGAACTTCGTCGCGCGGTCGGTATAGCCGGCATCGTTCCGGTTATAGGTCAGCGCAATAGTGTACTTCTTACCGGGATTCAGATTACTAAAGGTGGTCGTCAAATAGTTACTACTGCTCTGCTGAATCTGCATACCGCCGCAGATGTCTATTATCCCGCCAAATATCTCATCCGTATCCGTCCCCGAGGCACAGTTATCGCCGTCATATCCTATATAGTAAACATCCATTTCAATCCCTAATGTCACCGGCAAATCTGCCTCAGTGTCAAAATCCTTAAGCACCCACTCGGTCGTAGTATAGCCGGTGCTTTCCGGGTCTAATCGCAATGCACGCAGGTCCGTTTCATCTTCGGTATCGGCTGCGTTGAGGTTTATATACGAAATCCAGCCGTAGTTCACATCCTGCAGTGCGGGAATCAGTGAGAAGTCACTGCTGCTTAGGGCCTGGTTATGTCCCTGTACGGCAAGAACGTTCTTGCCCTGCACTAACAAGGCTGTATCTACATCATAATACTCAACCGGACTTGCACCGCTGCCGCCGCCGGAAGCCTCATGACTACCATCCGCAGTCGCATTATAAGCCGGCGGATTACCAGTTACATTCGCTCTTGCAATTTCAGTACCGTTCAGATAGGCCACAAAACCATCATCGTAGTCCATTGAGAACAGCAATCTGTATATCTCGTTTGTATCGGGAACGTTGAAATCTTTCCGGGCATATACACTGAGATAGCTATTAATCATATCATCCAGAACCGTTGCGTCATCGCCGTCACCATAACCGATTCCCGTAGGACCTTCCAACCAGCCTGAATCGTCGAAATCCACGTCATTCCAGTTGACTGGCGGTTCACTAGTCCCCTTAAAGTATTTCCAGGTATCGCCCACCAGAATCGGAAGGTAGCCGTCTTCAGTCTCAGGCTCGTTGGGTTCTCCCTCTTCCTGCAGCATGAACACGTCAAACGCATATGCCTTTCCTGCATCGGCGGATGAATGAGCCTGGGCCCGAACAGTGAAGCTGCCATCGGCGCCGGGCTGTATATCCGTCCAGCGTGCCACGTAGCCTTCATCGTGATTATCGCCTGTGTTGAACCAGACACTGAGAGCGTCAATCTCGTTGACGCCTACGGTGCTGGCATTGGTCGCACCATCAACACTGGACAGAGTGTACTGAGTATAGCGACTTGTGTAACTAATGTTATTCCGCGAAGCAGAAGTCGCAAAGGTATATAGTTTTGCTGGGTCCAGGCCGGTAAAGGCCAAGTCCACGTACCAGCCTGTGCTACCGTACTGAAGGACACCTATCATATCGGTAATACCACCGAAGGTGTTGTAGGCGTCAGTTCCTGTAGCCGTGTCTGCACCGCCATATGTATCTCCCGACTGCCAGGTGACACCACCGGACTGGGTCAGGCTCGCTGTGACCCCGGTCGGATTTCCGGTAGCCTGGTCAAGAAGCTCACCAGAAGTGTCTCCCGTGAATCCAGAGCCAACACCAAACGTGGTAACGTTTGCGCCAATGTAACCGTCTTCTCCAGATTCATACACACAGTCATTGTAGGCGGTCCAGGTGATGGTGGTTGCGGGCGCAGTAGTGAAGCTCCAGAGCGGACCGATTGTCGTATCATCGGCGTCGGAAACATCAACAAACCACTCATACTGCGTATCTTCTGAGAGACCCGCCCATATAATGGATGCGTTACTGCCGCTGGCTACACCACTGACCGTCCCAAGTAATTCGAAAACATCGTTGCTGTCACTACCGCCGGAACCATCCATGTCATAAGTCAATGTAAATTCATTTTGTACGTCAGTAAGATATCCATCCAGTGTCGGCGAATAAGTTGTAACATCAATTTCATTACTGTCGGGATAGAACTCCATAATCCTCAGATAGCCGTTTCCGCCGTTAGGATAGTCCTGATAATCGGACAATAAAATGTAAATGGTATTGCCGTAATCTCCTGTCTCAGTCCGTATGGCCGCACCATCGGAAGACGAATGCATGTGGCCGCAGAGCATCAGGAACAGGTTGGGATTGTCTTTTAAGGCTGTGTAAATAGCTTGATAGCCCCACGAGTTGTCAATGTTGAGAATATAGTGACTGACAACAATGGCCCGGCGGTCAGGGTATTCTTTCAATCGTGCATCGGCCCAATCCAACACTGCTGTTCCAGGCTGGAATTCAAGATTGACCACAATGAAGTCCATACCGCCTGCGCTGAACAGGGTGTAGTTGTTGTCGTTGGTGGTACTGTAATGACCGCCGTAATAACTTCGACCTTCGAAGCGAGATACACCAAAGTAATTATTGTAATTGGTGGTAGGCTCATCATGATTGCCGGGCACTACGCCGTAGGGAATGCCGTCCGTCAGCCCGGTCGTAACCGGGTCTTCCAACAGACTCATAGCAGCATCGGCCTTGTCCCACTCGGTGGTAATGCTTGCCGTTTGGACAATATCCCCCTCATGGGCAACATAAACAATGTTCAGGTCGTCTTGATTATCCACAATCCATTGTGTTTGAGCGATAAAATAGGTATCCGGATTGTCGTCCGAATACATCTGGGTATCAGGCAGCGCAATGATAGTAAAGCTATCGCCTGTACCTGTACCAACCTCGCGACCGTAGAACGCGACATCCATCAGGTCGGAATCCGGGTCTGTAACCGTGACTTCCAGGTTCGGGTCGGTATCAACATTCACACCCTCATTTTCGGGAGTTACCAGGATTGGCTGGTCCGGCGGGCTGTTGGTTCCGCTGGATGGAGGAAGATATTCCACTGTCAGTTTGGGTCTATCGGCTGGTGTTGCATACTCTCTTGTCCTTAATTGCTGACCATCATCTGGATGTGTTGCAATCATTAGCCAGCCATTATTTGTTAACGTGCCATCTACCCAATCCTGAATAGTCGAGACAGGAACAGAAACCGTAATAAATCCGGTATATCCATCGTCTCCCGGCCAATTGGCATTTACTGAATTCTCAGCATCAATATTATCTGCTGCAAAATGCCTGCCTCCTATAGAATTATATGTTACTGTTGCTTCGTCCCAGGATACTAACATGCGGTACATGTTAAATCCTTGTCCTTCTGAACTAACGTAAAATTGAAGCTCAGATGATAAAATAGTGCTTCCTGCGGGAATAGATAACAGATCGAAAAGCAATAGCGATGTTCTGTCATCACTGGTATTTTTATCCTGTACCATCGTGGTTTCACTCCCACGCGGGCTATCAGGATTAACATCGTAAATATAAGTATCCCTCGTACCTGTATAACCATTAACTCCATCCTGGAAGGTCACGATTGTGGGTACGGCTGTATCAAAGTAGGCCGTCACAGCTATGTTGGCTGTCACGTTAAGGTCGGTCCTCGGGTTATCAGTCGAGGCATCGCTCCAGTTGACAAAGTGGTATCCCGTATCCGGTATCGCTGTTACAGCAATTCCATCGGAACCACAGTTAACCACCTGTGAGGTGTCTCCAGATAGGCTTCCGCCTGACCCAGCCGCATAATCAAGGGTAAACGTAACCATAGCGAAGTTAGCGGTTACGTTTATATTTGCCGTTACGTTAGTGTCCGTACGGGGGTTATCGGTTGAACTATCAGACCAATCTACGAAGTAATAGCAGGTATCAGGTATCGCCGTTACAGCAGTTCCGTCGGCCCCATATTCAACCACCTGCGAGGTGTCTCCTGATAGGCTTCCGCCTGACCCAGCCGCATAATCAAGGGTGAACGTATCGATAGCAAAGTTAGCGGTAACAGCATAATCGGAATCTATAGTTATCGTTGTACTGGCTGCATTCGGGTCTGCTACCTTTCCAGCGTCGACGCCACTGCCCGTCCAGTTGACAAAATGATAATTCGAATTGGGTGTAGCCGTGATGGGAACGTTGGTATCTTCCGAATAGCTATGCACACCAACCGCAGGATCGGTCGTTCCTCCTTCAGTCGGATCTACCGCCATCGTCAGGTCGTATGTCGTCCCTGCAGATGCCGGGTTGATGGCCACTGCGGCAATCGCCCAATAGTTTCCAGTGGACGCTGTCCAGCTCATAGTGACCGAACTGCTCGTGGCCTGCTCGATGCTGGCCGCAGCCCGCAAATTAGCAACGTAATCGGGATTCCATAACTGCGTCTGGTCTGGGCCAACAGTCAGCGTGTAAGAAGAAGAACCGGCGCCCAGGAAGACATTATCGAATACAAGCTCATCGCCATTAAGCCCAGTGAATTCTACACTTGGCGTTGTGCTGTTTCCATTAGAGCCATCCGGAGTCCCGAGTGGAGTTGTCTGATCCACTCCGGCAAAGTTGGCCGCTCCGGCCATGATGCCATTGGATACGGAACCTGAGAAGGTAACCGTCACCGTTCCCGCCTGTCCGCTCGGCGGGTTAAGCAAGCTGTAGATCGCTGAATAGCGGGGGTTTGATGTGTTATAACCCAGCTGTGTTATGACCTCCGTCAGCCCAACAGCCATTCCACCATCGGGAGTGAACGTGACCGAAGATATGCTCCGGTCAGTAGTGCCACAGTTCCAGGACACACCGACCAGCATCAGCCGGTCTGTACCCGTGCCGGTAGTATGGGCAATATCGATGCTGCTGACATCGTCCGCTGTTCCGCTGGAAACCGCACCATCCAGGCTAAGGGGACTCGGCACATACTCCGAGAATGTCGCGGTGACGCTCTTGTCACCCGTCATCTCGATCGTCTCAGGATTGTTACTGCCGCTCAGGTCACCACTCCATCCTGTAAAGATCCATCCACCGTCAGCAGTGGCGCTCAATGATACTTCATCTCCATAATTGTATGTTGACTGGTTCGGGTCCTTGCTCACCGTACCGTTACCAACAACATTCACTGTTAGTGTGTATTCCTCAGCTATAAAGTGTGCCGTAACGTTCTTATTTCCATCCATGGTGATGGAGGTGGGATTAACAGAACCACTCAGATCCCCACTCCAGTAATCAAACGCATAGCCTGGATTAGCAGTGGCTTCGATATCTATAACTGCATCCTCGGTATATGTATGTACACCAACTGCAGGATCGGTCGTTCCTCCTTCAGTCGGATCTACCGCCATCGTCAGGTCGTATGTCGTCCCTGCAGATGCCGGGTTGATGGCCACTGCGGCAATCGCCCAATAGTTTCCAGTGGACGCTGTCCAGCTCATAGTGACCGAACTGCTCGTGGCCTGCTCGATGCTGGCCGCAGCCCGCAAATTAGCAACGTAATCGGGATTCCATAACTGCGTCTGGTCTGGGCCAACAGTCAGCGTGTAAGAAGAAGAACCGGCGCCCAGGAAGACATTATCGAATACAAGCTCATCGCCATTAAGCCCAGTGAATTCTACACTTGGCGTTGTGCTGTTTCCATTAGAGCCATCCGGAGTCCCGAGTGGAGTTGTCTGATCCACTCCGGCAAAGTTGGCCGCTCCGGCCATGATGCCATTGGATACGGAACCTGAGAAGGTAACCGTCACCGTTCCCGCCTGTCCGCTCGGCGGGTTAAGCAAGCTGTAGATCGCTGAATAGCGGGGGTTTGATGTGTTATAACCCAGCTGTGTTATGACCTCCGTCAGCCCAACAGCCATTCCACCATCGGGAGTGAACGTGACCGAAGATATGCTCCGGTCAGTAGTGCCACAGTTCCAGGACACACCGACCAGCATCAGCCGGTCTGTACCCGTGCCGGTAGTATGGGCAATATCGATGCTGCTGACATCGTCCGCTGTTCCGCTGGAAACCGCACCATCCAGGGTAATAGCTGCTGCTGTGCTCTCTTCGAAGCTGGCGGATATCGTGTGGTCAGAAACTACATTGGTAAAATCATAACTGGTTACTGCACCAACCGAGACGCTATCCACCAGCACGTCCGCAACCTGATAGCCAAGGTCGGGGTCAATGCTGAAGCTCTGGTCATCTCCTTCGGTTACAATCACTGCACCGGACGGAGTGATACTGCCGTTAGCTCCGGCAGAGGCTGTAATAGTATGCTCAGGAGTAATGTTAACTTCATTAGGCAGTATGGTATATGAGTAATTACTCGTCCCGCTGGAGGTTCCGATGTAATCCACGGTTGCCTCGTCTGGTGAAACCGTAACGCGCAGGTGGCCTGAATTGGGCAACACTTTAATTGTGTACGGGTCACTCTCATGATAGAGGCCGAATCCATACCCTGTCATACCAGGCGCGGGGACTAACTGATAGACGATACCATCACGCTCCTCATAGGCATACTCATGGTCATGTCCGTGGAAGTAGGCGCTAACGCCGTTATCTATCATCAATTGGTGAATCGGAGTACCCTCCGGGTGATCCGGAGTAACCCCCCAGCCGGGACGTTCAGTATCGAATCCCCACGTACCGTTAGCGTTTTCTCCTCCCCACTCGAACAAGTGCGCTGCCTCAGCACCTTCCCGTACGTAGAGCTCCGTACCTCCGGTTACGTGATGGGAAAAGACAAACTTGAATTTGGCGTTACTACTCTCAAGTATATCCTTAAACCACAGGTACTGTTCCTCGCCATGGGTCCAGTCCCACCGGTCGCCGCTCCCTGGACCTTCATCATTTTCTTCTCCACCACTGGTTGCATATGGATTGTCCATCGTGTAATGGTAAGGGTCCAGGACAACAAACAGCGCATCGCCCCATTCCCAGGCATAGTAGTCCTCACGGAGCTGGTCACCACCAATCAATGTCAAAGGATCGTCGTTTCCGGAATAGAATCCGTCCGTGATAGGGTTGGGGTAGTACAGTTTTCGTGCATTTATACTCAGGAGGGCTTTGCTGACGGGAGTGTCATCAAAATTCCAGCCTTCTTCGTTCTCGTGATTTCCCAGAGCTAAAAATACCGGAGCCGAATGGCTGATACTCCCCATTAACTCACGCTGATGGAAGTATACTTGAAGAGCCCGTGTCTCATTTGTTGCACCATCCATATCGAACGTATCACCAAGGTCGATGTGAAAATCGGGCTCGTCAGCACTCACATTACTCAAGGTCTGTATGTACAGACCTTCGTCACCCATAAAACCGATATGCGAATCACTTATTATCGTAAAGGTAAAGGTGCTGCCCGCTGGCCTCTGAGTATAAAATGAGTACTCGACTCCTGGAGTCCACGAGTCTCCACTTGTTGCTCGGTAGCGCATTCGATAGTAGTACAGTGTGTTGGACGTAAGTCCGTCGATCACTACTTCTACAGGCTCATCGGCTGTGCATGGGGTTGCACTTGTCGGGGTACCATAAACGCCTGACGTAGTTCCGTACTCAAAAGAGATTTCACCGCTCTGTTCAGGAATTACATTAACGGTGATAGACTTATCGGTAGGCCGACCCAGCAATATGATGTCCTCTGCAACCGCCGAGCAGGTTATCAAAAAGATTACTGTTGCGACCAAAATAAGGTTTTTATTTGAGCTTTTCATCAAATCTCCCTCGAATTATGTTTTATTTTAAGGTGTTTTTGATTCCTCTTTATTCTGCGAGAGGGTGTCAGATTGCTATTTACAATCTGTACAGGAAAGAGCTATTATCCTCCCTCGCATTTAACATTTTTAAGGTTTAATAACAATGCCTCCCAAACTACCAAGTTTATCTATTCTACCTATTTTCACATAAGAAGTCAAGATATTTCTTTTGGCTTTTCTGACATAGTGAGCCGCTGCTATTATGCCATATGTCCATTATTTACAGGCACTTATGATGATAACGGCTATCTTCAGCCTGCCTCTGTTTACAGGTCCAACTGTTATGAAACGAGTCTGGATTTACAAGCGGAAAAATATTAAGGGCTGGTAGGTTGGCTGGTATGAAAGTGACAGACGCAAGGCGAAGGTGCTGCCCAGCAAAGATTTGGCAGAACATTTCAAGCGTATCAAATATACTTAGCTGAATTCTGATGTGTTCACAGGGGTGGTAACAGCGACTTTTGGAACACTCATCGCCAACACTTACACAAAAAATCTACACAAATGTTGACCCCGTGCTTCGTCAGTCTATAAATCGGCTTTCAGTAACACAATGGCTGCAAAAATAATGCACACCGCTGCGTTTTGTATAGTGATTGAACAGTCAATCAGAATGCAGTTTTTTGACAACTGAACACTCACCCCAAGGTTATTGTTATATAGTATCTTGAGATTAAACTAAACTTTGGTATATTCAAGGTGTTATGCTAACAAAAAACTAATATTTTACTAACAAAACGCTAACCAAATTAGAGCATAAAAAAGTTATGCCAAAGGAAAATATTCTGGTTGTAGATGATGAGGAAGATGTGCTAGAGCTGGTTCGGTATAACCTCGACAAAAACGGCTACAAGATTGAGACCGCGACCACTGGTGAAGGTGCTTTGTCAAAAGCAAAGGCCAAACTACCTGACTTGATAATTTTGGACCTGATGCTTCCTGGCATCGATGGATTAGAGGTCTGCAAGCAGCTCAAGAGTAATCCCAAAACCGAAAATATCCCCGTAATAATGCTGACGGCAAAAGGAGAAGAATCGGATGTAGTGGTCGGTCTGGAAATGGGTGCCGATGACTATATTACCAAGCCGTTCAGCCCGAAAGTTCTTGTAGCCAGAGTACGACGGATTCTACACAGGAACGTAGCTCGTGATTTGGGAAAGGCACTGGTGAAGATTCACGAGTTAACCATAGACCCAGCCCGACGTCAGGTTTTAATAAAGAACAAACCGATTGATTTAACTTTTACTGAATTCAACATCCTTTACACATTAGCTAAAAGACCAGGTCTGGTTTTTACACGATACCAGATTGTTGATGCATTACATGGTGACGATTATCTGGTTACCGATAGAGCTGTGGATGTTCAGATAGTTGGACTTAGGAAGAAGCTGGGACCTTGCAGCAAATATATCGATACTGTTCGGGGTGTTGGGTATCGCTTTAAGGATTAATCAATGTTTAAGAAGCGATTGCTCTGGCAACTTTATCCATCCTTCCTACTGATTATTTTTATTTCAGTAATCGGCGTAGCTTGGTATGGGTCACAGTCTTTACATAAATTTTATCTTAATCAGGTTGCCGAGGATCTCAACTCTCGCGCACATTTAATCGAAAAACAAATATCGACTAATCTGGCAAATCAAAATTTTAAAGAAATTGACAATTTCTGCAAACAAATAGTAACGGCCGGTTCCACACGAATTACAGTGATTATGGCCAATGGAGAAGTAATAGCAGATTCCGATGAAATACCTGGTCGTATGAAAAATCATGCTGATAGACCGGAATTTCAGGATGCCCTGAAGCAAGGCCGTGGTAACTCGCTTCGATTTAGTGAAACTCTTGGCAAAAGAATGATGTATCTTGCAATCCCAATAAAGCAGGATGACAAAGTTTTGGCTGTTGTCAGAACATCTGTACCCGTTACCGCAATTGATGAAGCACTTAAAAATATTTATAAAAAGCTTTTCTGGGCAGGAGTGATTATCGCAGTTTGTGCGGCAGCTATAAGTTTGGTTATATCCAAGAAAATAAGCCGGCCCGTGGAACAGATGACGGAGGTGGCAAAACATTTTGCTTCAGGCCAGCTCGACCTGAGATTGCCCATACCAAATGCAGCAGAACTGGCTGATCTGGCGAAAGCCCTGAATGAAATGGCCCGCCAGCTTAATGCAAGGATTGATACAATAACCGAAGAAAGAAGTCAGATACAGGCAATTCTTTCCAGCATGATTGAGGGAGTCCTGGCGGTTGATTCGGCCGGATGCATTGTCAGCATTAACAAAGCAGCTGGAGATTTGCTTGGTATCGATGCAACCAGCTCACATGGGCGAAGTGTTGAAGAGGTTGTCCGCGATACAGAACTCCAACAGTATATAAAAAATACTCTTGATAATAAACAACCTACTGAAACCGATTGTTTTGTATTGAATGATAGTGGGCGTTCCCTGCAATTGTATGGTTCCAGCCTGACGGATAACAAAGGCAACAGGAGCGGTGCTGTGCTGGTGTTGCACGATATTACACGAACTCGTCAGTTGGAAGAAGTGAGACGTGACTTTATTGCAAACGTATCTCATGAGCTGAAAACACCTGTTACCTCTATCAAAGGATTTGTGGAGACACTGTTAGAGGGAGCGGTGAATGATCCAGAGCAAGCTCAGCGTTTTTTAAAAATCATCGCCAAGCATTCCGATCGGCTCAATGCTATAATCGAAGACCTTTTGAGTCTTTCAAGATTAGAAGAAGACAGCGAAAAAAGAAGGCTTTCTTTTGAAAAAACAAGTATAAGGTCGACTCTTGTTTCAGCTATCGAACTTTCCAACGTTAAAGCAGACCAAAAGCATATAGCAGTCGAGCTGCTTTGTGACAAAGAGATAACAGCAAAGATAAATTCCGCCCTTATAGAACAGGCGGTGCTTAATCTCATTGATAATGCAATTAAATACAGCCAGGACAACAGCAAAATACAAGTTAGTGCTCAGAAAATGGAAAACGAAGTTCTGATTAACGTATCCGATCAGGGTTGCGGAATAGAAAAAGAGCATCTCGGCCGTATTTTTGAGCGGTTTTATGTTGTTGACAAGGGGCGCAGCCGTAAACTCGGAGGTACTGGATTAGGCCTTTCGATTGTAAAACATATAACTCAAGTCCATGATGGATATGTAGAAGCAGAAAGTACCATCGGCATAGGAAGCACATTCATAATACACCTGCCCAGCATGCAATAAAACTTCCCCCCGTTTTTTTGAACAAAGCAAGTCTTTCATTATAAACAGAATTCTAACGCTGTTCTTATACCTGCCTAACACTTTCGAGATACCTTTTCGGCGGAGAAGTTCTTCGGGACCGGCCTGAAAAACTAAACTCAAGGTATTGTTATGGAGGTACATGGAACATGAAAAAGCTAATAGTATTTATTTTTGCGCTGGTTTTGTTTACTGTTGCTGTTGCGCAGGCCAGCGCAGATGAACTGGTCGAATTGAAGGAGCAACTCCTCCAGCAACAAAAAATGATAGAGCAACAGAACCGGATGATTCAGCAGATGATAAGTAGAATCGACCAGCTTGAAACACAGCAGCAAGAACAGGGTCAGCAGATGGAGGCAAAAATTTCCAAGGCAGTTGAGCAGAAAGAAGTAAGTGCTCTGCCTGACAGCATGAAGTGGGTCGAGAATATAAAATGGAGTGGTGATCTTAGATATAGACACGAAACCATCGATGATGATACGGCATCAACAGACAGAGACAGAAACAGAATCCGGGCAAGGCTGAAACTCGAAGCAAAAATCAATGATGAATGGGACGCGATTTTCAGAATCGCCTCGGGCAGCAGCGATTCGCCCACGTCAACGAACCAGACACTGGGTGATTCTGCCAGCGATTCTTTCAGCAGTAAGGAAATCTGGCTTGACTGGGCGTATGCCAGTTACCACCCCGCCTGGAAATCCGGTTTGAATATTCTATTGGGTAAAATGGCTAATCCTTTTTATACAGTTGGCGGAAACCAGCTTATATTTGACGGCGACCTGAGTCCTGAAGGTGGTGCGGCAACATATGCATGGAATCTTAGTGATTCCACCAGTGCAACAGTAACCGGCGGCGCCTATTGGCTGCGTGAAAGAAGCACTGATGTAGATACCAGTCTTTTTGGTATTCAGGGATTATTGAAACATAAGCTTTCCAAGGACAGCCACATCCTTGGCGGTGTCAGTTATTATGATTTCGGCAACATCAAAGGCAAAAGCCTCAGCGGCATAAGTTCAAGCGGCAACACTACTGTTGGAGGTCTTTATGTCAACGATTATGATATTCTTGAGGGCTTTGGTGAATATGGTTTCAAGATTGGCTCGGTCCCGGCAGCTGTTTTCGGCTCATATGTACAGAATATAGACGCAAGCACTTCTGAGGACACTGCCTGGCTTATTGGAGCAACATACAATAAGGCTAAGAAACCTGGTTCATGGGAAGTTTCTTACAATTACAGAGATGTCGAGAAAGACGCCGTCGTTGGCGGACTTTGTGATTCGGACTTCATTGGTGGCGGCACTGACGGCAAAGGCCATGTGTTCGGATTCAAATATCAGTTGGCAAAGAATGTCCAAGCCGCCATTAACTACTTCCTGAACCATAAAAATGAAAGCACTACGTCGGATGAATATAAAATGCTCCAGGCAGACCTAATATTTAAGTTCTAAGGCGTGCTTGCAAAATGCTAACTTAATCCTAACAAAAATCTAACAATTTAAACGTAGAATTAATTGGACAAAATAAGGAGACTGAAAAATGAAAAGAATCATTGTATGTGGTTTGATTATGCTTGGTCTGGTCTTAGCCACCAAGCTAATCGCTGCTGAAAATCAAACACTTCAAATAGATGGTTCGACAACCGTCGGGCCGATTGCAGATGCTTTTGCCGAGGCTTTCAAGAGTAATTACCCTGATTTGGAAATTACTGTCAAAAAGACAGGAAGCGGTGACGGCGCTGCGGCTTTGATAGATGGGCGATGTGATGTAGCCACAATGAGCCGGTTTATGAAAGACAAGGAATTCAAAGCTGCTGTTGACAAAGGTGTTTTTCCTGTGGCTCACGTTGTAGCGATGGATGGCGTTTGTATTGTCGTTCACCCCTCCAACCCTGTTACGCAGCTAAGCACCGCTGCGATTCGTGATATCTACAAAGGCAACATTACAAACTGGAAAGAAGTTGGCGGGTCGGATTTGCCTATCGTGGTAATCAGCCGTGACAACTCTTCTGGTACTTATGAAACATTTCACGAGCTTGTTATGAACAAGGAAGAAATGGGCTCAAAAGTCGAGTACGTGAATTCCAATCCGCAGGCACATGCCAGGGTAAAGACCACTATTGGGGCTATCGGATATGTGGGAATCGGTTTTCTGGATGCCAATGTCAAGGCCCTGAAGGTTGATGGGATTATGCCTTCCAGGCAGACTATTGCAACAGGGCAATATCCAGTTGCCAGGCCTTTATTTATGTTCACAAACGGCTATCCAAAACTCGGCAGTATGACATATAAATTCTGCACCTTTTATCTGACCGAAACCGGCCAGGAAATCATCGAAGCTAAGGGATTTATTCCGGTGACTAACTACTAAAGAATTTTATGGATGATATTGTTCGAAACGACACAAAACCAGCGGCTGGTACAGGCCAGTCGCTGGTTCTTACCCCTTTACAGGACTTGGGAGGGTTCTTATTTCATCACCTGGGGCGTCTGCTGCTTTTTCTGATAACCTGTAGTTCCGTTCTCTTGGTACTGCTGATTTTCTTTTTCGTCATTCGTGAAGCAATTCCTTTCCTGACGAAGTTCAGCTTAACTGAATTTCTGACAACAAAGTCGTGGTATCCTGAAGCCGCTACGCCTAAATTCGGTGCATTATCTTTGATAGTAGGTTCTTTATATGTGACCATAGCCGCCCTTGTGTTTGCTGTTCCGACCGGAATCCTGGCTGCGATTTTTCTAAGTGATATTGTTTTGTTAAAAATCAGGGATTTTATAAAACCGGTTATCGAAATTCTGGCGGCCATTCCATCGGTGGCTTACGGATTCTTTGCCGTACTCGTATTAGCTCCCTGGATGCAAAACAAGTGGGGCTTTACAACCGGAACCAATGCCTTAAATGCTTCTATTATTCTTTCAATAATGGCTCTGCCAACCATTATCAGCGTAGCTGAAGATTCAATATCAGCAGTTGGCAGAGAATTGCGAGAAGCATCTTATGGCTTAGGAGCAACGAGGTTTGAAACGATTTTCAAAGTAATTATACCAGCGGCCCACAGTGGAATCATTGCCGCAATTGTTCTGGGGATGATGAGAGCGATTGGTGAAACAATGGTGGTCTGGATGGCATCAGGCAATGCTAATCAGATTCCTTCTCCCTGGTGGGATTTATCTCAATCTGTCCGCACCATGACAGCGACCATAGCCGGCGATATGGGTGAAACGCCCAAAGACTCGCCCCATTACTGGTCTCTTTTTGCTATAGGTGTCGTGCTTTTGGTAATGACGTTCTTACTTAATATCATCAGTGAATATTTCCTTGCTTCAGCTAAAAGAAAAACGGGAAAATCTTAAACTATGCGTCATATTATTCGCCGAATAACTGATAAAGCGTTTACCATCCTGACAGGGACAAGCGTTGTGCTGCTTACATTTGTGCTGCTGATTGTTCTTGGTCCCATGGTATGGCGTGGCGCAAAGGCTGTTCTATTCAAAGATACGGTTGAATTTCGCAAAATGCAACTCGACCTTTACAATCGAGGCAATCCTGAAAGTTTAAAGATTGAAACTGCTGAATCTGAGAGTTTTCGTAAAACTGTGTATGAGATCGTGGATGATTTCAAACATGGCATTGATACCGAAGAATTAATAGACAGAACAAAACAGATTTACCGTCAACTTGGCAAGGAACTGCGATACAAAAAAATAACCGACAAAGAGTATCAGAGAATTCGTTTGCTCGCAAGAGACTTAAGAGACAGGCTGCAGGCAGCATTTGAAAGTAACGATGAAAAAATAATAAAAGAAAACATCGACTATGTTTTGCAGTATCGCCTTGATGAAAATTTAGCTGATACCGCTGCTGTTGAGTTTTTTACATTAGCTGAAGATTTCCTGAAAGCTGCCGAAAATATTGATCTGAATAAACGTCAGCAATATGCCGGCTCACTGCAGCAGGTCGAGGAGCTTATTAATCGTCTTTTAGGCCCCAAACCCAGTGATGCTGTACCGGCTTTGACCATGGACAGATACGGGGCTACACGGTGGGATTTGGCCCAAAAACTTCTGGACCAATTATTGTGGTCTGAACAATGGATTAAGCAAGAAACTGGCCAGCCATTAGTTAAAATTCGAGTTTCAAGAGCAGAAGAATTTGCGGGGACAAAATTAGAACCCCTTTTTGGATATGTTGAAAACAACCTCAACAAAATGCTGAAACCTGAATTTACAGTTTACTGGCAGTATTTTATCGATGACAGCACAGCAGGGCATTATTTTGGCGGTGTCGGGCCTGAAATTTTGGGTACATTACTGCTTACGCTTTTAGCAATGCTGTTTGTGTTTCCTCTGGGAGTAATTTCGGCAGCTTATCTGGTGGAATGCGCTTCAGATAATATTGCTATCAGGATTATTCGTATGTGTATAAACACACTTGCTGGTGTTCCGAGCATAGTTTTTGGACTGTTTGGTCTGGCATTCTTCGTATTGTTCTTTATCCCGCTTTTTGGGGGACCGTCCGAACCATGCATTTTAGCTGCCTCTCTTACTTTGGCGGTACTAACTCTGCCGGTGATGATTAGGGCCAGCGAGGAAGCGATCCGTTCAGTTCCGCAAGCCTACAAGGAAGCCTCTTTGGGACTCGGAGCAAGCAGATTCAGGACATTCGTGAAGGTAACTTTTCCTGTTGCACTGCCGGGAATTCTGACAGGTGTAATATTGAGCCTCAGCAGGGTTGCAGGTGAAACAGCTCCTATTCTTTTTACAGGAGCGATTGCGCTTGGGCCTGTACCAAAATCGCTATTTGATCCGACCAGGACTTTGTCCTATGGCAGTTATGATATTGCAGTTGGAGACAGACTCGCAATGATGGTGCCTCATAATCAGTACGGTATGGTAGTAACGCTCGTTTTGGTTATACTTTGTCTTAACGCTATAGCAATTATTCTGAGGGCAAGAGTATTTAGAAAGCTAAGAGGGCATTAAACGGAAAAAGGGCTTTTAATTATAATGCAAAAAGAAAAAGATAACATGCCGACATCAGCTTTGGGAAAGAAAGCAAACATTGACCAAATTAAGTCTGTTGTAAGTTTGGGGGATAAAGCAAGTCCTGCAATAAAAGATACAAACCTGGACTGCAAATGTGCTGTAATAAAATCCGAGAACTTCAGCTTCTATTACGGCCTCAAAGTTGGCGTTAAAAATATTACTATGGAGATTTATCCGTGCAGTGTAACTGCAATAATCGGCCCAAGCGGTTGCGGCAAAAGTACTTTTCTGCGAAGTATCAACAGAATCAATGACCTTATCCCCCATACCCGCGTAGAGGGCAACCTGCTGGTTAATGGTCATAATGTATATGATAAAAATACCAATCTGGTTAATCTCCGCCAGCAGGTCGGCATGGTGTTTCAAAAGCCGAATCCTTTTCCTAAAAGCATATTTGAGAACGCTGCCTATGGGCCAAGATTGCAGGGAGTAAAGAATCGTTCTCAACTACAGCAGGTTGTAGAAAACAGTCTCAAAGCCGCCGCTCTATGGGATGAGGTGAAGGATGATTTGAAGAAGTCAGCCTTAGCATTATCAGGCGGACAACAGCAGCGACTTTGTATCGCTCGTGCTTTAGCTACTAGGCCTAACATCATTTTAATGGACGAGCCATGTTCAGCTTTGGACCCGATAGCCACAGGCAAAATAGAAGATCTGATAGATAAGCTTCAAAACGACTATACAATTGTTATCGTTACCCATAATATGCAGCAGGCTGCAAGAGTCAGTGCAAGAACAGCTTTTTTCTGCCTGGGAGAGCTGATAGAATATGACTCGACAGCTAAAATATTCCGCAATCCGGGCAAAAAGCAAACTGAAGATTATGTCACTGGAAGATTTGGTTGAAATTACTATAAGAATAACTTTTCGGAGTTAGGTTATGGCTAAACACTTACAAAGAGAAATAGAAAATCTGAAAAAGAAATTACTCGCCTTGGGTGCAAAGGTGGAGACTTTTGTAAGAGACGCTACATTGTCAATCGAGAAACGAGATGCTGTTCTGGCCCAGAAAATAATAAACAATGATATTGACATTGATAACACAGAAATTGAGATAGAAGAAGACTGTTTGAAAATCCTTGCCCTGCATCAGCCGGTAGCAATTGATCTGCGTTTTATCGTTGCTGTCCTTAAGATAAATAATGACCTTGAGCGTATCGGAGATTTAGCCGTAAATATCGCCGAGAGAGCAGTTTTTCTTGCAGGTCAACCCAAGGTAAATATTCCAGTCGATATTGTCGACATGGCCCATCATGCCCAGTCGATGTTGAAACAGAGCCTGGACGCTCTGATTAATCATGACGGTCAACTCGCTCATAAGGTTTGTGCCAGTGATGATATAATTGATGGGATGAATCGCCAAATGTACTTAAAAGTCCAAGAGGCTATTTTGGAAAATCCGGAACAAATATCATCATTGATTCATTTGCTTTCGGCCTCACGCCATCTGGAACGAATAGCTGACCATACCACTAACATCGCAGAAGATGTGATTTACATGATCGAGGGTCAAATCATACGGCACAGGACAGAGGAGTATAAATAGGTGAAGGAAGCCTCATCTATATTTGGATTGTTGTTTACTCACTAAAGTTGTAATCATTATTTCACAAAAGGCCAGTTGTTGCTCCTTGTTAGTAGAATCTGCAAGCTAACTTTCGGGATAATAACCCTTAATTTTCCCTTCAGTTTCTTTGTCTCCAGTTTGTCTCCAGATGGGCTTATTTTTGCGGATTATAAGACCACTAAACCTCAAGTTTTTAGCTGAAAATGCATTTGAAAAATTATTTTTAAGCAAAAATAGGATTGAGAGCTCTGAATAACTTATGAAATTGTTACTATTCTATACACATTGGTAATTTCAGTGTCAAAAGCGTAACTTACATCGTATTTTACGGCATAACAGCCTTACTTTTCATTGTCTAACG
>Ga0315554_1000708_pt1 | contig 19727 bp, 19 predicted proteins | sample SalMarSW160370MG_FD_202114 | JGI IMG/M metagenome (GOLD analysis project Ga0315554, IMG submission 202114) | Salt marsh sediment microbial communities from the Plum Island Ecosystem LTER, Massachusetts, United States - Salt Marsh Sediment SW1603-70 ... | reverse complement strand
AAAAATCCTGACGTTCCGGCAGCATCAGGAAAAACAGCGCCAACGGGAACTGGCGACGGTGCAGCAGTTGGAGCAGTCCCAGCAACAAAAGATAGGCGACATTCTGGCCAAACAGGCCGAAACCCGGCGGGAGAAAGAACGTCACCTGGTGGGGGCGATTGTCCCGTCCTGCCTGTCGGGATTCTATCGGTATCATCTCATGCTGAAACAAAAGGAACTGACCGGACGCGAGGTGCTTCAACAGATCGGCAAAGAGATCGACAAGAGGCGGGCGGTGTTGATTGAAGCGACGCGGAAAAGGAAAATTTACGAAAAACTCAAAGAACGGCATCAGGCGCGATTCGAGCACGACATCAATCTCTGGATGCAGAAGGAAAATGACGAGAACGGCCAGAAAATTTTTATACGCAACAGTTGATCCTTCTCACCTCCTTTCATAAAAAAAGCCCCGGTCGATTGCCGGGGCTTTTTATATCCGTCGGTCATGCATTATTTCATCAGGAGCATTTTCTTCGATTGCGTCATGCGGTCGGTTTTGATGACATATAGATATACGCCGGTGGCAAGCGGCCGCCCGTTGCCGTCGGAACCATCGAAAACAACACTGTGATTGCCGGGGGGCAGAACGTCATCGACGAGAGTACGCACTCGCTGGCCGAGAATATCATAGACTTCGAGGCGAACATGCGACCGTTCCGGCAGCGTGTAGGCAATCGCTGTCGTGGGATTGAACGGGTTGGGAACATTCTGCTCCAACCGGAATTCCATCGGCATTTGGGATGCGGTTTCCTCATCGACCGCAGTCCCGAGGTCGATTGAAACGGTTCCGGGCGCGAAGGCCGGGTAAATTTTCAAATAATTAAAGAACTCCCCGAACTGAAAATAGAAGTCGGATATATAGGCGTCGGTGGTGTCGATGCTCACCGTCGCGGTCGTTCCGGATGAGAGGGTCGTGAAATGCAGCACCGCGATCGGTCCGGAGCCGACCGGCATAAGCGCGCCGTCGGCAAACCCGAAAGTGATGAGCAGCTTCTTGTCCGTATTATCGTACATGGCGTTGGCCAATAGGGCGTTTTCCGTCCGGGTGCCGGTCAGCGTCATGGAATCGAAATTGACGTTGTCCGAAAGGTATTCGAGCGGTAGGCTGATATGATACAACGGCTCGGAATTGTAGGCGTTGATGGCGACGCTGAATTGGTCGCCGGCGCCGATCGAGGCGTCACTGACCCAGACCGAATCCGGGAAGGCAGGGATGTAGCTATTGTCGATATACCCCCTGCGAAATTCAGGAGTATGCGACGTACTCGAAACCGAGGAGAACGTCAGATGCGTAACGATAAGCGTGGTATCGATGACGACGAGGTTGTCGGGGTATTCATCGGGAATGCCCATAAACATTGTCGCAAAAAGCCCTTTGCCCGGCCCAATCGGCGTATTATCCTGACCGAAATACAGGGCGCCTATTTTACAGGTACCCAGTGTCGAATCAATAGTTACGATTGTGAACAGGTTGTTTTCGATGCGGCTGCCGACGAAGGAGACCGAATCGATAATAATCGCCGGATCGCTGAGTTTCAGAGGCACATCCATGGCGATGACGGAGTCGGCGTTGGAGAACGTGATATCCAGGACAGCCTTTTGGCCGGAGTGGGTGGCGATCGAGTCGATCCACAGGGTATCAGTCGAGGCGGACGGCAGTTGCTGGGCGCCTGCCAAAGAACTCAATGCCAAAAGGGCTGCTAAAATTAATCGTGCTCTCATACTGACAACTTCATAGGGTTTTTCTTCCAGGGGTCAAAGCAAAAACGGTGCGTAACGATCGGGCATATTGCAGTCGACGACACAGGACCCCCCGGGAAAATATTAAGTCGCGGTTTAATAATAGGATACCGCTGTATTGGTAAAAGATAATACAGCCCCGAGCCGGATACAAACATTTTTTCGCTCGTTATACCCGTTGCATGGTTGCAGATAATTGCTCATGATCCGGCGGCACCATATGGCCTGTCCGCCCGCGAATTCAGGCCATGAATCAGAATCCCCGATCAAGGTTGAATTTCCGCCGGATTTGTGTTAGAATACCCGGTGGAAAAAGGCGTGCAGGAATGATATTACCGGATAACAAATTCATCCGGATGCGGAAAATCCTGGTAATCGGGCATCCCGGAGCCGGGAAAACGACCCTGGCGGTCAGAATGGGCAGGAGGCTGCACCTGCCGGTGATACACCTTGATAGGGAATTCTGGATGCCCGGCTGGCAGCAGCCTCCGCGAGAAGAATGGCGGGAACGGGTCCGGAAGATGGTCGCGGGGGAGAGGTGGATTATCGACGGTACCTATGACAATTCTCTGGACGTTCGACTGCCGCAAGCCGATATAATCGTCTTTCTTGATTTTCCCACCGGTCTGTGTCTGTGGCGGATTGTCAAAAGGTTACTGCGCGGATACGGGCGGGTGCGGCTTGATATGGGCGATGGATGCCGCGAAAGAGTCGATTGGGCATTCATCAAATTCGTTTGGCAATATCGGAAAATCCGCCGCCCGCGTATCCTGACCGCTCTGGAGAAATACACGCCCGATGAGAATATCATCCGGCTGATCTCTCCGGGTGAAGTGGATTCGTTTGCCCGGGAATTAGAATGCAGAACGGCGCCATGAATTTTCGAATGCCCGTATCGGTAAGGACGGACAAGTGATTTCCGATTTTCAGTATCGCGTCGTCACCGGCCGTGACGCCCCGGATACAATCGCCGCGGCAGCCCGGCGGATCGGCGGCGAATGGCCGGAATTTATGCTGCATGACCCGGTCGCCGACAACTTCCCGTATTGCTACGACAATCTTCCCGATTATCAATTCGTGCTGTTGGATACGCAAAGTCAGGAACCGGTCACAATCGGCAATTCGATTCCGCTGGCCTAGAATGATGCCCTGGATAATCTGCCCGACGACGGCTGGGATTGGGCCATGATCAATGGAGTTGATAGCCATCGGAGGGGCTGCCGTCCCAATCTCCTTTGCGCTCTGCAGGTTGTCGTCTTCAGCGAATACCGTGGACGGGGCATCAGCAAAGTTGCAGTCGAGGCGATGCGCGCCATCGGCCGGTCAAGGGGGCTTGCCGATATGATCGCACCGGTACGCCCCAGCCGCAAACACGAATTTCCCCGAGTGCCCATTTCCGAATATATAAAGCGGACCGATAGCGCCGGCAGACCATTCGATCCGTGGCTCCGCGTGCATTCTGACCTTGGGGCCAAAATCGTCAAACCTTGCCCGACGGCGATGAGGATCACCGGTACGGTGGCGCAATGGGAGGAATGGACCGGAATACAATTCCCCGGAAGCGGCGACTATATAATTCCCGGGGCGCTGGTTCCGGTTATTATCGATTGCGAGTCCGACCGGGGCGACTATATCGAACCCAATGTCTGGATGCACCATCCCGGCTGAGGCACCCTCCGGCCCTTTCGGCCGCCGCCCTATCGGCTTCTAAATTCATTGTCCTGTTAAGCTTTCAGGGAAATTCTCCGATCATAGGTGTAGAAGTAATAGTCCGTGCAGTTCGATTGGTACGGAATTCATGAAAGGTTCACGTCATCTTCCGGGCCGGCGATTCGAACCAGACGGGCAAAGACTGACAAAAAAGGTATCACACTGAATGAACCGGCAGGTCCAGGTTGCCTCGCAGGGTTACATACCCGTTGATTTGAATTCGTTGAGAGTCGATAGCGTCCTCGATTTCCACCTTTATATCGCTGTCGATGGCGACTATGTCCTCTATCGCGCTCCCAGCATGACCTTCACCGAAAAGGCGCGCCAGGCGCTGATCGAACACGGGCAGAAGTTCATCTATATCGCCCAGCGAGACCGGAAGGCCTATCAGCAGTATATCGAATCTCATCTGCCCGATATAATCAATGACAAAACCCTCGGGGAAGAAGCCCGGTCGACGATCGTCTATAACAGCGCCCGGATGCTGGTGAAAGACCTCATGGAAAAGCCGTCCCTTCCGGAGAACCTCAAACGCAGCCTGGGGATGGTGGAGATTACGGCCCTGCACCTCCTGAAGTCGCAGGATGCCTTCTATCATACCGTCATGGCCATGCCATTCAATTACAGCACCTATACGCATAGCGTCAACGTGTGCATTTTTTCGCTGGCGCTGGCGGACAGGATCGGCGTCACCGGCAAGAGCGAAATTCATACGCTGGGCACCGGCGCCCTTCTTCACGATATCGGCAAAGCCCGCATCCCCATTGAAATCATCGAGAAACCTGGCATTTTGACCGAAGCCGAAATGATGATTGTTCGCCGTCATCCGCAGTATGGTTTCGAAATTATCATAAATTCCAATATCATCCCTCACGATGCCCATTTCCCGATACTCCAGCATCACGAACGGGAGAACGGAACAGGATACCCCCACAGCTTGCAGTCGAAGGACATTCACAAATACAGCAAGATCGTGGCTATCGCCGACGTCTTTGACGCTATGACTAGCAAGCGATCCTATCGCGAAGCCAAAGGAGCTTTTCCGGCCCTGAAGGAAATGTACGACGATGCGTACGCTTTCGACCGCGACCTGCTCGAGGAGTTCACCCGCCTGCTCGGCGCATCCAATATCGCGGCGAAAAAGCAACAACCCGGTTCCGATAATCCCCAACATTAATGAAGACAACGTCATCACACCGGAAAAATATTCTGAGCGTGTCCTGAGAATTATTCCTTTTTAAGACGCAATATTGATATGCGACGGATGCGGAGCTTTCCGCTAATATCATCACAATCAATCGCTTATGATAATACCGGCGGCGTGCGATACATATGGCACGGGGCTTGCCTATTCCGGGGGTGGAGGAATAGGTATGCTCAAGGGTATATACAAAGCGGCCTCAGGCATGATCCCCAGACTCAAGCAGCAGGAGATCACGGCCAATAATATCGCCAACGCCTCGACCCCCGGTTTCAAACGCGATGCGGTGTTTCTGCATGAGCTCGACGCGGCCACCAAAGCGATGGTACCGCGCCAGTCCGATTGGCAGACGCCGATGATTGACCAAGTCTACACCGATTACGGACAGGGATCATTTGAACGCACCGATGATATGCTGAACCTTGCCATCGAGGGGCCCGGCTTTTTCGTACTGGAACCTCCCGAAGGCGGACAGCAGGGGATGATCTACACCCGCAACGGCGCCTTCTCGGTCAATGAGGAGGGATATCTGGTCAACAGCGACGGCCTGCGGGTAATGGGCGACGGCGGACCGATCGAGGTCGGATCGGGGGCGGTGAATATTGGCGAACAAGGCGAAGTATCGGTTGACGCCGGTGTCGTGGGGCAGTTGCAGGTAGTCGATTTCCCCGACAAATCGGCGCTGGCGAAAGTCGGCAATTCCGGTTTCACGGCGGATGACGGCGTCGAAACCGTTCCGGCGACCGGGGCCTCGATTAAGCAGGGGTTTTTGGAGCAGTCCAATATCAATGTCATCAAGGAAATGGTCGGGATGATCGTCGCCCTGCGGCAGTTCGAAACGGGATCCCGGATGATCCAGTCGCAGGATGAATCCTTGAGCGTGCTCCTCAACGAAGTGGCAAAAACGCGAATGTAGATAAACGAGGGATGACGGCATGATCAAAGCGATGAATACCGCCGCCACCGGCATGGTGGCGCAACAGACCAGCATCGACAATATCGCCAACAACCTGGCCAACGTCAATACGACCGGGTTCAAGAAGGCTCGCATTGAGTTTCAGGATATCCTGTATCAAAACTACCGTCGGGCCGGAACGGCGACGGCTCTCGGGTCGATCACGCCGGTGAACCTGGACGTCGGCTACGGCACGCGGGCGGTGGCAACCAGCCGCGAATTTTCGCCCGGCTCGGTGCAGGTGACCCAAAATCCGACCGACCTGGCCGTTGCCGGCAACGGCTTCTTTCAGATTCGTATGCCGGACGGCACGACCGGGTACACCCGCGACGGATCATTCAAAATTTCGCCGGACGGGCAGCTGGTTACCTCCGACGGTTTCATCATGACCCCGGAAATCACCATCCCCGAGGATGCCACCGATCTATCGGTTGGCATCGACGGGCAGGTATTCGTCCTGGTGGTCGGCAATAACGAGCCGCAGCAGATCGGCCAGTTGGAACTGGCGCGGTTTATCAATCCGGCCGGATTGTCGGCGGTGGGGCACAATCTGTACCTGCAGACGGTTGCTTCCGGCGCGCCGATCACCGGAACGCCGGGGACCGAAGGCCTGGGAACTATCGACCAGGGAAATCTGGAAAGCTCCAACGTGTCAGTCGTCGACGAGATGGTGAATATGATCATGGCGCAGCGCGCCTATGAGATCAATTCAAAAGTGATCCAATCGTCGGATGAGATGTCGCAGATGATCAATAACCTGAAGAGGTAATGATGCAATTCGTTTTACGGGCATTGGCGGCGCTTATGGTTTTGACCTCGGCGGTTTCGGGTGAAACCCTCGAGGCGTATCTGCGCGCCGAAATCATTGCCGATTATCACCTCGATTCGGCCGACGTTTCGATCTCGATCCTGCGCAGCACTCTGACGCCGGTAGATGTGTCCGCCTACAACGTAAAAGCCTACCCATTGGCCCAGGGCGATCCGGTCGGACGATTTCCGATGCGAGTGGAATTGTACCGCGACGGTGAGATGACCGAAAGAGGATCGGTATCGCTGGACGTGCGACGGTATGCCGATCTACTGGTTCCAAAACAAAACATCCGCCGCCACGAAATGCTCGTACCCGATATGTTCGAACGCAAACGGTTCGACGTCACGTCGTACACGGAAGACATGCTGACCGATTTCACGCAGTTGGATGGATGCCGGGCGGCGCAAAACCTCCCCGCCGGACGGATGATCCCAGGCCGGCGTATCGAGAAAACGCCCGACGTCGAATATGGCGCGCCGATCACGATCATCGGCAAGAGCCGCCTGTTTGAAATCCGCGCCAAGGGTACCGCGCTGCAGAACGGCGTCACGGGCGAGACGGTGAAAGTCAAGAATGACGATTCGAAGAAAATCCTGACCGGGACGGTTACCGGCCCCGGTACGGTAGAGATAGACATCTGAGTCATTGGAGGATAGGATGAATATCAAGCGGATATTTATCGCGACCACGATTCTGGTTTTGCTGCCCTTTACGATTGTCATCAAAGCAGGCGATTTCGGCCAGGCCAAATCGTTGTTTTCGGACATCAAGGCGCATCAGGTCGGCGATATCCTGACGGTCAACATCTATGAAAACACCCAGGCGACCAATAAGACCGAGACGAAGACGGAAAAAAGCAGTGATGCCTCGGTCGAGGGCGGTCCCGGAAGCGGCTTTTTCGATTTCATTCCGCTCTTCGGCGCCAGCGCCGCCAGCAAAAACACGTTTGACGGCAAAGGCGAGAACCTGCGCAACCGCAACCTTCGGGCCAAGATGTCGGTTACAGTAGTTGCCGTCAAGGATAACGGCGACCTGGTCATCGAGGGCAGCCGGACGGTGGGAATTTCCACCGACAAGGAAACGCTGACCCTAACCGGTGTGGTCCGCCAACGCGACGTCAAGGCCGACAACAGCATCGATTCCTGGCTGATCGCCGACGCCGAAATCAACTATCGCGGCAAGGGATCGATTTCCAGCGGCAGCCGCCCCGGCCCGGTTATGCGTTTTCTCAACTGGCTGTTTTAAAGGAGGAGCCATGGATAGGCTTCGAAAAATAATTGCGCTCATTATCATCCTGTTGCTCTGTTCTCTAAGCGCCGCCGCCGACGCGGTGCGCATTAAGGATATCTGTCGTTACCAGGGGGACACCGACGTCGACCTCATCGGCTATGGCTTGATTATCGGCCTTGATGGCAGCGGCGACGGCAAAGGAACGCAGTTTACGATACAGTCTTTGGTCAACATGATGGAGCGAATGGGCCTGACGGTCAGTCCCGATGAAGTCAAGGTGAAGAATGTCGCCGCCGTCATGGTCACCGGCAAAATTTCGGCGGTCCACAAGCCCGGATCGCGGATCGATGTCACAGTGTCCTCGGTCGGCGACGCGACCTCGCTTCAAGGCGGAACCCTCTTGATGACGCCGCTGTCATCGCTGGACGGCACTGTCTACGCCGTCGCGCAAGGCCCGGTGTCTATCGGCGGCTTCAATGTGCAGCTCCAAGACGGCAACAAAATCGTCAACAACTATACTCTGGTCGGCCGCGTGCCGGGCGGGGGACTGGTCGAAAAATCTCCTCCGGATGGCGCCGACGGGAACGAACTCTATTTGTCGCTCCTCAATCCCGACTACACGACGGCGTCGCGGATTGTCGACCGGATCAACCTCGAATACGGCCTGACCGCCTACGCCGTGGATGAGGCAACCGTGCGGCTGAGCGTGCCCGATTCGTTGTCGCATCCCAATGACCGAATAAAATTCATGTCCATCATCGGCAACCTGCGGGTTGCTCCCGATGAGGTCGCCCGTGTGGTCATCAATGAAAAAACCGGGACAATCGTCGCCGGCCAGCATGTGTCGATCTCGCCGGTGGCGCTGGCGCACGGCAATCTGACCATCAACATCCAGACCCAGCCGGTTATTTCCCAGCCGACGGCGTTCTCGCAAGGACAGACGGTGGTGACGTCGCAATCGCAGGTAACAGTAAACGAAGAGGTTGCCCGCGTCATGACCTTCCCGGAATCGGTTACGATATCGGAGATTGCGACGGCTCTCAATGAAATCGGCGCGACCCCCCGGGATATCATCGCCATTTTTCAGGCGCTCAAGGAAACCGGGGCGCTGCGGGCCGAATTGGTGCTGATGTAAATGAAAATTTCGCCCGAACAGAATCGGCTGATGCCGACGGCGACCCCGGCTAAAAAAGGGCCGGAGTGCGAACAGACGCTGGAGATGAAGAAAATGCGGCTGCGCAAAGCGACGCGGGAATTCGAGTCGTTCTTCATCCTGCATATGCTTCAGGCGATGCGGCAGACGATTCCCAAGAGCGAATTGCTGGAGGGCGGATTGGGGCAGGATACCTACACGTCGATGTTCGATGATGAGCTGGCCCGGACGGTGGCCGGATCGAGCCCCGACAGCCTTTCGGAGATGCTGTATAAATCCCTCGAAAAGCACCTCGATGCAACTGAAGCAGGTACCGATAAGAGGGCACCTGCAACCGGTACGGAACTGAACCGACAACCGGCGGTCAAGCCGCTCGATCAATCGAATTTTCAGCCGGCGGAATCGATCCGTCCGGATGAGCCGATACCGACCGTGAAGGAAAACCCGAAGCCCCCGGAGATTTCGCCGGTGTCGATACCCAAAGTAGCCACCGATCCGATATTGAAAGAATTCGGCGAGACGATCTCCAGTGCCGCGCGCACCTACCGGGTCGATCCGCGACTGGTGTATTCGGTCATCAAGGCCGAATCCAACGGTCAATCGGATGCGGTATCGCCGCAGGGCGCCAAGGGATTGATGCAGTTGGTCGACGGCACGGCCGCGGCGATGGGTGTGGTTGACAGCCTCGATCCGCATCAGAATATTCACGGCGGAACGAAATATCTGCGTCGGTTGCTTGACCGATACGACGGCAATGTGAAACTCGCCGTGGCGGCCTATAACGCCGGGCCGGGCGCTGTTTCAAAATACGACGGTGTTCCACCGTATCCTGAAACACGACGGTATGTGGAGAAAGTATTGGCGGGGCTCCATAGCGGCTCCTTGCCGATGGGAAGATAAGACTTTGACCTAAAGTGCATTATGCAGAAAGCCGACAATAATAACGTGGATGGAGTCTTGGAAAAACTATTGGACGAACTCATCAACGTCATCGGTGACGAGGCGATCCTGTTCGAAAAATTCCTCGAACTGCTCGAAGAGCAGCAACAGGCGCTGATTACCAATGACCCCGATGAGTTGAAGACGGTGACCGCCCGGATACAGCAGGTCGCGGCTCAGTCGCAGCGGCTCGAACAGGTGCGGATTTCGCTTGTCGAGGAGATCCGCCGGGTTGGCGGCGCCGAGGCCGATCTGAATGTGTCCAAAATCTGCGATATGGCCGACCCGGAACGTTCCACACAACTGCAGACGTTTCGGACCATGATTCTCGATCTGTACGGAAAGATCGAGCAGACGCGGATGCGAAACGGCCTCTTGATTGAGCAATCGCTGGAACAGATACAAAACACGATCGATGTCATCGGGCGGATCCCGGCGCAGAAGGAAACCTATCGCAAGCATGGAGGCGTCTCCAGGGAATTTCAGCGGCTTGGAGTAGACAGGAGAGTCTGACACATGTCCGGATTATTTCAGGGGCTCGAAATCGGCAAACGGGCGCTTCTGACGCACCAGTTGTCGATGAATACGATCGGCCACAACGTGGCCAACGTAAACACGCCCGGCTATACCCGCCAGCGGACGGTGGTGACCTCGGCCTATCCGGTGGAAAATGCCAATTATATCATCGGCAACGGCGTCACGGCCAATACCATCCTGCAGGTGCGGGATCAATTCCTCACCGCTCAATACCGACGCGAAAACAAATCGCTCGGCCAATGGACTTATCGCGAAAAAACCCTGGGTCAGATTGAGACGTTTTTCGGCGAGCCGAACGACGAAAGCCTCGGCGACGTGCTCAACCAGTTCTGGAATAGTTGGCTCGACTTATCCAACAACCCCGAATCGTCGGCAGCGCGGCAGGCCGTGGTATCACAGTCAAACCGTCTGACCAATGCTTTTCATACCCTCGACCGGCAATTGAACGCCGTCCGCGTCGCGGCCGATCAGGATGTCAGCGGCCGGGTGCAGCAGATCAATGAAGTTGCGCATCAGATCGCCAATCTCAACCGGCTGGTGACCAGCGAGGAGATCGGCGGCGACCGGGCCAACGACCTGCGCGACCAACGCGACAAATTGATCGACGATTTGTCGAGCATGGTCGATGTTACGACCGCCGAGAAGGCCAACGGGTCGGTGACCGTGTACATCAGCGGTCTGGCGATCGTTGAAAACGCCGATACGTTCGAACTGGACACGCGGACCAATTCCTCCGGCGAATATACCAAACAGGAAATAATCTGGAAAAACACCAAGACGGCGGTCAAGATCAACGGCGGCGAACTCAAGGGATTGCTCGACACCCGCGATGTCGTCGTCCCGAAGTACCTGAAAAATCTCGATGATTTGGCCCGGACCATCATCAGCCAGGTCAACGAGCAGCATCGCACCGGGACGGGGCTAAACGGCCAGTCCGGGTTGAACTTCTTCAACGGCTCGTTCACGAGCGCCGGGACTATTCAGATCGAACAAAATATTCTCAATGATCCGACCCTCATTGCGGCCTCGCAGAGCGGCGAGCCGGGAGATAATGCCAATGCATTGGCGATTTCGGGCTTGCGACAAAAGCTTACCATGGATTACGGGACCACGTCGATCACCGAATTTTATACCTCGATGGTCAGCGATATCGGCGTGGAATCGCATGAAGCGCAGACATTTAAAGGGAATTTCGAAGTTTTAATTCAACAGATTGAAAATTCGCGTCAGTCTGTCCAGGGCGTTTCAATCGACGAAGAGATGACCAACCTGGTGAAGGCACAGCATGCCTACGATGCCGCCGCCCGGGTTATTACGTTCGTCGATCAAGCGCTCGACACGCTCATCAATGGTATGGGCGTGGCCGGACGATAGGACGGAACAACGAGCGAATTTCACCACGGAGGGTGACGTGCTGATATTGACACGGAAGTTGGGAGAATCGATCACCATCGGCGATGATATCAAGGTGACCGTGCTGGGAATCTACGGCCGCCAGGTTCGGCTGGGAATCGAAGCTCCGTTGAAAGTGGTGGTTCACCGCGAGGAAATATATGTCAAGATTCAAAACGAGAATCAAAAAGCGGCCAAAACCATCAAGGAGGATCTGGCCAACGTAATGCAGGTCCTCAAGGACAAAATCAAAAAGGGCGAAGGCCGGAACAAGAAGTCTCCGCCGATCAAGTACAAAAAGGATCACGACCCGGGATCGCAGCGTCGTGATCGGCAGGAGTGATTATGCTGTTTGGCAGGAAGAGCAAGGACGGGGACGACTACGAAGATCCGGCCACCCGGTACGGCCGGATGCTCCGGAAGAAAAACGAGTCGCACCGTGACGACGAGGACAAATCCTCATTTTTAAAACGGCTGTTCGGCGGGGGCCACGACAGCGATTTCGTCTATTACGAGGATTGATCGGAAGGATTGCCGATGCGCATTACGACCGACATGGTGTACAACCGGACGATTTTTAATCTGTCTCGGAATCTCGATCGCTATATGAGCGTCGAGAGCATGGTATCGAGCGGGCGGCGGATCAACACGCCCTCGGACGACCCGATCGGAACCCATCACGATCTCAATTACCGAACCCGCCTGAGTGAAATCGAACAATACCTATCGAATATCAGCCAGGGATCGGGGTGGATGGCGACCTACGACAGCGGTCTGGGCGATCTCAAGAACCTGTACAGTTCGGCCAAAGAGATTGCCTTGATGATGGCCAACGACACTTATGATGACGTTGCCCGCGAAGCCGCCGCCAACGAGGTCCAGGGAATCCTCGATCAGGTGCTGCAACTGGGCAACGCCGACGTCGACGGGCGCTATCTCTATTCCGGCCACCGGACCCGCACCAAACCGCTGGAAGCTTCGGCTAACGGCGTCGTCTATCGCGGCGACCGGGGGACGATCGAATTGGAGGTGGACGTGTCCTCGCGGATCAATTCCAATCTGATCGGTGAAGATATTTTTCTCAAACAGTTGCAGGTTCTCGGCGAGGACGCCGACCTGCATGCCGGATTACTGGGGACAACCCCGGTGGCGGATCTGAAGCTGGGCGACGGGATCGACTTGTCCGCGGGAACGTTCGAGATTCATGACAATAATCGCAATGTCACCTACACGGTCGACATCTCCGGTGCGACCACCGTCGATGACATTGTCAACGCCATAAACACGCAACTGGGGCCGGCTGCCAATCTGTCGGTGAAAATCTCCGACGTCGGCGCGTCCCTCACCTGGGAACCGACGACCGGCGCGACGAATACGGTTACGCTCGATACCCCGATATCGAATCTCAACGGCGGCTCCGGGATCGACCTGAACGGCGGTCGCTTCCTGATACGAAACGCCGATGAAAGCATCAGTGCCGAAGTCGACGTATCGGGCGCATCGACCATCGGTGATGTCATCGCGTCCATCAACGGCGCCCTGGCGACGTCCGGCATCGCCGGTGTCACAGCCGGACTCAACAGCGATGGCACCGGACTGGCCTTGACCGACACCAACGTGCCGCCGCTCGGTCTGGTCGTGGAGGAAGTTTCTTCCGATTACTCCACGGCGAGCGATCTCGGACTTACGGGGCCGCTGGAGCCGACCCTCGAAGGCCGCGATCTGAGCCCGCAGCCGGATTTCACCATCCGCGATATCGGATCGCAAACGGTCGCCGCCGATCTCGGCATAGGCGGCACGATAAATTCCGAGACGGTTGGCGGGCAGCTTCAGCCGCTTTTGACCGTGGATACCCTGTTGTCGTCGCTCAACAACAAGGCGGGCTTCGACCTCGGGGAGATAAAAATTTCGCAGGGCGATCAGGTCGCTTTCGTCGATCTCAGCAGTTTGGCCTTCACGACCGTCGCCGATCTCCTGAATGCAATCAATTCCTGCGGCCTGGATATCACGGCCTCCGTCAACGACGCCGGGACCGGCATCCAGATAGTCTCGAACCTGACCGACCGCACGCTGATCGTCGAAAATAACGATTCCTCCCGGACCGCCAATACGCTCGGCGTAATCGGATCGTCTGATATGCTGGGGTCGCTTATGCTTCTGGTGACGGCGTTGCAGAATGATGACCGGGAACTGGCCGAACGACTGGTCGGAAACATGGACTTGGCCATGAACGAGCTGCTCAGCTCGCGCGCTACCGTCGGATCGCGTATGATCCGCATGGATACGACCCAGAACCGGCTCGAAAATTCCCGGACCACTGTTACCAAAATGCTATCCGACGTGGAAGACGCCGATATGGTCACGGCCGTGAGCGATCTGGCCAAGCAGGAGAATCTCTATAAAGCGGCATTGATGGCCAGCTCGAGCATCATGCAGTATTCGTTGGTCGATTTCCTCAGATGATAGGATAGAGGAGTAGTCTATGAAAATCGAAACCTCACGTTTCGGGACCCTGGACGTCAGCGACGACGTCGTTATCCGGATGACCAAGCCGGTATTGGGCTTCGAGCAGTACCGGAAATACGTCATCGTCGAAACCGATGATTTCGAACCGTTCAAATGGCTTCAATCGGTCGAAAACGCCGAGCTGGCGTTCGTCATCGTCAACCCGTCCCTGTTTTTCCCGGATTATACCATCGAGGTCAATCCCAAGGAGATCGAGGAGCTGGAGGTCGGCGACGTTGGCGAGATTATCACCTACTCGATCGTCACCATCCCGTCCGACTATACCCGGATGACTGCCAATCTTCAGGGACCCATCCTGATCAATTCGCGGACGCGACTGGCCAAACAATTGGTGCTCGTCAATTCCCAGCACGGAATCAAACATCGGCTATTCGGCCCGGTCGAGACCGAAACGGCCGGCAGGAAAACGCCCGAGCGCTTACCGGCTCACGTATAGCCGAACCACCCTAACCGGTCGGCGCAAACCCGGCGCATAGGCTGCGGCGAAAGGGCATGGGATGCATAAGCCCGAGGATGCAAAAATCAGCCTTCCCCTCGAAACCCTGACGGTTTCCGAATTGGCGGCCGTGTTCATGGAACGATACACGAGTCAACCTCCGAGCAAGGATAATGTCGTGGAACGAACGAGAGATAACAAATCGGACGGCGCCATGCCCGCATCGGCCGGAAACGATGCGGCTCGCGCGGGGACGCAGACGGACAAGCCATCCCTTTCCGCTTGCATGATCGTCAAAAACGAATCGGATATGCTGCCTTGCTGCCTGGCGTCCCTCCGTAATATCGCCGGTGAGATCGTGCTCGTCGATACCGGCTCAACCGATCGGACCAAAGATATCGCCAATGAATTCGATTGCCGGATCGTGGAATTCCCTTGGACGGGCGATTTTGCCGCCGCCCGCAATGAATCGATGAAACATGCCGAAAAAGAGTGGATATTCATAATCGACGCCGACGAGGAACTCCCCGCCGAGGCGATCGATGATATTCGGGATATAGTAAAACGGGATGACGTTGATATCGTTTCCCTCACCGTGGTAAACAAATCGCCTGAAACCGGCCGGGTGTCGTCCGTGCTGCCGTCGATCCGTCTCTTTCGCCGGAATCTGGGGCTTCAATATGAAGGGATCGTCCATAATCGGCTGGCAATTCCCGGGGACGTCGCCGTCGTGCGGACCACGATAGAACTGTATCATTACGGTTACGATTTGCCCGATGACAGACTAAGGGAAAAGCAGGCCCGGTCTCGGGAGCTGCTGGAACGGCAGTTGCGCAAGAACCCGGACGATGTCTTCGCCAATTTCAACATGGCTCAGCTTTTGATGGGGCGACACGGAACCGCCGATGAGAACATCTGCCGAACCATCGTCGATCATGCAGCCCGGGTGATCGCGAATCATGATCCCGCGCAGACGGGCCATCTCGGATATTTCCTCATGGCCCATTATCAGACGGCCACGGCGTTGTGCGCGCTGCGCCGCTACGACGAAGCCGAAAAATTCTGCGTCGCCGCCCTTGAAAAGAAAAACGACTACCTCGACATGATACTGACTCTCGCCAACATTCACCTGGCTCGGGCCGATCTGAAGGGCGCCCGTGAATTTTATCTACGGTGTTTGGAGTTGGCTGATTGCTATCGCCCGGATCAGGAACGGCACGATATCATCATGCATCATTTGCACAGTCGCCATATCGCTGAATACGGACTGGCGACCATCAGTCGCCTCGAAAATAATATCGACGACGCGTTGAAATATTACCGGCGGGTGGCGCGTGAGTATGGAGCGTATCTTGATACGTACTATCTGATGGGCGTCCTCTATCTGCGCCGGGGCGAACCGGCGCAGGCCGAGGAGATTCTGACCGAGGAAATCACGCGGCATCCCGATTCGGCCATGGCCCATATCGTTCTGGCCAAGGCGCTGGAAATGCAGGGGCGGGGAGACCGTGGAATTGAGCGCCTGCAGGCGGCCCACGCGGCGTTGCCGAACAATGTCGATATCCTATTCGCCCTGGCGGCCATGCTGATCAATCTGGGCCGGACCGACGAAGGAATCGGCCGCATCAAAACTGCGGTCGAACTTGCCGGAGACGATCATCGAATACATTTCAGAGCCGCCGGGATGTTCTTCGAAATAGGCGATTTCACCGAAGCCGCGGACAATTACCGGAACTGCCTGAAACAGAAACCCCTATGGCCGGAAGCCTACGCCAATCTCGGCAACTGCTGTTTCCGGCAGGAATTATATGGCCCTGCCGCCGCCTGTTACGAAACTGCCTTGGCGCTGGCGCCCGATAATGATCTCGCTCGAAGAAACCTCGGCCTGACCCATGCCCGAGCCGGCAAAGCTGACTTCGCACTGGCGATATTAAAGGATTATGTTGCGCATCATCCCGATGACTTTGAAATATGCCGCCTGGCGGGGGATTTGTCGCTTTCGTCCGGCCAATATGCCGCAGCTGTCGACTGCTACGAGAAGTGCCTCGGGGCCGATCCCACGGACATGAACTCCCTTTTCCGGCTGGCCGAGGCGTACCGCGCCATGGGACACTTCAAGGCGGCGGAAGCCGGATATCGCTATCTTCTTGAGCTCAATTCGGATTTTGAGCCGGCCCGGGACCGCTTGGGCGAAATGGCCGCCGCTGGCGCAATATAAGTCGCTACCCGGTACACACTTGCATTATCATTTGGGGCATAAAACCAGTAAAGTCCGGCGTAATTATGCCGATCTAAGGCAGTAGAAAGAACCGTCACATATAATGAGACGACCCTTGTTCAGGGAAAGGAGGTACATAAGGATACTTTGAAAGATAGTATTATCAATAACTTATACATCGGAGTCATGTGCCATGGATGGGCGAGAAAAAAGATGAATGGTATTGCGGCCAAGGAAGCGTCGCAATCGATTCACGGAGGAATTGTACATGTCATTGCGTATTAACAACAACATCGCTGCCATCAATGCCCACCGTAACCTGACTCTGACGACACGGCAGCTGTCCAGTTCGATGGAAAAACTGTCGTCCGGTTACCGGATCAACCGCGCCAGCGACAACCCGGCCGGCTTGGTAATTTCCGAGCAGTTCCGGGCTCAGATCGCCGGTTTGGGCCGTGCTATCGAGAACTCCGAAGGTTCCATCAACATGATTCAGACCGCTGAGGGAGCCCTCAACGAACTAAACAATCTGTTGGTCTCAATGCGCGAGTTGGCCATTCATGCGGCCAACGAAGGTTTCAACGATACCGATCAGCTGGCGGCGGACCAGGCGGAAATCGCCAACGCCATCAAGACGATCGATCGTATCGCTGCCAACACGCAGTTCGGCACCAAGAAACTGCTCGATGGCACCAAGGACAACATTGCCACCATTACCAGTTCCAACTCGACCGGCGTCACCATCCTCAACAGCGAACTGACCACCGGCACGCATTCGATCCAGGCGACCAGGACGTCGGATTCCTCGGCGACGCTCAACACTACGTCGCTGGGCGTTTCGCTGGCGACAGCCACCGGCTCGCCGGTAAACCTGACCGAAGGTATTCATAACATCGACGTGCTCCAGGCCTCAGGGGGCGCGGAGAAGGTGTCCGACTCCATCGACATCAATGATGCTTTCGGCAACGGCTTCGAGATCAACGCCACGGCGGCGGCGGCCCAATTCACCTCGGGCGCGGCCCTTGTCGCGGCCACGGCCGGTTCCGCCGGCACATACAACGTCGTTCTCAATTACCAGGAGAACAACGAGGCCGTCACCGGTGACCAGACCATTTCGGTCGACGTCGCCGACGGCGACAGTGCGGCGGTTCAGGTCACCAAGTGGAACACGGCTCTGGGCAACAACACCGCCCTGGCCGGAAAGGTCGAAGCGGCTCTGGGCACCGGCGGCGAATTAGTATTCCGCGCCACCAACCAGGGCGCGCAGTACTCCCTGAAGATGACCAGCTTCGCCGGTGTCGACACCGCTTCTCTCTATGGTGACTACACGGTCGGCACGGATCGCGGCATTTCCAATGGCGTGCTGAATTTCACCATCAATACCGCCTCCAACGCCAATATGACGTCCGACGTGACGATAGCCGACGGCACCTATACCTCGCTGTCATCGCTGGTCGGGGCCATCAACACGGCCCTCAACACCTCTTTCGGAACCATCGGAGCCACCACTCAGCAGGATATCACGGCTGAGATATATGACACCGATAAGATCCGCTTCTACAGCGCGGATGAAGGTTCCGACTATTCGATCAAGCTAAACACCGCCGGCTCCGAATCGTATCGTCTGGAGAAGGCACTGGGTACGTCGGTCGACACCGTTGCAAAGCGGGGCACCGATGCCATCATCAGCTTCGACAATTATTCGACGTCGATTACGGCCGTCAACTACGATTCCACCCGGGACGTCACGCTTTACAACAAGGCCGCGGATGAAATCAACCGGGGTTCAGTCGACTTTACGGTCAGCACGGCGGCCAACGGCGTTAACCTCGGCAACCTGTTGCTGGACGTGAAGGCGGCCACGTATGACGTCCGTCTCGACGCCGGCCCGGGCACCTCGGTGACGGCCGGTAAAGACGCCGTGATTTACAACGCCGATCGCACCGAATCATTGAAGATTCGTATGGGCCTGACCTCGACCGGCGGTACGGAGACGATCCAGAACACCGATTCTTCGCTTGTGTTCCAGATCGGCCCGAATGTCGGCCAGACGGCCAAGATCGGTATCAAGAACATGTCGGCTTCGTCGCTGGGTCGCAACCTGGCGGGCAACATGTTCCGCAACCTGTCCGAAATCGATGTGACGACGGTTCAGGGCGCTCAGGACGCTCAGTCGGTCGTCGATGCCGTCATCAACGAGGTGACGACGACCCGCGGTACGCTGGGTAGCTTCCAGAAGAATTCGCTGGAGTCCAACCTGCGTAACCTCCAGATCGCTCAGCAGAACCTGACCGCGTCGGAGTCGATGATTCGCGACACCGACATGGCTAAGGAGATGTCGAACTTCGTCAAGCAGCAGATTCTGCTGCAGGCCGGCACCGCCATGTTGGCTCAAGCCAACCAGGTGCCGCAAGTAGTTCTGTCACTCTTTAAGTAGTAGGTCTACAGGGATTATCGGGGGGGCGCCCGTCGCCTCCCCGAATTCCCCCAGGATAAGGTGAATGGTCATGCGTCTGGATCATATGATGCCGTCCGGGGGACAAGCAAGCAACGGAGCCGCAAGCGTACAGAATACACTGCCTGGAATGAACGCGGCGGTTATGCAAGATGCAACGAGTCCCGATCGGTTGGATACGGTGCTGATATCGGAGACGGGCCAAAATTTGTTTGAAATGGAAAAAATAATCGCGAATCTGCGGGAATACGCAGACTGGGCGAATTTTGACATAAATTTCGCGCTGGATGATAAAACCGGAACCCTGGTTATCCGTATCGTCGACCGCGATACCGGCGAGGTCAGGCGGCAAATTCCGCCGGATGAAATTTTGGCCCTGCGATCG
>Ga0315554_1000707_pt1 | contig 19775 bp, 19 predicted proteins | sample SalMarSW160370MG_FD_202114 | JGI IMG/M metagenome (GOLD analysis project Ga0315554, IMG submission 202114) | Salt marsh sediment microbial communities from the Plum Island Ecosystem LTER, Massachusetts, United States - Salt Marsh Sediment SW1603-70 ... | reverse complement strand
CGGTCCATGGGAGAGATCTGACCCTCTTCCGGCAGGTCGGAGCGGAACAGGTAATCCCAGCCCCGCTGCCGTACGGTGAGCACCCGGGACAGCAGATCCGGCTCGGGCCGGATCTTCATGAACGTTTCCGGAACCCGCAGGGCGGCCCGGCAGACCCGCTCGATCCGCTGCCGGAGGGAGGCGGATTTTCTTTCCGCCTTTTCGATCGTGAAGAATCGCGCGTAGAACGTCTCCATCTTCACGATCAGCCCCTCGGTCAGCTCGATCAGCTTTTCGCAGCGGGACCCGCTCTTTGGCGTCGGCAGGCCGGCGCTTTCCACGATCCCCTCGATGATCCGGGCAAACAACCGTTCCGGGTTGTCCCGATACAGGTAGTGGCAGGCCACCGGAAGGATGAGGATCTCCTCATTCCGCTCCTGACGCTCCAGATCCTCCAGGCACCAGGCGGCCAGGCGGGCCGTACCTCCTTCGATAGGGCCCAGCCTGTGGTTGTGATAGGTGACCTGGCCCTCCGGCGCCAGGCAGATGGGAAAGGTGCCGTCACTCAGGTAGCGGCGGATCGTACGCATGCTCTGTGCGTCGTTTTTCCGGTTCATCACCGGAATGCCGGCGATCCTGGGGAAGAGAAACGCCGCCCCGCCCCCGGCCCAATTCAGCACACCCCGGCCGTAAAGGAAGTGGGTGTGCCCTCGGCCTCCCAGTTTTTCTCCGGCTCGTCTGGCCGCCGCCGGCAGGCAACGGCTGAACAGGTAGACCATCACCGGGGCATCGTGCAGCGAAACGTGCCGAAACACCACCAGGACCCTGGCTTTTTTTCCGTAGAACTGCCGGAAACCGCCGATCAGATGCTCGATACCCGCTGTTTCGACATCGGAGATTCCTTCGACGAATCGCAGGTAGGTCGGACAGGCCAGGCGCATCAACGCGTACACCCAGGGGATGAAGCGGGGTTCTATGAAACGGAGTCCCCCTTTGGCTTTGACCCGTTCTCTGCGAAGCATATCGGGAGTGTATAGCATGGTGAAGCTGTTTACAACAATCGTGGCAGTCCCTGATCCTCGAAACGCCGCTGTACATCACCCACATGTCCTTCGGTGCGCTTTCCAGGGAGGTGGAAATCGCCCTGGCCCGGGGAAGGCAGCGGTGAAGATTCGCTGTGGCGGGACCGTCAGCCGCAGACGAACAGCGGCTACTTCCTCGCCGCCGTCAGGCGCTCCACCAGCCCGTCCACATCCACGTACTCCTTGATCATCTGTTTGACGGTGGCGATCTTCTCCCTGTCCTGCGGGCGGATCTTGATGATCAGGTTGTTGATCTTCTGGGCGGTGGTGAAGGTGTCGTCCTTCACCAGGAAGGCGGGGACTCCGGCCTGCTTGAGGATCTTGAGAACCGTCTGGTTGGGCCAGATTCCGCAGGTCAGGATTATGCCGCGCACGTTGTAGTCCTCCCGAATATTGGGAACATTGCAGGAAACCGCAGCCAGGATCAGGTCTTCCCGATTTCCCGGTGTTACCAGAAGCACATCTCCCTTGAAGAAGTCGAAGGCCTCGTGGGCGGCCATAGCTCCGACCAGGATCTTGCTGATGATCACGTCCAGATTGCTGTCATCGCCGCTGAGCAGCTCTCCCCGGATATCCTCCAGCAGCTGGCGTAAGGTCGGACTCGACAACAGAGGAAAGAAGGGAATCACTCCGAAAGTTTCGATTCCCCTGTTCTGGAAACCGAGGCGTACCAGATTGTTGATCTTCTCGTATTTCTCCGGAATCACCTTGTTGACGATCACTCCAAGGACCTTGACGCCGTAGCTGTCGAACACCGCCTTGTTGAGCATCACCTCATCGATGGGGCGGCCGATTCCGCCGCAGGTTACGATCACCACCGGGGCACCGAGCATCTTGGCCACCGTGGCGTTGCACAGGTCGATGACCGAACCCACCCCGGCGTGGCCCGTACCCTCGATCACCATGAAGCGCTGCTCCGCACTCTCCCGCCGGTAGGCTTGGCCGATGCGTTCGGTGAGCTGATGCACGTCTCCGTGCAGGATGTACTCCTCGGTAAAACCGCGGGGAACGGCTACCGGGCTCATGTCGTAGAGAGGGCTGCCGATGTGAAACACGTCCTTCATCAGAGTTGCGTCCTTGTCGATCTCGTGCTCCCCGATCAGCTTGACCTGCTGGCCCACAGGTTTGATGTAGCCGATCTCGGGGTAGATCTCGCTGAGAGCCTCCAGAAGTCCGAGAGCGGTGGTGGTCTTTCCGTCGTTCTGCCGGGTTGCGGCCACGTAGATGCTTGGGGGATTTTCCATGCCTTCAGGGTAGTACACTGTCTGCGGCCTGATCAAGGGAGCGCCGAGTTTGGTATGCCGAGTGTGGATAGCCCGTCTCGGCACGATTCGCGGAATGCGGCCGAGCCGGGGGGCACGATTGAGCCGGCGATCGGTCAGCCCCGTGACAGGCTGAGGGATTCTGTGCTGAGGGATTCTGTATTAAAACGGTTGCTAAGTAACCGTCGCGAGGATACACTTGAAACGCAGCCGTTGCAGGCAACAGGTGAAAACAGGATATCGACTGTAAGGATGAATCCGAAAAAGCCCGGCGGCATGAAGGCCGCCTACGGAATAGCCTATCAGAAAGCCAGAGAGGATCTGCTGGCCCGGAAGCCGGAAGAGCTTGCCAGCCTCTGCGAGCGCTCCGGAGCAGTGCTCAATGGAAGCACGATTCGACTCACCTTTTTCGGTTCTCGGGTGGAGCTGAGGTTTCCTCAGAGCGAGAGCCTCGAGTTCCTGCCCACGGACCTGCCGCTGGTGGAGAAGATCCTCATCCTCCACTACCTTCTGGCCCGGGAGCGCAAACCCGTCAAGGGACAGATGGTGGCCTTCAAGAATCTGCCCGGCGCATCCTTCTACGACCCGACCTATCAGAAGCGGGGTCCCCGGCGCATCGCCCGCCGCTTCGGTGAGAGTGTCGAGGCGTTCCGGCAGGCCTGCCGCAATCTCGGCTGGGGGGAGACTGAGCTGGGGGATGCTTCCTTTCAGTTCGACATCCTGCCGAAGATCAGAGGGCTGGTGGTGCTGCATGCCGGAGACGAGGAGTTCCCGGCGGAGGCGAACATCCTCTTCGACGATGCGATCGTCAACTTCCTGCCCCTGGAGGACGTGGCCGTGCTGGCCGGTCTGATCGCCACAAGATTGGCAATATCTGGTAACACGTAGGAGACGCGAGGTGCACAACAAAGAGCTCGAGCAGACCCTGGCATTGATAAAACCGGACGCCTTGAAAAACTCGCTGACCGGGTATGTGCTTTCTCAGCTGTCCGAGTTTCACACAGGCCTGATCTACGCAGGAGCCAAGGTGGTTCATGTGACCCGAATGCTTGCCGAAGTCCACTACGAAGAGCACAAGGGCAAGGTCTTCTATCCCTCCCTGATCGAATACATAACAGGCTGCGTGCACTACGCCGACAAACCGCACCGACGGCGGGTGATCGCCATCGTATATCAGGGCCCCGATGCCGTAAAAAAGGTTCGGGACGTGTCCGGACCGACCAATCCGCACATCGCGCGGGAGCAGAACCCGGGCTGCATCCGCTCGTTGGGAACGATCGTGGCCTTGAGGGATGAACGAGGCAAGGAGATCGGAGACCGGATGGACAACCTGATCCACGCCTCGGCGACGGATGAGGAAGCGCAGCGGGAGATCAAGCTCTGGTTCAAGCCGAACGAGATCCCGCCCTTCATGCGGGCCTATCCGACCAGCCGGAGTGAGGAGCTGTACTACTTCAAGGAGGACAGACTCCTGTCCAAGTACGAGTCGGAGAGCGTCTGCGTGGTCGCCCCGGGGGATGTGATGTGGGAGTCGGATCTCCAGGCGCTTCGTCTGATCCAAGAGGGCAGGGAGGCGCCCTGCAGCCTCCGGACCGTGGCGGCCAAGTACCTCCTGAACGAGGGTCCCGAGGGTTGCTGACGGTTCGCCCGGGCGGAGGATGGCTCAAACCCGTTTGATTATCAGCAGGCGCCGCTCGAGACTATTTCAATTGCGGCTCACCCCTGCGGTGAGTGCCATCGGACTTGGGATCCGCCGGACGGACTGTTGCTGACGAGCCGCCCGAACAAGGGTTACCGCGGCGGTGTTGACGATATCATCAACCGAGCATCCCCGCGACAGATCGCTCACCGGTTTGGCCAATCCCTGGAGAAACGGACCGTACGCTTCGGCTCCCGCCAGTCGCTGTACCAGCTTGTAGCCGATGTTTCCCGAGTTCAGGTCGGGAAAGATCAGTACATTCGCCCTTCCGGCTACGGGTGAGTCGGGGGCCTTCTTCTCCGCCACCTCCGGAACCAGAGCCGCATCCAACTGCATCTCACCGTCGATCAGCAGATCGGGCCGTTTCATCTTGGCCATGGCCGTGGCTTCCGCCACCTTGTCCACCATCTCATTTGAGGCGCTGCCGAAGGTCGAAAAGGAGAGCATGGCCACTTTGGGCTCGGCCCGCAGAAGCACCCGGAACGACTCCGCCGCGGCCAGGGCGATCTCGGATAGCTGCCTCGAGTCGGGGTTGGGGATGGTGGCGCAGTCGGAGAACAGCAGGTGCCCGTCTTCGCCCCAATCGGAGCCGGGCAGGTGCATGATGAAGAAAGAGGAAGCCAGCTCGACATCCGGGTGGGGACCGATGATCGTAAACACAGCCTTCAACACCTGCGCGGTGGGGCTTGCCGCTCCGGCCACGAGGGTGTCGGCTTCATCTCTGCGCACCAGCATCGCGCCGAAACCCAGGGGATCGCAAATCTGCGTCCAGGCCTGCTCGACGGTCAGTCCCCTGTGTCTGCGCAGACGGTACAGCTCGGCGGCAAAGGATTCCCGTTGCTCGCAACATTCGGGAAAAACGAGGTTCATTCCTCCCAGATCACAACGGGCGGAGCAAGCAGCCCTCTCGATCTCTTCAGGACATCCGACCAGGGTGACCGAGTCGGCCAGGCCTCCATCCAGGATCTTCCTGGCCGCCTGCAGGGTGCGGGGCTCGGTCCCCTCCGGCAGGACCAGGCGCATGGGAGTCTCCCTGGCGTTCGCTCGGATCGTATCGATGAAGCTCATGGCTCCCTCCCTCAGACCTGCAGCGCCGCGGGTTGTCTTCTGCGGGATTTGTGCCCATGCCCTTGCCCGAGCTGGGACGTGTGGCGGGGTGTACCGTTCCACCTGTCCACCTCCTGCAGCAACTTTCGCTCGGTTTGCTCGAGGATCTGAGCCCAACTGAGCATCCTTGCGGATTTGCTCTCCATTACTCGTTCGACCTCGCAGTTGAGTGTCCGGGAGTCCAGCGGTCGGGAGAGGTACCCCTCGGCATCCATCTGCAGACCTTCTACCCTCTTCCATCCCTTGCGCAGATGATCCTTCGGCGCGACATCGACTATCAGGATCGGAATAGAGGCGGTGCTTTCCTGTTCCCGCAGCTCCTTATGGAGATTGAATGATTCCCCCCGCGGTTCGAAATACCCCAGCAGGATCAGATCCGGCTGCTCATCCTTGGCCTTCCTCAGAACGGCAATCGGAGTGTTCGCGTGGCTGATATCGAAATCTTTTCTCAAAAATTTACCGATCGTCTTCAAGAAATCAGGATCCGTGTCCGCAACCAGTACTCGTTTCATTGGGTGCCTCCGTTGTATTCACGATAGGCCCGTCTGTTGTTGCCGACAAGCGCCGGATGGCGTGAGCTCTTACGGCACTCACCCCGGTAATCGGATCTACGCCATACGGCGTACGCCCAAGAAACCGTTAAGCGGTTTGGGTTTCCGTGCTATAATGAAACTCGAGATCGATATGACAAAAATACGGATCGTCCTGGCCGAGGATCACGTGCTTGTCCGCGAGGGCATCAGAGACCTCCTCCAGCAAGAACGGGACATTGAGGTAGTGGGAGAAGCCGAAGACGGGGAAGAAGCGGTGCAGCTGGTGAACAAGCTCAAACCGGACCTCGTTCTGCTGGATATCGCCATGCCGAAACTGAACGGTATCGAGGCGACGAAACGGATCAAAACCGAGCAGCCCCGGGTCAGTGTCCTGGTGCTCACAGCCTATGACAACGAGGAGTTCATCCTGGCGATTCTCGAAGCCGGCGCCTCGGGGTATCTGCTGAAGAACATTCGAAGCGAGGAGCTTCTGAAATCCATTCGCTCGGTTCACAGGGGGGAGTCGGTTTTGCACCCCAGCGTCCTGAAAACCGTGCTCGGGCGGTTGCGGGCCCACGCGGGGACCGAGGTGAACGGAAAATACCGCCTGACGCCGCGGGAGCTGGAAATAGTGGAACTGGGCGCCCGGGGACTGGTAAACAAGGAGATTGCCTACGAACTTTCCCTGTCGGATCGAACCGTTCAGAGTCACTGGCGAAACATCTTTGCCAAGCTCGCCGTGGGCTCGCGCATGGAAGCCGTGATGCTCTGCTTGAAAAACCAGTGGATCCGGATAGAAGGGGAGGAAGCGGCAGACTTTTGAGATCGCAGCTCACGTTTTTGCGCCGACCGCACTTCTGGATCATCGTACTCCTGTTTATCCTCTGCATCGTCCTGCACTACCCCCAGCTGCTGTTCTTCATACGGCCTCCCCGATACTCTCTGCTGGGGCTGGAACGTCATGCATTGGAGAGAATCCTCTTTCTTGCCCCCACGGTCTACGCCGCCTACGTCTTCGGCTTCATCGGAGGCTGTGTCAGCCTGGCTCTTGCCCTGGCGGTCATGTTGCCCCGGATCTTCTTGATCTCCCTCCACCCGCTGGATGCGGCATTCGAGACAGGTTTGACAATTCTGGTCGGCGGGTTGATCAACATCTGGCTGGAATCGCGGCGTCGGGAGATCGGCAGACGGGAGCAGACGATATTGAAGCTGGAGGCGGTGCGTCGGGAGCTCCAGCGAATCAGCAGACGGTTCCAGGAGATCTTCGAGAAAGCCCACGAGGCTATCTGGATTCATGATCTAGACGGGAAGATCATTTCGGCGAATGCCGCCTGCTCGCAGCTCACCGGATACGGCCAGGAGGCGATGATCGGCATGCAGATAGACCGCCTCTTCCCGCAGGATGCGCTTGACCGGGCCCGGGAGGTGATGAGAACGCTCCTCGAGGGCAGGGAGCTCGAGCAGCCGTACGAACAGCAGATCATCAAGAAAGACGCCGGTCTGGCCGACATCATGATAACATCCAGTCTGCTCGGAGAGGAAAAGTCCACGGCTTTTCTCCATATCGCACGGGACATCAGCGCGGAGCGGAAGCTGCAGCACAGTTTGCGGCTGTACGCGGAGCAGATCGGTCGTGCCCATGAGGAGGAGCGCAAGCGGATAGCCCGAGAGCTGCACGACGATACGATCCAAACCCTCGTGGCTCTTTCCCGCCGGCTCGATTCCGTGATTTCCCGGCAGCGAAAGGCGAGAGCAAAAACGGTCGACTCTCTCGAAGATGTGCGGGAGGAAATCGACGAATCTCTGGTACGGATCCGCCTTTTCATCCAATACCTCCGGCCGCCGATCCTCGAGTATCTGGGTCTGGTCCCGGCGCTGCGGGAGCTTGCCGAACAGATGCAGCAGGAAGCGGGCATCCGGATTTCGATGGAGTCGACTCAGGAAAAATACTCGTTGAACGCCGAACAGCAGCTGCTCGTATACAGGATCGTTCAGGAAGCGCTGCGAAACGTCTGGAAGCACTCCTGTGCAGAACGCTGCACGGTTCGCCTCGGCAGGGAAGAGAGCCTCATCCGAATAGTAATAGAGGATAACGGTATCGGATTCCACTCCCGGGATACGGACGATCTGGTGTCCTCCGGGAAGCTGGGTTTGATGGGCATGCAGGAACGGACGCATCTGCTCGGAGGTGCAATAGAGATTCACTCCTCCCAAGGCAGGGGGACCACCGTGGTCCTCACGCTTCCTGAAGGCGAGGCTGCGGTGCCGAACAGGGAATTAGCGCAGGATTGAGCAGTGAGAGTCCGGATTCCCGCACCGATATCCGGGGGATTGATCCTCTCCTATCGCTGCAGCGCCAGCTGCCGGCACTGCATGTACGCCTGTTCGCCCCGCTGCCCCGCCGACTGGATAAGCGAAGAAGACCTGGCGGCGACGCTGCAATCTCTGGCCGGAAGGATCCAACCAAGCCCGGGGGGAGCGGAAACGATGAGCCTCAACCATGGACTGCACTTCACCGGGGGTGAGCGGTTCCTGAACTTCGAGCTGCTCTGCCTGGCCGTGCGGACGGCCAAAGACCTGCGGATCCCCTCCCTGTTCGTCGAGACCAACTGCTTCTGGGCGCGAACTGACCGGGAAACCCGGCAAAAACTCATTATGCTGAGGGATTGCGGGTTAATCGGCATTTTGATCTCGATCAATCCGTTCTACCTGGAGTACGTTCCCTTCGAGCGCAGCGAGCGGGCGATCCGGATCGCCCGGGAAGTGTTCGGCGTCAATGTGCTGGTGTACCAGCTCGAGTACTACCGTCTGTTCAAGCAGCTGGCACAACCATTACGACAACTACGGGAACTTCGTGCCCGGATACTGCGGCGGGTTGTCCCTGGGGGACTGCCGCCGGCTGGACGCACTGCTCGACGAAGGGATCGATCTGGGTGCCCGGCCCGTTCTGTCCTACATCATCGCCGACGACTTTGCAGGGCTTCTCGTCTTTGCCGAAGAGCACGGCTACCGGCAGAGGGCGTCCGGCTACCTGTCCAAGTGCCATCTGTGCGCCGACATACGGAGGTTCCTGGTACGGGTGGGAGACTATCCGGAGCTCGTACCCAGGGAGTTCTACGATCAGCTCGAGGCGGGGTGATTCACCGGGTAGATCGGTTTTCCCCCTTTGAGCACCGCCAGTACATTCTGGGCGGCCTTGGTTTTCAACTCCGCCACGGACTCTTCGCTGTACCAGCCGGCGTGATCCGAGAGGACCGCATTGTCCAGCTTCAGAAGGGGGCTGTCGGGGGGCAGAGGTTCTGTTTCGAACACATCCAAACCCGCCGCCGCGATCTTTCCGCCGGCCAGGGCATCGGCAACCGCCTGCTCATCCAGGAGGGGACCCCGGGAGGTGTTCACCAGGATGGCGGTCTTCTTCATCAAGGATAACTCCCGGCTCCCAATCACCCCCCGGGTTTCCTCATTCAGGGGAGCATGAACCGACACGTAGTCGGCTTCCTTCAGCAGCCTGCGCAGGTTCACCGACTCGGCGCCGTTTTCCGAGATCTTCTTGGGGTCGAGGTAGGGGTCGAAGACCAGAACCCGAGCCAGTGCGAAGCCGGAGAGTTTGCGATGCAGCGTCCGGGCGATTGCTCCGTAGCCGATCAGCCCCAGGGTCTTTCCGGCGATTCGGTAGCTGGGCTGTTCCCTGTGCAGATTCCAGGCACCTTCCCGGATCCGCCGATCCTTGAAGGCCACCTTGCGCACGCAGGCCAGCAGCAGAGCCAGGGCCTGGTCGGAAACATCCTCCAGGCAGTAGTCGGGAACCCTGGCGACCCAGATGCCCTTTGAGGTGGCGGTTTCCACGCTCACGTTGTCGTATCCGACCCCGTAGCGGGAAATCACCCGGCATTTCTCCAGTTTCTCGATGACCGCTGCCGGCAGGGGGTGCAGGTTCACCAGGATGCCGTCGGCGTGTTTTAAAACCCGAACGGTTTCCGCTTCATCCATCTGATCGTGGACTTCTACGGAAACGCCGATCTCCTTGAGAACGCCGTTCTCCTCGTCGTAGCTGCCGTAGCGATCGTCGGTTACCACCACTTTCTGTGTTGACATATATCTTTCCTCGTGTGTTGCTTTCAGTTGAACTTATCCTTCAACCGCGGGAATGTAAAGGGACAGGGTATTCCTGTATAATTCTCTCCTCGACCGAATTGCAGGAATAGAAGGGAAACAACCCAATGGAAATCGAGATCTGCGGTCTGAGCGAAGCGGATATTCCCCAGGCTATGGAGCTGAAAAACGCCCTGGGCTGGAATCAGACTCCCGAAGATTGGCGCCGCTTTCTCCTGCTGTCACCCGAGGGGAGTTTCAAGGCGGTGCGGGGAGAGGAGTTGGTGGCAACGGCCATCGCTTATGTATTCGATCGGGTCTGTTGGATCGGTATGGTTATCGTGAAGGAGGGATGCAGGCATCAGGGCGTCGGCCGGCAGATCATGGCCCGCTGCCTGCAGCACGGCGGCGAAAAGGATTGCACCCTGATCGTGCTGGACGCCACCCGGGACGGGGTGTCGCTGTACGGACGCCTGGGATTTCGTCCCGAGTTTCTGGTCGGAACGGCACAGGGCAAGATCTCGGCGCGGAACATCGGAGCGCTGAAGCGTGCTCACCTCGGGATCCGCCGGATCGAGGCGAGGGATCTGGATGCGGTCGTGTCACTGGAGGCCTGCGCATCAGGAGCAGTACGGGAAGCCTTGCTGTACCATCTGGTCAGGCAGCATCCGGAAATGGGATTCGTTTGTCACAGCCCGGAGGGGAAACTGGAGGGATTTGTTCTCCACCGTCCGGGATCTCACTCTATCCAGGTCGGACCGATGATCGCTCGAAACGACGAGACCGCGGAGAGCCTGCTCGGGGCGACCTTCTCCGATCTCCTGTCAACGGAGAAGGAAGCTCCCGTGATCCTGACCGTCCCCGTGAACAATTCAGGTTTGCAGAAGCTCATCCGGTCCTGCGGCCTGTCCGTAGTTCCGCGGCTGACGCGCATGAGACGCGGTCACAAGCGGTTGCACGCCCGGGAAGACATGGTATATGCTTTGAGCGGTCCTGAGAAAGGATAAATAAAAACCTGTAAGGAGGTACGATATGAGAAAATCCGTTTTTCTTCTGATGGTTGTGGCACTGATCCTCGGCTCGGTGAGCCAGGTCTTTGCCGGTGGGGAGCCCGAGGAAGCCGGCCCGATCAAGGTAGGGATGTACGCGGACCTGAGCGCCGGTACGGCCCAGTGGGGCACCGACGCCGAAAAAGGCGCCCGCCTGCGCATCAAAGAGTACAACAAGGCCGGCGGCATCATGGGGCGCCAAATAGAGCTAGTGATTTACGACTGCAAGCAAAGCCCCACCGAAGCTGTCAAGGCCTACACCCGCCTGGCAACGCAGGACAAGGTGGCAGCGGTCTACGGCTCACTGATCTCCAACACCGCCCTGGCGGTCAGCCCGGTGGCGGCCCAGACCAAGGTACCGGTGGTGTCCCGGGCCATGGACGAGCGGGCCACGACGCCGGCCTTCAACCCGGATGATCCGGAGAACCCGGGACCGGCCAATCCCTACTTCTTCCTGCTTCAGCCTTCCGCCTTCCAGCAGGCCGCGGTCATCGCCGGGTATGCCATCGACGAGCTGGGCATGAACACCTTCACCATGCTCTACGACAAGGGCAATGCCTACGCCGAGTACCTGGCCAAGGGATTCGCCTACTATGTAACCAAGCGGGGCAAGAAGATGCTGGGAAGCTTCGAGTTCCAGTCCGGGGACGTGGACTACAAGGCCCAGCTGACCAAGATCAAGGAGCTGGGAGCCGACGGCCTGTTCATCCCCAACTACGTGGCTCAGAACGCCAATGCGGTCAAACAGGCCCGTGAGCTCGGGGTCAAGGCCCGATTCCTGGGCAACAACTCCTGGTACAAACCAATGGACGAGGTGGCCGGTCCGGCGGCGGACGGTTCCTACTTCCCCAACAACATGACCTTCGACGACCCGTCTACCCAGTGGTTTTTCGAGACCTATGAGGCCGAGTGGGGTGAGGAACCCCGGCTGCACAGCTTCAGCGGCTACGACGATGTTGGGTTCATCCTCGAGGCGATTGAGCGGGCCGGTTCCACCGATCCGGAAAAAGTGCGGGACGCCATGGAGGCGACCCGGAAGTTCGAGGGAATCATCGGCACGATCAATATCGATCCCAAGACCCACAGACCTGTCGGACTACCGATGGCGGTGCTCCGCTTCGTGGGCGACCAGATCGAGACCGTCGAGTACAGGTACGTTCCCAAATCTCCCTAGTCGTCCGCAAACACGCAGAATTTGTGACCGGGGGTGTCCGTATGCGCCCCCGGTCGACGTTCTAGGAGGCTCCCGGCATGAACTGGAACATACTGCTCCAGCAGATCGTGAACGGCATCTCCCTGGGCGGAGTCTACGCCCTCATGGCCGTGGGCTTCGGGCTGATCTTCAATGTGCTCAAGTTCTCCAACTTCTCCCACGGAGGGGTGGTCACCCTGACGGCCTACATCGGCTTCTTCCTCTCCAGATATCTGGTCGCCAATTTCATCATCACTTTTTTGCTGACCGCGGTCGCCGGAGGTCTGGCTGCGGTGGTGATCGAACGGCTGGTGTTCCGTCCCATCCGGCGCAAGGGTTATCCGATCTCCATGCTGATCGTGAACTCGATCACCGTGGCCATGCTGGTGCAGCAGTTCTTTGCCGTTACCCTGGGAGCCGACTACTACACCTACCCGAACTTCATCAAGGAAACGGCTCTGCATCTGGGAAATCTGACGGTGAGCAAGATCTACCTGCTGATGCTGGGCATTTCCGCCGCGGTTCTGGGGGCGCTGACCTACGTGATCCAAAAAACCAAGATCGGGATCGCCATCCGGGCCGTTTCCTCGGACATCTCAACACCCAGCCTGATGGGGGTGAACGTGGATTTCGTGATCTCCGTGGCCTTCTTCTTCTCCGGGGTGCTGGGCGGCATCACCGGCTATCTGCTCGGCATGACCTTCTCCGTGGATCCCTTCATCGGCAGCATGATCCTCAAAGGGATCATCGCCTCGATCATCGGGGGCATGGGGAGCATCCTCGGCGGGGTGATCGCCGGGCTGCTCCTGGGCGCGGCGGAGAGCCTGCTGATCGGGGAGATCGGCGCGGCCCTGACCCCGATGGTCATCTACGGGTCGATCATCCTGCTGCTGTTGGTCCGTCCCCAGGGCATTGCCGGCAAGATCACCGAGGTCAAGGCGTAGGGGAGGCAGGAGCATGTTCTATCTCAAAGTATTGGAGATCACCAGCCTCTACACGATCCTAGTTCTCGGGGTGTACCTGATGACCGGTCTGACCGGATTGTTCTCCCTGGGACAGGGAGCGTTCGTGTCCATCGGCGCCTACACCGCAGCCATCGCCTACATGCGCTTCGGCGTTCCCTTTCCCCTGGCCCTGGCTTTGGCGGTTCTCATGGGCGCGCTGCTCGGGTTTCTGGTGGGGATCCCGACCTTGAGGCTCCGCCGGGACTACTTCCTCCTGGTCACCTTCGGCCTCAGCGAGATGGTGCGGGCCGGCCTGCTGTATCTGGCCCAGCTGACCGGGGGAGCCCTGGGTATGGCCGGTATGCCCCGAAAGGTGGGACTGCCCCTTATCCTCGGTTCGATCGTGGTCATCACCTTTATCACCTACAGCCTCAAGCGCTCCCGCTTCGGCCGCGACTGCATCGCCATCCGGGACGACGAGCTGGCCGCTTCCATGGTGGGAATCAATGTCTACGCCCACAAGATGAAGGTGTTCATCATCAGCTCGGCGATCACCGCCTACGGCGGCGCGCTTTACGCGTTCAGCATCCTGTTCATCGAGCCGAACATCTTCAACTGGCTCGAGTCGGCCAAGCTGATCATCATTACCTTCGTGGGCGGCCTGAACTCCATCGCAGGGGTGATTGCCGCTTCCGTGATCTACTATTCCTTCGGGGAGTTCTTCCGCTTCATCGATGTCTGGCGGGACGTGCTGCTGGCCGTAGTGGTGGTGCTGGTGATCATCTTCCGACCCGGGGGGTTGTTTCAGGGCTTGAGCCTCCTGCCCTCCAAACTCAAGGCCATGCGGAGCGGGAGGTAGGGACATGGAGATCCTCAAGGTCGAAGGGATCAGTAAACATTTCGGTGGCGTAGTTGCCGTCGAGGGTTTTTCCATGGTCCAGCGGGACAACCAGATCAGCGGGATCATCGGTCCCAATGGGGCCGGCAAGACCACGGTATTCAACCTGATCACCGGGGCAACACCGGTGGACCGGGGCAGAGTACTGTTCATGGAGCAGGAGATCACCCGCTTTCCGGCCCACCGCCGTGCGGACCTGGGCATCGCCCGTACCTTCCAGAATATCCGCCTGTTCGGCAATCTCACCGTTTTGGACAACATGAAGGTAGCCCATGACATGAAGGTCCGCTACACCCTCTGGGAGGAGATGCTGCGGCTGCCGCGGGTGCGCAGGCAGGAAAAGGCGATCGATGAGAAGGCCCGCCACTTTCTGGCCTATCTTGGCCTGGACAGCTACGCCGATCAGAAGCCCCAAAACCTGCCCTACGGGATCCAGCGCCGTCTCGAGCTGGCCCGCACCCTGATGACCGAGCCGCGAATCGTTCTGTTGGACGAGCCGGCCGCGGGCCTGAACCCCCAGGAGGTTCGCGATCTGATGGCCACGATCCGCAAGATCCAGGAGGAAAACGCCCTGACCATCGTGATAGTGGAGCATCACATGGAGCTGATCATGAACATCTGCTCCCTGATCCACGTTCTGGACTTCGGCAAGAAGATCGCCGAGGGCGAGCCGGAGGCGATCAAGAAGAATGAACAGGTCCTGCAGGCCTACCTGGGTGAGGAGGTCTGAAGGGCCATGATCGAGGTTCGTGATCTGCATGTCCGCTACGGCGGGATCGTAGCGTTGGCGGGCATTTCCCTGGATATTCCGGACGGCAAGATCATCAGCATCGTCGGGGCCAACGGAGCGGGAAAGTCCACCACGATCAACGCGATCAGCGGAATGGTAAAGATCCACTCCGGGGCGATCACCCAGGACGGCAAAAGTCTGCATCTTCCGCCCCAGGAGATCGTGAAGCGGGGGATCGTCCAGGTGCCGGAGGGACGCAAGATCTTTCCCACGATCACGGTGAAGGAGAACCTCATCCTCGGGGCCTATATCGTCAAGGACAAGAGGGCGATCGAACGCAGCCTGGATCGGGTGTTCAACCTCTTCCCCATCCTCGAGGAGCGGCAGAGCCAGCTGGGCGGCACGCTGTCCGGCGGGGAGCAGCAGATGCTGGCCTTCGGGCGGGCTCTGATGTCGGAGCCCAAGGTGCTGATCATGGACGAGCCGTCCCTGGGTCTGGCGCCCATGTTCGTGCTGGGTGTGTTCAAAATGATAGAGGATCTCAACAGGGCGGGACACACGGTCCTCCTGGTGGAGCAGAACGCCCAAAAGGCCCTGTCCATCGCCGACTACGCCTACGTGCTGGAAACCGGGCGGATCGTCAGCCAGGGGGAGGGCAGGAAGATCGCCGCGGACCCGATCGTCAAGAAGGCCTATCTGGGGATCGAGGAGTAGGGTGGCTCGCCTCAAGCGGAGCGAAAGCATGAACGGCGTGTTTCAATTGAATGAGGGGCAGATCGAAAAGATCGACGGGGCGGCCCGAGCGCTGCTCCGGGATCCGGGGATCATGCTGGAGGACGAGGAGATCTACTCGGCCGTGCTCAAGGCCGGGGCGAAGCCCGGCGCAAAGCCCATGGTCGCCAGGATCCCCGCCGGATTGATCGATGAGTGTTTGGCCCGAGCGCCCCGGGAGGTGCGATTCGCCGATCGTCGTGGAGGAATACAGGTCGTCGGTCCGGACTCTCCTTCCCGCTTCTGGACCGGCGCGGCTCTGTTCTACCTCGACAAGAAGGGCTTCCGTTCGATCCGTCAGAAGGACCTGGCGGATTTCGCCCGGGTGATCGACGCCCTGGATCAGGTGGACGTGATCGTGGGCACCTCCACGGAGGAGACCCCGCCGGCCCAGCGGGATTTCGTGGGCTTTCGGATCATGGCCCAGAACACCAGCAAACATCTGCGGGCCCTGTCCTTCTCCCCCCAGGGCGGGGAGGTGATGATCGCGATGGCCAGGGTCCTGGCCGGCGGCCGCAGCCTGAAAGAGACCCCTCTGTTCAGCATGGGCTTCACCGCCCACGGACCGCTGCGCTGGACCTCTTTGGCCCTGGGGGTCTACCGCCTGACCGCCGGTCACGGGATTCCGGTTACGATCAACGGGGAGCCCATGGCCGGTGCCTCCGCCCCTGTAACCCTGGCCGGCACGGCTGCGGTCGGCACCGCGGAGATCCTGGCCGGGATCGCGGTCAACCAGCTGCTCGAGCCGGGTCGTCCCTGTCTGTTCAACCTGGGCTTTGCCCACGTGATGGATATGCGTCAGGGGTTTGCCGTGACCGGCGGACCGGAGAACGTGCTGCTGGCCGTGACCGGCGCTCAAATGGCCCGCCGCTACGGGCTGCCCTCGGTAGCCTGGATGTGCACCGATTCCCTGCACTACGATGCCCAGAATGCCCTGGAAAAGATGATGGCCGCGGTCACCCACACCCAGGCCGGAGTGAGCACGATCTGGGGCGTGGGGCAGGTGGAGTCGGAGAAGACCATCTCCCCGGTCCAGGCGGTGATCGATGACGAGATCATCGCGGCGGTGCGGCGCTACCTGCGGGGTTTTTCCACCGACGAGGAACATCTGGCAGTTGAGGAGATACGGCGGGTGGGGATCTGCGGCTCTTTCCTGGACACGGATCACACCTTCGCCCATTTCCGGGATGAGGTTTTTCTGCCTGAGCGCTTGGTGCGGGTGCAGCGTATGAGCGCAGGTGAAAGGGCTGACTTGGTCAGCCGGGCCGAGGACCGGGTGGATACGATTCTGACGGGGGATCGTGAACCGGTTCTGGATGAGAAGACCGAGCGGGAGCTGCTGGCCATCGAGAAACGCTATACCGCAGGATTGTGAGCGGGACAGGGACCATGAGAGCTTGACCGGCCGGGCTCGAACGTAGAGGGTCGATTACAGAGGGTAGATACATGTCCAAGATAGTCCGCTTCGGTGTTTCCATAGAGGAGGAGTTGCTGGAGGGCTTCGACGCCCTGATCGCGAAGAAGGGCTACGCCAACCGTTCGGAGGCTCTGCGCAACCTGATCCGGGGAATGCTCCTCGATGTGGAGGTCCGGGAGAAACCGGACGCGGAGGTGGTGGGGACCCTCACCCTGGTCTACGATCACGACCACGGGGACCTGTCCAACCGCCTTGTGGATCTCCAGCACAAACACCACGACCGGATCATCTCGACCCTGCACGTGCATATCGACGAGCACACCTGTCTGGAGGTCCTGATCGTGAGGGGGCGAAACGACGAGGTGCAGCAGATATCCGATTCCCTGATCGGCACCCGGGGCGTGCAGCAGGGAAAACTCATAATCAGCACCGCCGAATCCGCGACGCATCGTCACTCCGACCACCCTCACCCGGTCCACGATTGACATCAAGGCAAATGGCTCGATTGCCGGGCGGCTTGGATTCCCCAGCCCACTGATCGGCATCGCGAGGTCCTGGATCGTCTGTTCGGCTCCTCCGATCTTCGAGCAAACCTGATCCCGGACGCGCATCTGGCTGCCTTGGCGATCGAGCACGGTTTGATCTTGTGCTCAACCGACGGCGATTTCTCTCGATTTCCCGAGCTGCGATGGGAGAATCCTCTCAACTGAAGGTTGGATCGATCCAGCCCCGAGACAATTCTACCGCTTCTTTGGGGGTGGGGGGATTTTCGTACTCCCCCCGGTTAATTCCGATTCTTCACTTTCGAGCTGGTCGATGAGTTCCTGAATGTTGTCCAGGTTTATTCCGGGGCGCACACCTAAAGGTCGAGCCTTGGTTTTGTTGAGGCGTTGGCGCTTCGGTTCTTTCATGTTAAACCTTCACCATGTGGATCGCCTTCTGCGGGCAGATGTCCACGCAGGTGGAGCAGGCAATGCAGGACTGCCTGTCGATGCTGGTCCGGTCCTCCGGATGGCTGATCGCGCAGCAGTGACCGATCTTCCAGCACAGGCCGCAGGCGTTGCATTTGTCCAGGTCCACTTCCGCGTAGCCGTCATGCACCGTGAGCTCCTGGGAGGTCTTGATGTTCTTCAGCAGGATATCCCGAAAGTCAGCGATGCTCCCGTAGCCCATCTCAGCCATGTAGCTCTGCAGCTCCTCCAGCAGCTTGGGCAGCCAGTTAAAGCCCCGCAGCATGGTCTCGGTGCAGATCCAGACGGCATCGGCGCCGACCATGATCTGCTGCACGGCGCTCTGCAGGTCTCTGACCCCGCCGCTGCCGATGATGAAGGGTTGTTTTCCCAGGTGGAAGCGCATCTCGTAGGTATCCCGCATGCCTAATGGGCGCAGCCAGGGACCGGAGATGCAGCCCAGGGTGATGTTCTCCTGCAGCCTGTAGATCGTGCCCATGGGATTGCGGATGTCGATGTCAGGAACACCCAGGCGGTTGGCCGTGCTGCCCACCGCCGCGGCCCCGGCTGAAAGAGAAGCTTCCGCGGCCTGGGCGATCAGGCCTCCCTCCGGGGTGAGCTTCACGATGATCGGCACCCCGATCGCCTCGGTGATCAGCCTCACCACCTTGGGCAGGGCCACCAGATCCGAGCCCAGGCTGGCGCCCGTTGCCTCTTCGCTTTCCCCTCCCGTGGTCTGCACGTTGAAGGACATGTTGGGACAGCACATGTTCAGCTCCACAGCGTGTGCGCCGGCATCCTCGAAGCGCTTGGCCATCCTCACCCAGCCCTCCCGGTCCTTACCGTCGTAGGTGATGGTGGGAATCAGCACGATGTCACGGGTCGTCTTTCGAGCCTCCTCCAGCAGCTTCAGGGCCTGGTCGGTTTTCAGCCGCGTTTCCGCCGTGAACATGTGGATCTTCTCCCTGCGCAGCCAGCGGTAGCGGGGCGGCCAGTTGATGTAGGGGAAGGGATCGATGGCCAGCTTGAAGGATACCCCGGCCCAGCCGGAGTCCTCGGCCGCCTTTATCTGGTCCACCGTCTTGGCCGTTGGGCCGGCACCGACGATGAAGGGATTCTTAAAGGTAATGTCTCCCATGCGTACCGAGAGATCGACGGATTTGCTCACTCTGTGCCTCCTGAAAAAAGATTGGAAAATAAGCTTACGAGTCAGCTTTTGTCCTGTCAATTGCCATCCCAACGCTTTGCGGGTATATTATAGACATCAAGCTAAGGAGGTCATACATGCCCCAATTCTATCTGCTCTCGGTTGTTTCCACGGTCGTCGCGGGACTGGCCCTGTCATCGGACTACCTGAAAACAAAAAGCGAGTTTTTCGGTAGTTTCAGGTTCTTACAGAAGAACAGGAGCATTCAGATTATAGCCGGTTTGATCACCGCGGCGATCGGAGTCCTCAAGCTGATCTTTCGCTCGCCGGGTGAAGATGTCGTCGTTGTCGGAGATCTGCTGCCCGCAGCGGCGGGCATCATCCTGGGCGTCATCCTGATCGGCGAGGCCTTCCGGCAGCACCCGAAAGAAGGGGAAGTGCAGGAAAAAGTGGGAAAATCCGTAGAGAAGGTCACCAAGGGGATCGCGCCCTATCGGATTCCCGTAGGCATCGCCGGAGCTGTGATCGGCGTGGTTCATTTTCTGTTTCCCGGCGTCCTGTTCCTGTAGATTTTCAGAGGATAACCATTTATGTTTCGCGTTATTATCAGTATTGTCCTGCTCGTCATCCTGGTCGTTCTTATCGTCCTGAACCTGGGCTACACCACGTCTTTCAACCTGTTCGGTCGGAAGTTCGAGGAGCTGCCGGTAACCGCAGTAGCCCTGGTGGCCTTCGCCGTAGGGGTGCTCTACTCCTTTGCCTACTACCTGGGGCGCTACTTCTCGAAAATCAGCAGGAGCAAGTTCCGCAAAAAGGGCGAGCAGGTCAAGGCCCGGGAGCAGGAGTTGAATGAGAAGGAGAAAGAGCTGGTCGAACAGGCCGGGGATATCGTAGAGTCACAAAACCAGCTTCAGACCAGCGCC
>Ga0315554_1000706_pt1 | contig 19782 bp, 19 predicted proteins | sample SalMarSW160370MG_FD_202114 | JGI IMG/M metagenome (GOLD analysis project Ga0315554, IMG submission 202114) | Salt marsh sediment microbial communities from the Plum Island Ecosystem LTER, Massachusetts, United States - Salt Marsh Sediment SW1603-70 ... | reverse complement strand
AAGACGGCAGCCAAGCACACAGCTTCCGCACGTTGTTAGAGAGTCTTAGCACCATCGTGAGGGATACCTGTCGTCGCAAGGGAACACAACCCAACAAGCATTGTTTCACCATGACGACGATTGCCAATGCCAAGCAGAAGCTGGCGTTGGATCTGATTGACACCATCGCGGTGTAGACAGAACACTGCACTGTGATTCTTGAGCTATTCCCCAACCCAACAGAGGTTTCGCTACTATGGCCTCAGGAACTTCGGACTAGACTCACACGCAGCTGCTTGTATACTGACGTTGAGAGTGAATCAAAGCCAGGGATTCAGGGGAGAAGCCCTGCGGTTGAGGAGAAGCGAGGTTCCGAGCGTGTCTGAAGGGCTTTTCGATCATTCCTTCCTGTCAGACTCACCAGCATGCCAAGCTGCCGCTGCTTCGGCAGTATCAGCTGAGGACGTATTGAGGCTTCTTGCGGAGACCCGCGACGTGGCATCAACAGAGCTTGGTGTAGTCATGATTCCCCTCGGAGTTGAAGTAGACGAGCCGTTCAGTGCTTTCGAGCAATACGTCGGTCACACGTTCAATGCCACGAATAACCGCTTAACTGAACAGATCTCAGTGCACCGAATCTCGCACCACACTCGGCGGTCGGATGTCAACAGGTACCTAGAAGGGCATTTCATGTGTTTGCGGATTCAGGACGTATGGTTTGCTGCAATGACACATCAGGATTTGGTTCATGGACAGAACCTCTCGGACTTCCGCGACTTGTGTTTGCTGCCATGGATCGAGCTGTTCTACCCCGGACTCCGCCGTATGAGGATTCGCGCACGAAGCCTTCTCAATCATCTCCAGTACCTGCACGAAGCGTCCTACCCCGATCTGATCGTGTTGCGAGCCGACATCCGCCTGCGCAATGGTCACATGCACATCGAGCAACCCGAGGGAGTGGATGTGCTTGCAGAGCGCCTTGAAAGGGAGCACGGGTACCTTGACGGAGCCACATACCGTGTATCTGGTGATCCCTCATATGAGGCCACGTGCAGACGAGATGGACTCCTGTATTTCCACCGAGGTGACTTCGACTCGTGTTTAGCCGAGTGGTTGCTCCTCCTGGGCCAAGAAAGAGAACTCCATGAGGTGCTCGAGCAGGCTGTCCGGCAACGTGAGCCTGGCATTGTCGGAGCTGTTGACATTACGTTCGAGGAATCACTTACCCCGTCTGTCGCAGCGTCCGGTGAAGTGCTAGTCAGGATACTTGATTCCAGCTCACGCCACACAGTCTCCGTCTTGCACGGAAACCCGTATCTCCATTTTTCGGTATTCGATCTGATCAATGGCTCAGCCTTCACTGTCTTTTCGTGCGGTGGTGGAATCCGGATCCTACCAGGACTAAACGCCAGCGAGGCAGCTCTCAGCAACCTGTTGAACGTGATCTCTCAGGATTTCCTTGAGGTAGAGTCCGTCTCGGCAACTAGCCCGAAGTTCCTGAGCCTCAAAAGCCGAATCTCCTGTTGGGTTGGGAATTGGCTGCGAAATCAGCGTGCGCTGTGCTGCCTACAGCGTGATCGTGTCAAGCAGATCGAGTGCCCGTTGCTGCTCGGGATTGGGAATCGTTGTCATGGTGAAGCAGCGCTCGTTCGGTGACGCTCCCTTGCGACGACAGGTATCCCTCACGATGGTGGTCAGGCTCTCCAACAACGTCTGGAAGCTGTGGACGGGGCTGCCGTTCTCCAGCTTCCTTGTGCGTACCTTCTCCAGCGCCTTGGCCGACCGCTTTGCCGGCGCGACCGGATCACGGGTCTTCTTGGCCTGCTGGTCCTCGTCGCTGAACGTCATCTCCCGCCAGGCTTCTTTCATGTGCCACTGCACGTAGTAGGCCAGCATGCACAGGAAGATGTGGGCTCGTACCCGCTTCTCCAGGTAGTGGTAGATCGGCCGTACCGCTAGATCGATTGACTTCAACGATCGGAACGCTTGCTCCACCTTCGCCAGGTCCTTGTAGTAGCGTACGGCATCCTCAGCGCTGGTCTGCTCCTCAGACAGACTGGTACGGATCACGTACAGCCCGTCCAAGGCCGCCTCGGCTGCCACCTTTTCAGCCAGCACACGGTAGGTGAATTCGCCCTCGTCGATATCCAGCTGGAAGTGCTTGGCAACCTTGTACTTGTTCACGACCCGCCCCACCCGCAATCCAATCTTCTCCTTGGCGAGGAGTCTGCCGCGTTCGACCATCCCTTTCACCTTGTCCAGCTCCGCGATCGTTGCCTGAAGCAACGCCTGACGCTTGTGGGCCCGTCGTTCTGCCATCAGGGGATTGCGACAGACCACCAGCCGCTCCTCCGGGTAGTCAGGATGGGTGAGGTGGAACAGGTTCCGCTCGTCGAACAAACCCAACTGGATCGTCTCATCGTTCACCAGCTTGCGAATCTGTCCGCTTCTCAACGCGGTGATCCAGTCGACATCCCCCATCTCCTTGAACTGGTCGATCTGCTGCTGGGAGATCATCCCCCGATCCCCCACCAGCACCAGCTTGTTGATGTTGAACGTCCCCTTCACCTTCGCAACCTGTTCCACAACGGTCGTTGGGTCAGCCGTGTTGCCGGAGAACGTCGATACGGAAACCGGGCAGCCCCGCGCATCGGTGAGCAGACCGTAGTTCACCTGCAGCTTCCCCTTCTTCCCGTCTCGATCGTGTCCCAGCGTCGCCAGAGAGCAGTTCTTCCCCTCGAGGTAGCTTGAGGTGAGATCGTAGAGCACAATCCCCCCCTCGCTCAGGTGACGCGTTGCCAGCTTCTTCTCAATCCCCGGCTGACGATCCAGCACCCAGTCCATGGCCGCGTACAGGTCGTCCTCGGTCGCCTCCGCTACCCCCAACTCGTCGGGCAGGGTCGTGAGGTGCCACCAGCGGGTCGTCGCCAGTTTGCTGTTGGGTTTCAGGATCCGTGCTGCCACCATCGCCACCACCAGATCCCGCTCGTGCGATCGCTTCGTGCAGATCAGCTGCTCGAAACCCAACCGCTTCATCGCCTGTCGTATCGCCTCCACGTGGCCGTGGGGCTTGGACTCGATCGTCTCGAACGCCGAATCAGCGGGAACGAGCAACTCCCCACGCAGGGCACGGCGCAGCGTCTCTACCTGATCGAGCGGGAAGTGGGACAAGTTGGCCAGGGTACGTTTCTTGACCTTGCCTTCTTCGCGGTAGGACTCCCGCAAGAGGATGGCGGGTTTGGAGTTACGGTTGGGGATGACATGGATGTGCATGCCCACCATCATACATATCTACACTTACATGTCAAGAGGATGCTCCGGTACAAACATGCCTACAGATTGCCGGTCATATGTCCCCCATCCACAGACTCCATACGGCTTTGCGACGGTTTCACGCCTGGAACTTCAGCCTAGGGAAGCAGCGCGCCGAAGACGCGCGCGAAGTTCCGGTGGCAGACCTTTTCGATCCGCCGCTCGTCCAGCCCGGCCTCGCGGAGGAGCGGGAGGAGCGCGCGATAGTCGGCCACCCCGTCGATCCCTTCCGGGGGCTGACCGATCCCGTCGAGATCCCCCCCGAGCCCGACGCAGTCCTCCCCACCGACCTTGATCGCGTGCAGGACGTGCCGCGCCACCCAGTCGATCTCGGGACGTGGGATGGCATCGGCCTCGGCGCGCAGTCGCCGCTTCTCCTCCTCGGAGGTCCCCGGCCTCCGCGAGGCATCGAACAGCGGCATCGAGCGCCGATGGACCTCTGGATCGAGGAAGGCGGGGGCGAGGTTGATTCCCATCACTCCGCCGCGATCCGCCAGCTCGCGGATCATCGGATCGGTCAAGTTCCGAAGGCTCGGACAGAGCGCGCGGCAGTCGGAGTGACTCGCGATGAACGGCACCGTCGCCATCCGACAGACGTCGGCGAACGCGCAATCGGAGAGATGGGAGACGTCGACCATCACGCGTAGCTCTTCGGCCAACCCGAGGAGGCGCTCCCCTTCGCAGGTCAGCGGCGTGTTCTCTCCGAACGCCGTCCCGGAGAACGGGTTGTCCTTCCACGCGAAGATCAGATCGCGCACCCCGAGATCGACGAAGTGCCGGAGCCTCTCCGCCTTTCCCTCGAGCGGGTCGGCCCCCTCCAGCCCGAGGATCGCGGCGATCGGCCCCCCGTCGAACGCGGCGTCCAGGTCCCCGCGCGTGCGGGCGACCCGCATCCCGCCCCGGGTCCCCTCGGCCATCGACACGACCGCGCCGATCATCGCCTCGGCGCGCTCGGCCTCCTCCCCCGGATACCGCTCGCTGAGGACAAAGCAGGCGAAGATCTGGGCCCGGATGCCTGCCTCCTTCATCGCCGGGAACGTGACGTGCGCCTCGCCCTCCCCGCGGACGAAGTCGACGCCTTCGTCGAGTACCTTCATGACGGTGTCGCAATGCGCGTCGAAGAACCCCGGCAGCGGACGGCCCTTCGGTGACGAGCCGGTCCCGCTCACGCGACGACGGCGACGGCCTCGATCTCGATCGGGGCGTCCAACGGCAGACGGGCGACCTCGACGCACGACCGCGCCGGGAACGGCTCCTCGAAGGTTTCCGCGTAGACCGCGTTCACCGCGCCGAAGTCGCCCATGTCGGCGAGATAGATCGTCACCTTCACGACGTCGGCGAGTGTCGCGCCCCCGGCGCCGAGGACCGCCTCGACATTCGCCAGGGCGCAGCGTGCGGCGCGCTCGATGTCGTCGACGATCAGTTCCCCGTCCTTCATCGGGAGTTGTCCCGACGTGAAGACGAAGCCTCCCCCGCGGACCCCCTGCGAATACGGGCCGACGGCGGCCGGGGCGCGATCGGTTCGGATCGCTTCCTTCGCCGTCATTCGATCACTCCGAGCTCGCGTCCGACGAGCGCGAACTTCTCGACCGCGAAGTCGAGATCCTCGCGGCTGTGCGCGGCGGAGAGCATGACGCGGATCCGCGCCCTGCCGCGCGGGACGGTCGGGAACGCGATCGCCGTTCCGAACACGTCTTCGGCGAAGAGCCGCTTCGAGAAGGCCCACGCCGTCTCGGCCTCGCCGAGCATCACCGGGGTGATCGGCGTCTGGCTCTCTCCGGTGTCGAAACCGAGCTCCTGAAGGGCCGCCTTGAAGTAGTCTGCGTTCTCCCACAGGGCGCGGACCGGCGCGTCGTCCGCCTCGAGGATGTCGATCGCCGCGATGCAGGCGGCGACGTCCGGCGGGGTCGCCGCCGACGAGAACAGGAACGGCCTCGCCTGCTGGCGGAGGTACTCGACCAGGTTCGCGCTTCCGGCGATGTATCCGCCCATCACGCCGAACGCCTTCGACATCGTCCCGCACTCGATGTCGACGCGCCCGTGAAGACCGAAGTGGTCGACGATCCCGCGACCATGGCTCCCGAGTACGCCTTCGCCGTGGGCGTCGTCGACCATCACCATGGCACCGTGCCTCTCGGCGAGCTCGACGATTTCGGGAAGGGGAGCCAGGTCCCCGTCCATCGAGAAGACCCCGTCGGTGATGATCAGCTTCTTCTCGACCTTCTCGTATTCCTCGAGCTTCTCGGCAAGACCCCCGACGTCCCGATGCGGGAAGATCGCCCGCTGCGCCTTGGTCAACCGTACCCCGTCGATGATCGACGCGTGGTTCAGCTCGTCGGTGAAGATCACGTCCTCCTTGCCCATCAGCAGCGGGATCGTGGCGAGGTTCGTGTTCAGCCCGGACTGGACGGAGAGGGCCGCCTCGGCCCCCTTGAACTCCGCGATCCGCTTTTCGAGCTCGATATGGAGGCTCATCGTCCCGGCGATCGAGCGAACCGCGCCGGGCCCGACGCCGTACTCGTCGATCGCGCGCTTCGCCGCCGCGCGGAGCCGATCGTCGTTGGCGAAGCCGAGGTAGTTGTTGGAGCACATGTTCAGCACGCGCCGGCCGTCGATCGTGACCCACGCATCCGACGCGCTGTCGATCATGCGGATCGTGTTGTACAGCCCCTTCTCCCGCAGATCGGCCAACGCTCGATCGATGAATGCCAGTTTTCCCATCGGACGTCCCTCCTCGTTTCTTCTTGCCGGTGCCACCGATATTTTAGGCGGCGACTCAGCGCGCCGCCACGCACGCGTCCGCTCGCCGCGTCGATTCGATCGATCCGAGGGTCTCGGACGCGCCCCGCACGCGCGGGACCGTCATCGAACCTCCGACGGTGAGTGCGATCGCCACCGCCCCGGCGAATTCACTATCGGCTTCCGCGCTCTCTCCTTCGGCACGCCTCGGCCAGGCGCGCCTCCGCCTCCTCGAGAAGGCAGCAGCTCTCCGCGTAGGTCAGCCGCCGCCTCGCGTCGCCCGGCCCGAGCCACGCGGCGTCGGAGTGTTCGCCCGACAGCCGAACGCGCTCCGCTTCCGTTTCGGCGAGGAAGTAGACGACCGTCTTCGAGATCGACCGCCCGCCGCGGGTGAAGCGATACGTGCTCGTCGCCCGAAACCGCGGAATCGGCCTCATCTCCTCGATCCCCGTCTCCTCGGTCACTTCTCGCCGAGCAGCGGCAAGCTCGTCCTCGTCCGGTTCGATGTGCCCCTTCGGGAACCCCCAGTGCCCGCCGTTGCGATGCCGAAGCACGAGGTAAAGCCGTCTTCCGTCGCGGCGGCGAAAGAGGACGAAGCCGGCCGACCGTTCACCGCCCTCCTCCCCCTCGCCAGGTGATGTGCTAGGTGATGTCGACTTCATGGTCGCTTCGATCGTAGACGCGTGGGTAGAGACCGAGACTTCGCAACTCCCTCAGCAGGACCCGGAACGACTCGGGGAGGCCGGGCTCGGGGAACTCCTCCCCCTTGAGGATCGCCTTGTACAGCTGGATTCGCCCGCGCGTGTCGTCCGACTTAACCGTCAGCATCTCCTGGAGCAGCGCCGAGGCGCCGTAGGCCTCCAGCGCCCAGACCTCCATCTCGCCGAGTCTCTGGCCGCCGAACTGGGCCTTCCCGCCGAGCGGCTGCTGGGTGATCAGCGCGTACGGACCGGTGGAGCGAGCGTGGATCTTCTCGTCGGCGATGTGCTCCAACTTGAGGATGTACATGTACCCGACGGTGATCGGCCGTTCGAACGGCAGCCCCGTCCGGCCGTCTCGCAGCACGACCTTCCCGTCGTGATCGTCTCCCTCGGCGAGTCCCGCCCTCTCTCGCTCTTCACGCAGCTCGCCGAGAATCTCCGCCTCCTTGGCGCCGTCGAAAATCGGCGTGGCGACCAGCTCGTCCCTCAGGTGGGCCAGCCAGCCGAGGTTCGCCTCGAAGATCTGCCCGAGGTTCATGCGGGACGGAACCCCCATCGGGTTGAGCACGATGTCGACCGGCGTTCCGTCCGGAAGGAAGGGCATCTCCGCCATCGGCCGGATCGTCGAGATGACCCCCTTGTTGCCGTGTCGGCCCGCGAGCTTGTCGCCGATGGCGATCGTCTTTCGCTGCGCGACGAAGACCTTCACCAGCTCGTTGACGCCGGCGTCGAGCTCGTCCCCCTGATCGCGGGAGAACTTCTTGACCTTGATCACCTTCGCCGTCCCGGCGACCGGGCGCATCCGCAGAGACGTGTTTCGCACGTTCCGCGCACGCTCGCCGAAGATCGACCGGAAGATCTTCTCCTCCGGCGTCGGCTCCGATTCGCCGCGCGGGGTGATCTTGCCGACGAGGATGTCGCCGGTGCGGACGACCGTCCCCTCGCGGACGATCCCGTCCTCGTCGAGGTTCTTCAGGTCCTCCTTGGAGATGTTCGGAATGTCGGCCGTGATCTCTTCCGGCCCGAGCTTCGTCTCCTCGGCTTTGACCTCGAACTCCTCGATGTGGATCGAGTCGAGCAGGTTCTCGCGCACGAGCCGGTCGCTGATCACGATCGCGTCCTCGTAGTTGTACCCCTCGTACGGCATGATCGCGACCAGCAGGTTCCGCCCGAGGGCCAACTCGCCGAGCTCGCTCGACGGACCGTCGGCGAGGAGATCCCCCGCCTTCACCTCGCCCCCTTCTTCGACCGTCGGGCGCTGATGAAGGATGGTGTCCTGGTTGGAGCGGTCGAAGTTGACGAGCGGGTGGACCGTCTTCTTCCTTCCCTTCTTCACGACGATCTGGCGCGCGTCGACCTCCTCGACGACGCCGTCCTCCTCCGCGACGACGAGCATCCCGGAATCCATCGCGGCCTGTCGCTCCAGCCCGGTCCCGACGAAAGGGGCCTCGGGGCGCAACAGCGGGACGGACTGGCGCTGCATGTTCGCACCCATCAGGGCGCGGTTGGAGTCGTCGTGCTCGAGGAACGGGATCAGCGCCGAGGAGACGCCGACGAGCGCCTTGGGAGAGACCCCGATGAAGTCGACCTCCTTCGGCGGCACCAGTCGGACCTCCTCCCGGCCGGTCCGGACCTCGACCCGTTCGCCGAGCAACCGGCCGTTCTTGCCGATCGGCGCCGTGGCCGGGGCGATCATGTGCTTCTCCTCGTCGTCGGCCATTAGGTAGACGATCTCATCGGTCACCCTCCCTTTGACGACCTTGCGATACGGCGCGATGAGGAACCCGTAGTCGTTGACGCTCGCGTAACAGGCGAGCGACGTGATCAGTCCGATGTTCTGCCCCTCCGGCGTCTCGATCGGGCAGATCCGCGCGTAGTGAGACGAGTGGACGTCTCGGACCTCGATCTTCGCGCGCCGCTTGGTCAGCCCGCCGCCGAGCGCGTTCAGTCGGCGCTTGTGCGTCAGCTCGGTGAGGGGGTTCGTCTGCTCGAGAAACTGCGAGAACCGACCGGTGTAGAAGAGCTGGTTGATCGCTCCCTGGACCGTGCGGGTCGAGATGAGGCGCCGGATCGTGTCCTTCTCGTCGAGCGCGTACTTCGATAGCTTGTCCCGCGCGATTCGAGCCATCCGGACCAGGCCGGTCCGCAGGGCGTTCTCTGCGAGCTCGCCCGGCAGGCGAACGCGCTTGTTCGCCAGATGATCCTTCTCGTCGAGGAGCGCCTCGTTCTCCGGCACCTCGAGCAGCAGGCGGATCGTTCGCACGATGTCGGCGAGGTAGAGGACCGGCTGCTTCAACGCCATCCCCAGCTTCCGGTTCACCTTGAATCGGCCGACCTCGGAGAGCTGGTAGCTTGTCGGGTGGAAGTAGAGATTCTCGAGGTACTCTCCCATCTGGGCCGGAGAAGATCGATCGGACGGTCGGAGACGTCGGTAGACGGCGCGGAGCGCCTCCTCCTGCGTCGTCGTTTGGTCTTCCTCCAGGGCCTTCTGGACGTGTCGGTTCACCAGGCGGACGGCTTCGAGCTTCGCCGTCGCGAGCGGGAGGAGATGCTCCTCCTGCAACGTCTGACCGGCCAGCAGAACCGGTTCGTCGGCCTTCTTCGGGAGGATCTCGTCGACGGACAGGCAGCCGACGTAGGGCTGGAGCCTCTCCGCCGTCACCGGAGAGACCTCGAACGAGAAGTACCGTCGGATCCGATCCTCGTCGAACCCGAGCGCCTTCAGAAGCGTGGCGACGCTGACCTTCCCCTTTCGGTCCAGGTTCGCGCGGAGGGTCATCCGCCGCGTGTCGAGGAGGATCTCCAGCCAAGCACCGAGCTCGGGGAGAATGTGGCCCTTATACTGATGGACGTCCTCCTGGGTGAAGTACACTCCGGGGGCGCGGGTCAGCTCGTTCACCAGAGCGTTCTCGGAACCGTTGATGATGAACGTGCCGCGACTCGTCATCATCGGGAAGTCGCCGATGTACAGTTCCGTGTCCTGCAGGAGCTTCCCTTCCTGAAGGAGGCGTGCGGTCACGCGGAGCGGGCGCGCGAAGGTGAGGTCCTTGTCCTTGCACTCCAACTCGGAGTTCCGCGCATCTCCGAGATAGGGCTCGATGAACTCCAGGATCAGGCCGTCCTTGCCGTGACCCTCGATTGGCGTGATGTCCGCGAAGGCGCGTGAGATTCCATTCTCGACGAAATCGCTGAAGGAAGTACGCACGTCGGCGAGGAAGTACGGTGGGGGAAGGATCTCCTGGATCTGCCCGTAGGACCTTCGTTCTCGGTATCTCATGATCTCCCCTTGAAAAGAACGCTCTGCCTCAAGGCGGACTCGGCCGCCCTAAGGCAGGCGTGCAGCAGCATGCTCTCCGGCTAGGCTCTCGCTCCGGTGGTTACTGCAGTTCGATCTCAGCTCCGGCCGCCTCCAGCTTCTCCTTGATGCTCGTCGCCTCGTCCGGGCTCGCGCCCTCCTTGATCGTGGCCGGGAGGCTGTCCGCCAGCTCCTTGCATTCCTTGAGGCCCTTGCCGGTGATCTCCTTGATCTCCTTGATCACCTGGATCTTCTTCTGGCCGGCGCTCGTCATGACGACCTTGAGCGTGTCCACCGCGCCGCCGGCGTCGCCCTCCGCGCCGCCCGCCGCCGGTGCGGCGGCGACGGCCACGGGGGCCGCCATGGCCGCCGATACGTTGAACCGCTCCTCGATCATCTCGACGAGTTCGGCAAGATCCTTCACCGACATCTCCTCGATCTGCTGAAGGATGTCTTCCTTGGCCATTCGCTACTCCTCCTCTTTCTGCTCTTCGCGTTGTTTCCGCACTTCGCTGATCACGCAGGCCAGCTCGCGGATCTTGGCCTGTAGCATGAAGGCCAGCGCCCGCATCGGGCTCGACAGGAGCATCGCCAGCTTCGCCAGGAGTTCCTCGCGCGACGGGAGCGTGGCGTACCGTGCCACTTCGCTTTCGGGGACGAGCACCCCCTCGAACACCCCGCCCTTCAGCGCGTAGCGGGGCGCGTAGGCCTTCCGGCATTCCTCGCTCAGCTTGAAGGCGATCGACGGATCCCCGTACCCGAAGGCGACGCTGATCGGCCCGGCGAACAGGTCGGCGAGTTCTTCCATCCCCGCTTCGCTCGCGGCGAGCCGCGCCAGCGTGTCCTTGACCACGCGGTACTCGAGCCCCTGCTTGGTGAACCTCTCGCGCAGCTCGACCATCTCGTTGGCCGTCAGCCCGCGATAGTCGGCCAGGACCAAGGAGATAGCGCTCTCGAGCTTCTCCTTCAAGCGCGACACTTCGTCGATTTTCGCCTGTGTCGGCATCCCGTTCTCCTAGCTCACCGCGTCCACGACGGACTGGACCTCGGCGGAGTCGAGGACGATTCCCGGTCCCATCGTCGAGGCGATGGTCACTTTCTTGACGTACCGCCCCTTGAGCCCCTCTTCCGGCTTCCGCTCGGCGACGCTTTCGATCACGGCGATCAGATTCTCCCTCAGCGCGCTCGGCTCGAACGACGCCTTCCCGAAGACCGTGTGGACCACGCCGTACCGGTCCGTCCGGAATTCGACCATCCCCCGCTTCAGTTCACCGATCACCCGACCGATGTCCTTCGTCACGGTCCCTGTCTTCGGGCTCGGCATCAGCCCCCGCGGCCCGAGGACCTTGCCGAGCCTGCCGACGACGGGCATCATGTCCGGCGTCGCGACGACCTTGTCGAACTCGAACCAGCCTTCCTGGATCCTCTTCGCCAGGTCCTCGCCGCCGACGAAGTCGGCACCGGCCTGTTCGGCCTCGGCGACGCTCTCCCCCTTCGCGAACGCGATGACCCTGACGGCCTTCCCCGTTCCGTGGGGGAGGTTGCAGGTCCCGCGGACGACGACTTGGTTCGGCCGAATCCCGAGGTTCAGCGTCACCTCGGCCGTCTCGTCGAACTTGGCCGTCGCCCCGGCCTTCAGCCTGTCGATCGCCTCATCGATGCCGAACGAGGTTTCGGGCGGGACGAGGGTGGCGCTCCCTTGGTATCGTCGACTCCTCTTCATCCTTCCACCACCTCGACTCCCATGTTCCGCGCCGTCCCTTCGATGATCCGCATCGCCGATTCCATCTTGTACGTGTTCAGATCGGGCAGCTTACGCTCGGCGATCCGACGGACCTGCTCCTTGGTGATCCGCGCGACTTTCATCCGGTTCGGCTCCGCCGAGCCGGACTGAACGCCCCCCGCCATCTTGATCAGCTCGGCCGCCGGAGGCTGCTTCAGGATGAAGTCGAACGTCCCGTTCATGTAGACCGAGATGACGACCGGGATGATCGTCCCGGGCGTTTCGCCCTTCGTCGCGTCGTTGAACTTCTTGCAGAAGTCCATGATGTTGAGCTTGTGCTCACCGAGCGCGGGTCCGACCGGAGGCGCCGGCGTCGCTTGGCCGGCCGGGATGTGCAGGTTGATCTTCGCGATGACGTTCTTCGCCACGTCCGCCTCCTCCCCTTTCTATCGCTACAGCTTCTCGATGCCCTCGAAGCCCAGCCGCACCGGGGTTTCGCGCCCGAAGATCTTTACCATCACGGTCACTTCCTCGGCGTCCTTGTCGATCTCCTTGACCGACCCGGTGAAGTCGGCGAACGGCCCCTCGACGATCTCGACGACCTCCCCGACGGTGAAGTCGATCTCGATCCTCGGCTCCGACGCGGCCTCCGACGACGCCGCGGCGGCGACGGGCACCGCGAGAAGGCCCGCCTTCCGCTTGATCAGCTTCATCTCCGGCCCCTCGATCGGCATCGGCTTGTATCTCGACCCGACGTAGCGGACCGCGCCCTTGATCCCGTCGATCAGCTCCATCATTTCCTCCTCCTCGAGTCCCATCCGGCCGAACACGTAGCCGGGGAAGAGGCGGCGCTTCTCGATCCTCTGAATCGTCACGATCCGCTTGTCCTTGTACTCCTTGACCTTGAGGAGCCCCGAGGCGCGGCTGGCGATCTGATCCGCCGATTCGACCCGATCGCCGGCCGACAGGTTGATCCCCTTGCGCACCTTCACCAGGTACTTCTCTGGGATGATCCGGCTCTTCTCCTTGCCGTCCTCGTATCGGAACGTCACGCGACGGACCTTATCGCGGGCGACGATCGACCCTCGGTTGACGACGACGTACTGCTCATCGCTGTCCGACGTGAGCGGGACGCCGTTTCGGATCTTCTCGCCGATACGGATGTCGCGGCGGATCCGCTTGTCCGCGGGGATCAGGTAGACCTCCTCGTTCCGGTTGGTCATCTCGACGATCACCCGCTGCATCGGCTCGACCTCGACGACCTTCGCGTCCTCCTCCATGTGCCGGGGGGGCTTCCGCGCGATGACTTCCCCGCGCTGAACCCGTTCGTTCGGCCTTGCCACGAGGTCGTAGTCGTAAGGGATTCGGTACTCCGTCCCTGCCCCGCGCCGACTCCGCGACGTGATCACCTCTTCGACCGGGACGAGGAAGAACGTCCTCTCGCCATCGACGGTGAACGACTCGACGGCCTTCTCCCACGCGCGCTTCTGGATCCGGTCGTTGAGGTCCTCTTTGACTTTCAACTCGGAACCAGCGTAGGTCTGAATGGCGTACCACTTCTTCAATCGCATGGATGGCCGGTCCTCTATCCGACGAAGAACCTCAGGAGGGTTCCGATGATCCCGTCAACGCACCAGATGTAGACCGTGAGAAGGACGACCAGCAGCATGATCAACGCGGTCAACGAGATGATTTCGTTCCGCGTCGGCCAGCTCACGCGGGCGACCTCGGCGCGGACGCCCTTGAAGTAATCCACGATCCGCTCGATCATCGGTGCTCTCCTTAGCTCCAGCGCCTTGTTGCAGGCCCTGGAGGACTCGAACCCCCAGCCTTCCGATTTGGAGTCGGACGCTCTGCCAGTTGAGCTAAGGGCCTGTGACGTCTAGCTTTCGATCCGGCTAGACCTCCTTGTGGAGCGTGTGCTTCCGATCCCACTTGCAGTACTTGTTCAGTTCAAGCTTGCCGCGGGTGTTGTTCTTGTTCCGCTGCGTGTGATAGTTGCGGCGTCCGCACTCGCTGCACGCGAGGGTCACGTGGATGACCGCTTCCCCCTTCTTGGCCATGCGCGCCCTCTCTTATTCGAGGATCTTGGTGACGACGCCCGAGGCGATCGTCTTTCCGCCCTCACGGACGGCGAACCGGAGCCCCTCGTCCATCGCGATCGGGTGAATCAGATCCCCGTTGATCCTAACGTGGTCTCCGGGCATGACCATCTCGACGCCCTCGGGAAGCATCATCGTCCCGGTGATGTCGGTCGTCCGGAAGAAGAACTGCGGCTTGTACCCGGAGAAGAACGGCTTGTGGCGCCCGCCCTCGTCCTTGGTCAGCACGTAGATCTCCCCCTCGAACTTGGTGTGCGGGGTGATCGACTTCGGCGCTGCGATGACCTGCCCGCGCTCGATCTCGTCCTTGTCGATGCCGCGCAGCAAGATCCCCACGTTGTCGCCGGCGATCGCGTACTCGAGCGTCTTGTTGAACATCTCGAGGCTCGTGGCGACCGTCTTCTGGATCTGGTCGTGGACGCCGACGATCTCGATCTCCATCCCGGGCGTGATCTTCCCTCGCTCCACACGGCCGGTCGCGACCGTGCCCCGCCCCTTGATCGAGAAGATGTCCTCGACCGGCATCAGGAACGGCTTGTCCTCCTCGCGATCCGGCAGCGGGATGTACTCGTCGACGGCCTTCATCAGCTCGACGACGCACTCCGTATCGGGATGTCCCACCTCGTCGCCGTGCTCCATCGCCTTCAGCGCCGAGCCTCGGATGATCGGGATCTCGTCGCCCGGGAACTCGTACTCGGTGAGGAGCTCGCGGATCTCCATCTCGATGAGGTCAACCAGCTCCGGATCATCGACCATGTCCACCTTATTCAGAAAGACGACCATCGCCGGGACATTCACCTGCTTCGCCAACAGGACGTGCTCCCGCGTCTGCGGCATCGGCCCGTCGTCCGCCGCCACGACAAGGATCGCCCCGTCCATCTGGGCCGCGCCGGTGATCATGTTCTTGATGTAGTCGGCGTGTCCCGGGCAGTCGATGTGCGCGTAGTGGTGCGTCTCCGTCTGATACTCGACGTGCCGGACATTGATCGTGATCCCGCGCGCCTTCTCCTCGGGGGCGTTGTCGATGTCCTCGAACGCCATCGCGCGTGCCTTGCCTTGGGTCGCGAGAACTTTCGTAATCGCCGAGGTCAGCGTCGTCTTCCCGTGATCGATGTGGCCGATCGTGCCGATGTTCAAGTGAGGCTTATCCCTCACAAACGCTTCTTTCGCCATCGCCTAAACCTCCTTGAGACATCCTGTGCAGTCTCGATCTTTCCGACGTACTCACTCAATGGATAACTTCCCACGCGAGCCTTCAGCCCGCGATCGGAGTCGAACCGACGACCTCCCCCTTACCAAGGGGGTGCTCTACCTCCTGAGCTACACGGGCGTTCCGGTCACTGAGCACGAAGTGTAACCGAAACCCTGTTCCCACAGCAACTGGAGGGGGAGGGATTCGAACCCCCGTAGGCGTCCGCCAACGGATTTACAGTCCGCCCCGTTTGGCCGCTTCGGTACCCCTCCAAACGAAAACCGACCAGAGCCAGCGGCCAGAGTCGAACTGGCAACCTACTGATTACAAATCAGTTGCTCTGCCGATTGAGCTACGCTGGCGCACTCGCCCGATTTGGGCGGATTGTACCGGTCGAAAACCGCCGGTTCAAGCCACGAAGCGGAGCCAGACCGACCGCGTCCGCGGGCCGTCGAACTCGCACAGGAAGACCCCCTGCCACGTGCCGAGCGCGAGGTCGCCGTCGCGGATCAGAAGCTGCACGGACGCCCCCATCAGCGACGCCTTGACATGGGCCGGCGAGTTTCCCTCGAGGTGCGTCCAGCCCGCGTCCGGCGGGACGAGCCGATCGAGCGCCGTGAGGACGTCCGCCGCGACCGATGGATCGGCGTGTTCGTTGATCGTCAGTCCAGCGGTCGTGTGCGGGCAGTAAACGGTGCACAGGCCGTCCCGTATCCCCGAGCGGCGGACCTCGGCGCGGACGAGGGGAGTGATGTCGATCAGCTCCTCGCGCCTCTCGGATGGAACGCTGAGCCGGTTCATCGGAGGCTCTTCAGCGCCGCCTCGAGCTCGGTCCGCAGCCTCTCCTTCTCCTCGATCCCCTGGACACGGAGGACGATCTCGCATGTCCCGTCGTCCGTCCTAGCCTGGGCGAGGCTGACGATCTTCGCCCCGTGCGCGCGGAGGACGGAGAAAACGTCGTAGAGGTCCTCGCTGTCGCTTCGAACCTTCACCGTCAGTCGCGTCGCCTCGAGGCCGATCCCGAGACCATGCGTCAGTCCCCTGAGAAGCTCCCCCTGGGTGAGCACGCCGACGAGCTTCCCCTCCCGGACGACCGGAAGGACGACCAGCCGGTTGGCGAGCAGGATCAGCGCCGCCTTCTCGAGCGTGTCATCCGGCGACACCGCGAACTTCGCCGGATGCGAGAGCCGATGGACCGGCGCCTCCCAGTCGGCGACCCCCTTCAGCCCCGCCCGGGTGATGAACCCTTCGAGAGTCCCTTCGCTGGTGACGACGAGGAGAAGCCCGAAGCCGTGCTCCTCCATCAGATCACGCGCCTGAGAGATCGGGGCATCGGGGCCGACCGTGACGGCTTTCGACTGCATGTAGCGACGGACGTTCATTCCCGTTCTTGGCGGGCCTGGGCGATGATCCTGTCCTGAAGGTTCCCCGGAACCGGCTGGTACTGCGCGGGCTCCATCTGAAACGTCGCGCGTCCCTGGGTCCGCGACTTCAGATCGAGCGCGTAGCTCTGCATCTCCGCGAGCGGGACCTCGGCGCGAATCGTCGTGGTCTTCCCCGCCGGCTCCATCCCGAGAATTCGGCCGCGCCTCCCGTTGAGGTCGCTGATGATGTCGCCGGTGAATTCCTCCGGCACCCGGACCGCGACCGACATCACCGGCTCGAGCAGGACGGGCTGCGCATGGTCGAACGCGTCGCGAAACGCGTGGCGCGCAGCGAGCTTGAACGCCAGCTCCGACGAGTCGACCGGGTGGAAGCTCCCGTCGAAGACGGCCACGGAGACGTTCGTCACCGGGTACTTGGCGAGATTCCCTTCCTCCATCGCCTCGAGAACCCCCTTCTCGACGCCCGGAATGTACTGCCCGGGGATCGCCGCCCCCTTGATCTCGTTGAGGAATTGGTACCCGCCTTCCCCGGCGAACGGCTCGATCCGGAGGACGACCTCGCCGAATTGGCCGCGCCCCCCGGTCTGCTTCTTGTGGCGGTACTTCGCTTCGGCCTTCTTCCGGATCGTCTCCTTGTACGGAATGCTGGGGCGGTGCATTTCCAACGAGACGTTGTAGCGGTTTTTCAGCCGCTCGAGGAAGACCGACAGGTGGATGTCGCCCATCCCGTGGATCAGCATCTCCTTCGTCACCGGATCGCGATCGACCTGCAGCGTCGCCTTCGTGGTCGAGATCTCCCGGAGCGCCTCGCTCATCTTCTCGACGTCGGACTGGCTCCTCGGCTCGATCGCCTGGGAGTAGACCGGCTTCGGGAACTCGGGCATCGCGAACGGCTCGGCGCTCGGATCGACCGCGATCGTCGCGCCGAGCGTCAGCCCCTCCGCCTTGCCGATGGCGACAATCTGACCGCTGACGGCCTTCGGGACCCGCTTCTGCGCCGTCCCTTCGAACGCGTACAGGTCCCGGACTTCGATCTTCTGCCCCGTCCCGACATCGATCAAGGTCTTCCCTTCCTGGAGCGTACCGTCGAGGACGCGCACGTACGACAGCCGCCCGAGGTACGGGTCGTTCGACAGGTTGAACACGACGGCGCGGTTCGAGCCCGACGGATCTCCACCCGTCGCCGCGAGGGTCCCGAACGCCGACGTCAACTGATCGAGCCCCTTCGCCTCGGTCGCCGAAGCGCAAAGAACGGGGACCAACCCACCGCTGGCGACGGCGCCGGTCAGCGCCTTCGCCGCTTCATCGGTCGTGATCTCCTCGTCCTCGAGGAACTTCATCATCAGCTCGTCGTCGAACGTCGATACCTCTTCGAGCAGCGCCGCGCGCGCCTCGTCGCACGCGGCAGCCAGATCCGCGGGAACCTCCGTCTTCCCCTTGTCCGCGAAGCGGACGGCCGCGTTCGCGACCAGATCGACGAGTCCGACGAAGTCGCCGCCCTCTCGGATCGGCAGCTGAAGGGGGATGAACTTCCCGTCGAAGTGGTCCCGAAGCGAGGCGAGGACGTCGTCGAACTTCGCGTTCTCCTTGTCCATCTGGTTGATCAGGACGGCCGTCGGGCGCTTGGCGTTTCCGGTGATCTCCCACGCCCGCTCGGTGACGACCTCGACGCCTCTGTCCGCAGCGACGACGAGTAGCGTCAGGTCGGCGACGGCGACCCCTTTGTACATCTCCTCGATGAACTCGTCGCCGCCCGGTGCGTCGAGGAGGGTGACGGTCAGATCCTTCGCCGCGTACGTCCCGAGTCCCAGATCGATCGTGTGGCCGCGATCCTTCTCCTCCTGCGAAGCATCAAGCGCGATCTGCTCTTTGATCCCGGCCTTCTTCATGAGCGCGGTCGCGAGCGCCGTCTTGCCGCATCCGGAATGACCAACCAAGCAGATGTTTCTCGCTTGCCCCATGTTCGGTATCCCCCTTGGGTGAATCTCGAAGAAATCGTGCGCAGTATATCGATCGGCCCTGGGGAGGGCAACCGGTCGTGCGGCTCGAAGGCACACGCCAACGGGATCTCCGGCGTTCCGCGCGAACGCGCTTGCGGCCCCACGACGGTCTCCGTACCCTGTCGCCAATGGCCCGGAACTTGTCCTTCCGGCGTCAACAGGAGGTTCGAATGCCGACCCGACTGCTGTTGGGCAACGAGGCGTTGGCCCAGGGAGCGCTCGACGCCGGCCTCTCCGCGGCGTACGCCTATCCCGGAACCCCGTCGACGGAGATCACGGAGTACGTCCTGCGGAGCCCCGAAGTCGCCGACGGCGACGTCGTCTCCCACTGGACCGCGAACGAGAAGACCGCGCTGGAAGCGGCCCTCGGTGTGAGCTACACCGGGAGGCGCGCGATGGCGAGCATGAAGCACGTCGGCTTGAACGTCGCTGCCGATCCGTTCGTCAACTCGGCGATCGCCGGCGCCAACGGCGGGCTGATCGTGAACGTCGCCGACGATCCGTCGATGCATTCGTCGCAGAATGAGCAGGATTCCCGGGTCTACCTCGATCTTGCCCTGACGCCGTGCATCGAACCGGCCGACCAGCAGGAGGCCTACGCGGCCCCGGCCTACGCGTTCGACCTGTCCGAACGCCACCGGATCCCGGTCCTGATCCGCCTGACGACGCGGCTGTCTCATTCCCGCGGGACGATCACGACGGGCGAAAGGCGCGCCCGGAACCCGTTCTCGCTCCCCGACGACCCGAGGCGCTATGTCGTTCTCCCCGCCACCGCGCGACGGAGCTACGCCCGCCTCATCGAGCGACAGGCCGACTTCGTCCGCGAGAGCGAGGAGAGCCCATTCAACCGGCTCGTCGAAGGGGCCGATCGATCCATCGGCATCATCGCCTGCGGGATCGCCTACGACTACGTACTCGACGTGACCGGCGGACCCTGCCCCCACCCGATCCTCAAGATCGGCCAGTACCCGATTCCCGAGGCACTCCTGCGAAAGATCATAGAGACGTGCGACCGCGTCCTCGTCATCGAGGAGGGATTCCCGTACGTCGAGGCGAAGCTCCGCGGGCTCCCGGTCCGTCCGTCCCCGATCGTTCAGGGCCGTCTGACCGGCCACCTCCCGCGAACCGGGGAGCTGTCCCCTCAGGCGGTCGCCGACGCGCTCGACCTCGGTCGTCTGCCGGCCATCGGGCCGTCGTCGATCCCGGTGCCGCGCCCGCCGGCCCTCTGCCCCGGCTGTCCGCACGCCGACACGTGCGCCGCGTTGAACGCGGTCCTCGGCTCCCGCCCCGAGGGAGGGGTGGTCTTCTCGGACATCGGGTGCTACACGCTCGGGGCCCTCCCGCCGTACGAGGC
>Ga0315554_1000705_pt1 | contig 19787 bp, 15 predicted proteins | sample SalMarSW160370MG_FD_202114 | JGI IMG/M metagenome (GOLD analysis project Ga0315554, IMG submission 202114) | Salt marsh sediment microbial communities from the Plum Island Ecosystem LTER, Massachusetts, United States - Salt Marsh Sediment SW1603-70 ... | reverse complement strand
TCAGCTCCAGAAGGAACTGAAAACTCCGGTCTGTCTCGATGAATCCATCTCAAACGTTGAGCGGGCGGAGGACATGATCACGCTGGGAAGCGGAAGGATCATCAATATCAAACCGGGCAGGGTCGGCGGGTTCACTTCCTCCCTTCGCATCCACAATCTCTGCCAACGCCATGGTATCCCGGTGTGGTGCGGCGGCATGCTTGAATCAGGCGTCGGCCGCTCCTACAACGTCGCCCTGGCTTCGTTACCGAACTTTACGCTGCCGGGCGATATCTCACCGAGTGCGCGTTACTGGGAGCGCGACATTATCACGCCCGAGTGGACCATGGAGAGGGAAGGCACCATTCGTGTGCCCACGGAGAAGAGGGGCATCGGCGTCACGGTCGATATTGATAGGGTCGACCGAATGACGGTTTGGTTTGAAACAATTCCGAAGAGATAGCTATCGCTCGCCACGGGGAGCGAGCGCCTTGCGCCCTTTCTCCCTTTCTCCCTTTCTCCCCGAAATCCCTCCCAGTCCTGCTTGAATATCCGGCAATTGTTGAATATTCTTGCTTTCAGTCTTCTTGATCCGTCGACGTCGAGGCAATCATCCGTCTTTGCGAATGGCCATCAACGAAAAAAAAGCGATCGCCCTGAGCTCCGTCGGAGCCGCGGTGGTTCTGGCCGGCACGAAGCTCACCGTCGGCTTGGCTACCAACAGCCTGGGGATCCTGTCCGAGGCGGCTCACTCGGGACTGGACCTTCTCGCAGCGCTTATCACGTTCGTTGCGGTGAGTGTGTCGGACAAGCCGGCCGATGAGGATCACCGTTACGGTCACGGGAAGATGGAGAACATCTCCGCATTGTTTGAGACAGGCCTTCTGCTCATTACATGCGGTTGGATTATCTGGGAGGCCATCCACCGCCTGATGGGGCGTGGGGTCCATGTGGAAGCGAACGTATGGAGCTTTGCTGTCGTTGGATTCGCCATCGTTATCGACTTCAGCCGCTCTCGAGCGCTGAGGCGTGTTGCAAGGAAATATAACAGTCAAGCGTTGGAAGCCGACGCGCTTCACTTCTCGAGCGATATCTGGTCCTCGTTGACGGTCCTCGCCGGTCTTTTGTTTGTCTCCATCGGCCACCCGAGCTTTGACTCCATCGCTGCGATCGGTGTCGCATTTCTGGTTCTCTTTGTCAGCTACCGGCTCGGCCGGCGCACGATCGATGCGTTGATGGATCGAGTCCCTGCCGGGCTGGCTGGCACGGTCGAGCTGACGGTCAAAGCGGTGGAGGGAGTTGAAGAGGTCCGCAGTGTCCGGCTCCGAATGTCGGGGGCGAAGCTCTTCATCGACATGACGGTTGCGATCAAGCGGACGATCACGTTCGAGCGTGCTCATAGAATTATGGATGAAATTGAGAAGGCCGTCTACGCGGTACAACCGAATGCCGACCTCGTTGTGCACGCTGAGCCGCTGAGGAGCAAGGACGAGACGATCGTCGACAAGGTTCGAATGATCGTTTTGAACAAAGGCCTCCGGGCACCCCATAACCTCGAGGTCTACCATTCCGGCGGCAAGCACTTCATCGATTTCGACGTGGAGTACATAAAAGGGAATACCTTCGTCGCGGCGCACAGGATGGCCTCCGAGATTGAGGAGCGAATCCGGGAGGAAATCCCAACGGTTGAAAAGGTAACGATCCACCTGGAAGAATATTACCCCGGCGAGACGGAGCTCGTCGATGCGACCACGGTTGAGCAAGAGCTTGTCGACAAGATCAAAACGCTGGCTCTTCGGGACGTGAGGGTCTCAGCGTGCACCGATCTCACGATCTTGAAGGGCGGGAGAAAGTATTACCTCACGCTCACCTGTCAGTTCGACAAATCGCGAACGCTCGCCGAAGTGCATGAGATCATCTCCGAGGTTGAGGGGCAACTGTACCAGCAGTTCCCTCAGCTGTACCGAATCACCGTCCACGCGGAGCCGGTGTAGCGTCAAGACAGAACGTCGAGCTAGAGTCAGCTCTTTCCGCCGCACTGATTGCTTGTCCCGACTTTTGTCCCTATCTTTTTTGCGAACCACGACACAAGCATATCCCCCGAATGTCTTCCCAGAAAAAGCTTCGCATCATCATCATCCTCGCACTTCTCGTTGGATGGATCGTCGTCGTTTTCCTCCGGTCCGGAACTTCATGGGGGGGATGAACGAATTGACAGTGTTTGACTGACGATTGACAGTTCAAGATGTCAAGGAGATCCTCATGACCGACCCAACGGTTTCCAAGACCAGCGGCCGACTGGTCTCGCTCGACGTTTTCCGCGGCGCCACCATCGCCGGTATGATGATGGTGAATAACCCAGGCTCGTGGTCCCACGTCTATCCGCCGTTCGAACACGCGGCGTGGAACGGCTGGACGTTCACCGACCTTATCTTTCCCTTCTTTCTCTGGATCGTCGGCATGGCCATGACCTTCTCGTTCTCCAAACGGGTCGAGCATGGCGCCAACCGTGAGAAACTTCTTCTGCACGCGCTGCAACGTGCAGCGATCATCTTCGCCATCGGTCTGTTCCTCAATGGGTTTCCCTTTGGGCTGTTGTTCGGCCATCACTTCAGCTGGGCGACGATGCGCATCCCCGGCGTCCTCCAGCGCATTGCAGTCTGCTACTTCATCGCGAGCCTGATCGTTCTCTACTGCAACGTCACGTGGCAGGTTCGATGGACCGCGATCCTCCTTGCAGCATACTGGCTGCTCGTCAAAGTCGTTCCGGTCCCGGGTTACGGAGCCGGGGTGCTGGAGCCGGTGGGAAGTCTGGCCTGGTACATTGATTCAACGCTCCTCGCAGGTCACACGTGGGTGGGCGCGCCCGCCCCAGGATTCGATCCGGAGGGCATTTTGAGCACCCTCCCGGCGATCGCCACGACCATGTTTGGGGTGCTGACCGGCTATTTTCTGCGTTCCGAGAGAACGCCCGAGGAAAAGACCGTCTGGATGTTCATCTTTGGAAACGTGTTCCTGTTCCTCGGACTGCTCATGGACAATTGGCTTCCGATCAATAAGAACCTCTGGACGAGTTCGTACTCCGTGTTCATGGCCGGAATGGCACTGAACATCTTCGCCTTCTGCTACTGGCTGATCGATGTGAGAGGATACAAGAAATGGGCGAAGCCGTTTCAGATTTACGGGCTGAACGCGATCACAATGTTCGCGCTCGCAGGTCTCATCGGCCGTCTCACAGCCATTATCAAGGTCACCGGGCCGGAGGGGACACCAGTTTCATTCCAGTCGTTCTACTACCATCTCCTCTTCGCCCCGGTCGGAGATCCGATGGTCGCCTCGTTCCTGCATTCCGTAGCATTTATGTTGGCGTTGTATCTGATCGCGTACGCGATGTATCGCTTCAACGTGATCATCAAGGTATAAGCATTTCCGGGCAGTCATCATTTTCCTCATTCGCCTATGAATTTGGATAGCGGGTCCGCCGCCTATCGCCAGCAATGGTTTGCCATCAGGCTTTCCCTCGCCATCGGAGTTCTGATGCTCATTGGCAAGACCTTTGCCTATGCCATCACCGGCTCCGTCGCGATCCTCTCCGATGCCGCCGAATCGGTTATTCACGTCTTCGCCGTGGCCTTCGCGGCGTTCAGTCTCCGGCTCAGCTTCAAGCCGGCAGATCGCAGCCACCTGTACGGTCATGAGAAGATCAGCTTTTTCTCCGCGGGGATGGAAGGTATGATGATCATGATCGCCGCCGGGTATATCATCTATGCGTCGGTCGCAAAGTGGATCGCGGGGCTCGCGCTCGAGAACCTCGAGGCTGGAACGCTCATCACGGTGGCTGCGGCCGCGACGAACGCTGTGCTGGGCGGCTACCTGGTGTGGCAGGGGAAACGAACCAGGTCGATTGTCCTCATTGCGAACGGGAAGCATGTCCTGACGGACTCGTGGACGAGCTTCGCCGTGATCGTCGCCCTGCTGATGGTGCTCTGGACGGGCTGGCTTCCCTTTGACCCGATCATCGCCATCGCAGCGGCGATCAATATCCTGTGGTCGGGAGGAAAGCTCATCCGGCAGTCTGTTGGGGGGTTGATGGATGAAGCTGACCCGGTCTTCGAAGGGCAGATCAGAGCAGCCCTTGACGCGGAAACGGAGAAAAGAGGACTTCGGTACCACGAGCTGCGCTATCGGCACAGCGGAACGTCAATGTGGGTGGAGTTCCACCTGTTGTTCCCTAAAGGTGCGGAGATCGAAGAGGCTCACTGGAAGGCAACGGAGATCGAGGCCGCACTCAAGAGCTCTCTCCCCATCACGCTCAATATCACCACACACCTCGAGCCGCTGGAGAAGCATGATGAAACCCACGAGCGGCTAAAACCGACGGCCAGTTGAAGAAACAATCTCCGCGCGAAGAGTTCTATCCCCCATCGTGTGATTCCTTCGGCTAAGAGAGCGTAGTTCGACGATGAATGAACTACGTAATCTCTATTTCGATCCCGTCGTAGTCGCGGGCCACGAACCCTCCTTCACTCTCCTCGAGGCGGATGCCTGCCTCGCGCAGCCGGTCGCGCAGGGCCGAGCGTCCGCGTTCATCGGGAACCCTGATTGAGAACTTCGCCAGGCCGGCAGCATCGGCAGGAAGTGCCGGTCCGCCGAAACTGTCCCAGACGTTGAGCCCGATATGGTGGTGATAGCCGTCGGCCGAGACGAACAGAGCGCCCGGGAACGAACGCTGCGTCACGTCGAACGCCAGGAGCTCATGGTAGAACCGCTCAGCTTTCCGGAGATCGGAGACCTGAAGATGGATATGGCCGATTCCGGCCTGCGGGTGGATTCCCGTCCACCGGTCGTCTCCTTCCGGCAGCTCGGCGAGAAGATTGTCCAGATCGAGTGGAAGCGTCACCATCTGAAGCTCGCCGTTCTTCCGGGTCCACCGGTCGCGGGATCGGTCGGCATACAACTCGATGCCGTTTCCCTCTGCGTCGGCGAGATACAATGCCTCGCTCACGCCGTGATCGGCGAAGCCCTGGAGCGGCCAACGCTGCCCGTAGAGCCTCTTGAAGATTCTTGCCAGCTCCTTCCGATTCGAAAGAACAATCGCCGTGTGGTACAGACCCGCCGAGTGAGCCGGGCGTGGCTTCGCGCGCCGGTCTTCGGTGAGCATGATGATCGGATCTCCGGCGACGGATGCCGACAGGGAGACCGTTGAGTCGACCCTCCTCGTTTCCGTCAGGCCAAGGAGGTCGCGGTAAAATGACAGCGACCGCGGCATATCAGCCACGCGAAGGTGAACGTATCCGATCCGCGTCGCAGAGGGCAAACGATATTCGTTCCGATTCATCCTCTATTAGTCCCGAATCTTCTGAATCGCACAGACAGCTGTGCCGGTACACTAGTGCCGATTCAAGAAAGGAATCTTTGAGCCAAAGGCTCATCTCCGCCTGTCCGAAGGACCCCTTCGGGGAGGCGGATGAGCCTTCCGCCAGAAAGACGGCGGACAGGCTGGCTCAAGCCTTCGGCTGAGTATTCTGATGTGAACGGGGCTTCGATTTAGAGACCCCATCCTAGCCTTCCCCTAATGCCAAAGGCATCTCCCGAAGGGATCACTTCGTGACCTTCGGGAGAGGGGAAGGGATCTTGTCCCATCTCCTCCACGCTTTTTGTGTCCCGACGTTTTGTGTCGGGATTAGGAGAGGGTCAGGGTGAGGTCTAAGAAACACGATACCATTTTTTGGGATAGGCCTAGTTCAACGAGACCTTCAACAACGAGGCGCGTGAACTCTGATGAAAAGCGAGGGGATGGAGTTCCGTCTCGAAGAACTTCGAGAGGGGAAACCCCGCGAGAATCTCGGCGGCCTCCTGTTTGGTTTCCGCGATCAGGGTGATCCACAGCTTCGAGCGGTCGAGAGCAAGGCTGTACCCCGTGACTGTCCCTTCACCGATAAGGTGATCGACGTGCTTCCGCTGCGCTGGAATGAGCGCCACGGATTCCTCATTCAACTCTGTCCGAAGTGAGATGACGGCCAAGTACTGGTTCATACGTATGTTCCTTTCTTGTTCTCGAAATCAGACTCTCTCGAAGCAATCCGGTCTCCAAGATTTTGCCGGATCACGAGTGACTCAAACTTGTCTCACCGTCTTCACTTGAGCGCGACCATCGGTGACGCCAGAGAGATCGGCGGCAAGATCCGTTCAATGCGCACCCGGCTCGGCTCAAGCCAGAGTGGAAGCATCAAGCCTGTGCCCAGTGACTCCGTGCGCTCGTCCCGAGTGAAGCCTGGCGGGTCGGTCGCAATCTCGAAAAGGATACCGCCCGGCTCGCGATAGTAGATTGACCGGAAGTACTGCCGATCAATGATTTCCGTGACACTCAAACCAGCCTCCGCTATCTTCTGCTGCCACGCGAGTTGCGACAGGTCGTCCGGGGTCCGCCATGCGATGTGGTGAACTGATCCGGCCGAAGTGCGGGCAAAGGGTAGATGCGCGTTGACCAGAATGTCGATCGCTGTTCGGTCGCTGTTCGTCCCGACGGTGTAACGAACGCGATCGTCGCGCTGCTCAGAGAGTTGAAAACCCATCGTCTCGGTGAGAAGCGCGGCTGTCTGATCGATCTTCTGAAGCTGGAGCGTGACGCCGTGGAACCTCCAGGCGGCGAACTCGGGGGGAACGGGGCCTTCTTCCCAGGCAGTAGCGCGCCCATCCCCATCCACGAAGAAGAACTCAATCTGCAAACCGTCCGGGTCCCGAAAGGCGATGAACTCTTCCTCAAATCGACGGGATGGTCCCTCGAACTGAATTCCATGCCTTGACAACCGCTCGACCCAGAATTCCAATGCGCGTTTCGGAACCGAGAAGGCTACAGCAGCGACTTCGCCGGCGCCTGGCTTCCCGCGCGCCGCATCGGGAAAGGGGAAAAAGGTCAAGATGGTGCCCGGCCGTCCGATCTCGTCTCCGTAGTAGAGATGGTAGACATCTGGAGCATCAAAATTGACCGTTTTCTTCACAAGCCGCAACCCCAGCACCTTCACGTAGAAGTCGAGATTTCGCTGCGGATCGCTCGCCAGAACGGTGATGTGATGGATGCCCAGAATGTCCTGCTCCGATGATCGTGCGCTAGCCATTTGGTGCCGACCTCTCCTTCATAACGATGAGCAACTCTGTGAACGACCGACGAGAAACTCAGAACCTCAGGCTTTCCGGCCAGGGCTGCGAAACGAAGAGCAGCAGCAAAGCCGCGCCCACCAGAGCCAGGTTTTTCATGAAGTTTATCCTCTCCACCATTTTCATTTGTGGATCCTGGACTTTCCAGTACGCATGCATCATGAACGAGACCGGCACGAGGAAAAGGATGAGGGCGACAGCCCCGATCGTTGGGTAGAGACCGAAGAGTACGCTGAGGCCTCCGATCAGAAGGAGGATCCCGCTCACCATGACAGCCAGCTTAGGTGCCGGCACGCCTTTGGACTGAGTGTAGCCCGAGAGCATCCCCACGTGTGCGAAATGATTGAACGCGCTCATGAGAAAATACCCGCCAAAAAGAATTCTGCCGATAAGAAAGAGAACCGATTCCATACGCTGACGCCTCCTTGTGTAGTAATGATAATGGTTGATGTTTGGTGAATTCTGTCTTCAGAAGATACCTTTTTGAAGCCCTAGTCCTTCAGAGCGCTTGCCAGCCAGAGCGACTTGGTGACAAGCGACTTGAGCTGATTCTCGACACCTTTGTCCCCAAGGGTCCCGTCAGGGAGGAAAGCATCCCGTGCCGAACGGATGAACACCTGTGGTTGCGGAACGGTGTAGACATTCACCGACGTGAGAATGTGGCGAAGCTGAAATTGTCCGCGGAGCGTTCCAAATGGTCCGCCGGATGCTCCGAAGATTGCCGCGACCTTGCCGTCCAGGGAATTCTTGCCCCGCGACAGCCACTCGATGGCGTTCTTCAAAGCAGCAGAGATCGAGTAGTTGTACTCGGGGGAAGCAATCAAAATGACGTCCGAATTCTCAACGGCTTCCTTGAGCTTTTGAACGGGCTGGGGGAATCCGGTCGCTTGCACGTCCTCATCGTAGATCGGAAGCACAACTTCCTTCAAGTCGATCTCGTCGACCTGTGCTCCGAGTTCCACGGCGAACCGTTTGGCCACTTGAAGAGCCTTACGGTTCAGGGAATCCGTGCGAAGGCTGCCGGAGATTCCAAGCACTTTCAGGTGTTTGTAGTTCATTGTCGTTTTCTTTCAGCGTTCGTTTCGATTCACAGAGTGCGAGTTTGAAATGTACGGTCCAGAATAGATCAAGCGCCCCCGGAGAGGGACAGCCCGAGCTTCTTGAGAAGCTTTCCCAGTTCTTCCTGCTCATCCTCCGTGAGGATGGAGGCGAGCTTTGCGACGCGTTGCGCGTGCTGAGCGAAGATCTCGTTGAAGAGCTTTTCTCCCTTGTCGGTGAGCCGAACAAGGATCGAGCGCCGATCCTCTTTGCTCGGCACGCGCTCGACGAGGCCTTCCTTCTCCAGATTGTCGACCACCACGGTCATATTGCCACCGCTGACGAGCTGCTTCTTACACAACTGCCCGATCGTCATTGGGCCGAGATGACCGAGGCATTCGAGCGCGCCGAACTGCGGCTCGGTGAGGCCGAAGGTCCGGATGTGCTCTCCCGTCAGCTTGCCGAACGTCGCTGATGCCCGCGCGAGCTTGACCCACATCGAGAGGGCGACATCCGCCTTCCTGCCGTACCGTTTTGTCGTCTTCATCTCAGTCTCCTTGTTCTTCCGGAGTAATCCCGATGAGGTTCACCGGGAGGGCTACGCATATCTTTTAAATTCAAACTATTTAAATTCAATATAAGTTCCCGGTGACGCCAATGGGCACGCTGATGTGTCAAAACATCCAATAAAACTAAGGGGTTTGGAAGGATGTGAGAAATGCCCGGGCGGCGCGCAGCCGGTCGGCGGGGGTCGGTTCGGAGCTGATATGGGCTTTCAGGTTGAGTTGGGCTCCTTCCTGTTTGAGGTGTGCTCGGTACGCCTTGAGCCCGACCATTTTTGCCATGATCGCCTGGAAGGGGGCCTCCTTGCCGTCTGTTGTTTCGTAGAAGGCTTTGTCATCAGCCGGTGGAAACGAAAGGGTCAGCTGATCCTCCTGGAGGTCTACTTTGATGAATCCGACCCTCGCGGCCAGGATCTTGAGTTCAACGAGGGAGAAGAGCTGCTCGACCTCCTGAGGGTAATCGCCGTAACGATCCTTCAGCTCCTCCCGTAGCGACTGCACCTCTTCCGGGGATTTGGCCCGGTACAGCCGGCGGTAAAAATCGAGACGCTCGGCGTCCGACTCGATGTAGATATCGGGAACGTATGCCTCAATGTCCGACTCGATCACAGTTTCCGCCAACCGCTCCTTGCCGACGGGTATTTCCTTCTCGAAGAGCGCCTGGAATTCTTGCTGCTTCAGCTCGGCGACCGCCTCCTCCACAACCCGCTGATACATCTCGAATCCCATCTCCATGATGAAGCCCGACTGTTCGGCCCCAAGCAGGTTCCCCGCACCGCGGATTTCAAGATCCCGCATGGCAAGGTTAAACCCGGATCCGAGCTCGGTGAAATCCTGAATTGCCTGGAGCCGGCGGAGCGCCATCCGCGGTAGACTGGTGATCGGCGGCGTGAGCAAGTACGCGTACGCTTGCTCGTTTGCCCGACCCACTCTGCCGCGCAGCTGATAGAGCTCGGCGAGCCCGAACCGGTCGGCCCGGTTGATGATGATCGTATTCACGCTCGGTATGTCGATGCCGGACTCGATGATCTTGGTGCAGATCAATACGTCGAACTTCTTCCCAAGAAAATCCATCATGGTTTTTTCGAGCTCGCGTCCCTTCATCTGCCCATGGGCGATGTGGAAGTGAGCCTCGGAGACCTTTCGCTCAAGAAGCGCCTGGATCTCTTCGATATCATGGATGCGATCGTGGATGAAATACACCTGTCCGCCGCGATGAAGCTCCTTCAAGATTGCTTCCCGGACAAGCTGCAGGTCATACTGTGCGATCTCGGTAATGATCGGCAGCCGGTTGCGGGGCGGGGTGTTGATGATCGAGAGGTCACGCGCCCCCATCAGGGAGAACTGCAGCGTGCGCGGTATGGGGGTCGCCGTCAACGTCATGGTGTCGACGGTCGCGCGGAGCTGCCGCAGCTTTTCCTTGGCGGAAACGCCGAACCGGTGCTCCTCGTCGATGACCAGCAGGCCGAGATCCTTGAACTGGACATCCTTGGAGAGCAGGCGGTGGGTGCCGATGACGATGTCGACCTTCCCCAGCTTGAGCTCGGCGAGCGTCTGGGCCTGCTCGTTCTTCGTTCTGAAGCGGGAGAGCAGATCGATCCGCACCGAATAGCGCCCGAGCCGGTCGAGGAATGTGTTGAGATGCTGCTGGGCGAGGATGGTCGTGGGGACAAGGAGGGCAGCCTGTTTCCCATTCATGACGGTCTTGAACGCGGCCCGCACCGCTACCTCGGTCTTGCCGAACCCGACATCACCGCAAATCAATCGGTCCATCGGGGAAAGCTGCTCCATGTCCCTCTTGACGTCGAGCGTGGCCTTCGCCTGATCGGGCGTGTCCTCGTACATGAAAGAGGCTTCCAGCTCCTTTTGCCAGTGGGTGTCGGGTGTGAACGCAAATCCCCCCTCGTGCTTGCGGCGCGCATACAAGCTGATTAGCTCGCGGGCGATATCCTTGATGCGGCGGCGTGCCCGGGATTTGAGGCGCTCCCAATCGGGCCCACCGAGCTTCGTCAGCTTGGGGACGTGGCCTTCCTGCGATGCATACTTCTGTACGCGGTTGACGAAGTTCAGGTTGACGTACAGGATGTCATTCTCGGCGTACAGGATCCTCATCACCTCCTGCTCCGCGCCGCGGACCCGGAGCTTCTGCAAGCCGGCGAACTTGCCGATGCCGTAGTCGACATGAACGACGAAGTCGCTACGGCGGAGTTGCTGGGCTTCCTTCATGCTGAAGCCCTTGAACTTCCGCTTCCTCGCAAGCCCGCGTCGCTTGATGCGGCCGAAGATCTCATGTTCTGTGAACAGTGCCAGCCGCGCGGGTGGATAGATGAAACCGGCATGGACTGTTTCGTTCAACAATTGGTAGCTGGTTTCGACACCATAGGGGGGGAGGGGGTGGGCTTGTGCAGGGGTGTCGCGTGGAGGTTCAGGTGTTGTCAGCTCTTCTTCGACCAGCTCTTTGATTCTGTCCGCCTCCTCCTTCGTGTCGCAGGCGATATAGACTTGCTGACCTTCAGCGGCCAGGGTTCCCAGGTGCCGGAGGAGCACCTTGATGCTTCCGCTCGTCGGCGGTTGGGGGGAACTGAGAAAGTCCAGCCACCTCGTCGATGGTTCATCATTCATCGTAGCGGCAGGTTCTGAGCCGATCGTTTGCGGAACGCCCGGCCCTGAGAGGGTCGAATGAACGATGCGGACAAACCGCTCCGATTGTTTCTCGAGTGTTGCCCAGTCGTGGATGCCCGCTCTCCCTTCACGGAAGAGCTCTTCGATTTCTTTTTGGATGAGCATCGGATCATCGAAAAGGATCAATGCGTCAGGGCGAAGGTGGGCGAAGAGCGAGTCGGTTGCCGGCTGATCCTGTTCTGATCCTTGACTGAGGCTCGCGATAATCGTTGCCGAATGAAGCTCGCGGATGGATCGCTGGGAGAGCACATCAAACTCACGGATGGACTCGATCGAGTCTCCCCAGAATTCAATGCGAAGAGGGTTGTCCCCCACGTAGGGGAAGACGTCGAGAATGCCGCCGCGGACGGAAAGGTCTCCGTACTCCTCCACGAAGTCCTTTCTCTCAAAACCGAGCCCGGCGAGCGTCTCCAGCAGAGCCTCGAAAGGATACTCCTTCCCCACATCGAGCTGAAGGACTCTCTTTCGGAAATCTTGCGGGGAGGGAACGCGGCCCGCCAGCGCCTCTGCCGATGTCACAACAATGACCGCATCAGAATTCGAAAGCGAGCGCAAGGTTTCAACCTGGGCGATCGGGGCGGTCAGATCGAGCAACGCCGCCCTGTGGCTCGGCGCATGCGCATAGAGGCGAACTTGATCCTCACGAGCCAGAAGGGCGCAGTCGTCGCGAAGCTGCTCAGCCCGGTTGTTGTCAGGAACGACGAGAAGAACCTGCCTCGGCCTCTGTTCGTAGGTGAACGCCGCGGCAAAGGCCATCAGCGAGCCGCTGATGCCCCGCACGAAGAGCGGCTGACCGACACCGAGCGTCCCGAGCTCTCGAGCTAACCGTTGGAACGGTTCAGACTCGAAGATTCTCTCTTTGATGACTTCCATCATGCTGAGATCTGCCCTCGGGCTTTCAAGGTCTGTAATAGAATTCCGCAATCGACAACTTGTGGGCCGTTCCTTCCGTCAGAAAACACCTCACCCCGACCATCGCGGGTGTACCGGACAGTCGAGGCGGACCCATCTCGCCATGGCTCGACGAGGCGGACAGAAAGTAGCGAAAACTGTCCGCAGTTGCAATGCAGCTAGCCCGCAGAGTTTGCAAGAGTACTTGAAATCAAGTATCATTTAAATCAACACACCTCACTGAGATCCTACTATGCCAGAGTTCACCCCGTTTGTGCATCATCCTCTGCCGGTCGAAGAGCAGCTTCAGAGGGCGAAAGACTTCTTCGAGCTCTGCAATCGCCGGCGTTCGATCCGAGAGTTTTCCAGCAAACCGCTTCCTCGCGAATTGCTTGAAGCGATACTCAGGACCGCAGGAACCGCTCCGTCGGGAGCGAACAAGCAGCCGTGGCGGTTCGTCGTTGTGACCGATCCAGCGGTCAAGCGTGAGATTCGCCTCGCTGCCGAAGCGGAGGAGAAGGAAAACTACGAGCATCGAATGCCGCAGGAGTGGCTGGATGATCTCGAGGCCCTCGGAACGGATTGGCACAAGGAGTTTCTTGAGATCGCGCCGGCGCTGATCGTCCTCTTCTCCATCAACTACACCAAGGACGTTGACCGGGTTCGAAAGAACTACTATGTCAAAGAGTCCGCCGGCATCGCTGCAGGATTTCTTCTCGCGGCTATCCATAATGCAGGACTCGTCGCGCTGACCCATACGCCGAGTCCGATGGATTTTCTGCAGCGGATCTTGAACCGCGCAGAAAACGAGAAACCGTTTCTACTGATCCCCGTCGGTTACCCTAAAGAGGGAACAAAAGTGCCCGACATCAAGAGAAAGCAGCTCAAGGAGTTTGTCGACTGGAGATAGGGCGAGGGGCCCGCCAGTTTCATTTCAGCTGAAAATTCTCTACATTACGAATGCCTCAGGCTGGCAACCCATGGGATTGAGGGGGCGCCAGCGACGCGAGGCATTTTTTTTCGTTGGAGGCAGTTGTATGAGCACTGAGCAGTAGGAAGACATGGAGAGAAGAGAAGACATCCGAAACATAGCGATCATCGCGCACGTCGATCATGGGAAAACCACGCTGGTCGATTTCATGTTCCGTCAGACGGGAACTTTCCGGGCGAATCAGCAGGTTGTGACGCGCGTGCTCGACTCCAACGAGCTGGAGCGGGAGCGTGGAATCACCATTCTTGCGAAAAACACTGCGGTATTCTATAAGACCAAAAAAGGGAAGGTCGTCAAAATCAACATCGTCGACACGCCGGGTCATGCCGATTTTGCCGGCGAAGTGGAGCGGACGCTGAAGATGGTCGACGGCGTCCTGCTGCTCGTCGATGCGGCAGAAGGACCCCTCCCGGGAACGAAATTCGTGCTGAAGAAATCTCTCGAGCTGGACCTCCAGCCGATCGTCGTCATCAACAAGATCGACAGGAAGGACGCTCGGCCCCATCAGGTCCTGGATGAGATCTTCGAGCTGTTCCTCTCGCTCGGGGCGAACAACCGCCAGCTCGATTTCCCGACCATCTACTCCATCGCAAAACAGGGGATCGCAAAGAAAGAGATGGAGGACCCGAGTGACAGCCTCGAGCCGCTTTTCGAGGCCATCATTAGCCGCGTTCCACCTCCGCCCGGAGATACCGGATCGCCATTCCGGATGCTGGTAACGACGATCGACTATAACGACTACCTGGGAAGGCTCGGCATCGGCCGTGTCAATCGGGGGACGATCAAGTTGGGGTCGCCGATGAAAGTCGTGCATCGCGACGGGGGCGTCGACGATGCCAGGGTAACGAAGATCTACACATTCGAAGGGCTCAAGCGCGTTGAGGTGGAGGAGGCGAGTGCCGGCGATATTATCGCCCTGGCCGGGATGGAGGATGTCGATATCGGTGAGACGATTGCCGACGCCCTGGATCCCTCCCCTTTGCGTTTTGTCTCCATCGAGGAGCCGACCCTCTCGATGAACTTCGTCGTTAACAATTCCCCCTTTGCAGGTCAGGAGGGGAAATATCTCACGACCCGCCATCTGGGAGATCGGCTGGCAAAAGAGTTGCGGTCGAACGTCAGCCTGAGGGTGGAGCTGACCGATTCGCCCGATGTCTTCAAAGTGAGCGGCCGGGGCGAGCTTCATCTGGCGATCCTGATCGAGACGATGCGGCGCGAGGGCTTCGAGTTTCAAGTCTCACGCCCGGAGGTCATCTACAAGCACATCGCCGACGTCATGAGCGAGCCGATCGAACACGTGATCATCGATGTTCCGGATGAATATGTCGGAACGGTGATGGAGAACCTGGGGAAACGAAGGGGGGAGATGAGGAATATGATTCAGGTTCAGGGAAACACGCGGCTGGAATTTCTCGTCCCTGCCCGGGGTCTTCTCGGTTTCCGGGGAGAGTTCATGACTCAGACGAAAGGCACCGGCATCCTGCATCACAACTTTCACGGATACGAGCCGTTCAAAGGAGAGATTGCCCATCGAACCCGCGGGGCGCTCATTGCGCTCGAGGGTGGCACCACAGTCGCGTACGCTCTCTGGAAGCTGCAAGAGCGGTGCAAGTTCTTCCTTGAGCCGGGGACGCGGGTATACGCAGGCATGATCGTCGGCGAAAGCTCCCGTGAATATGATATGGTCGTGAATGTGTGCAAGACGAAACACCTGACGAATATGCGCGCATCCGGTTCTGACGAAGCGATCCGGCTTGAGGCACCCCAGCTCCTCACCCTGGAGCAAGCTATCGAATGGATCGCGGACGACGAGTATATGGAAGTTACGCCGCACTCAATTCGTCTGCGGAAGAAGTATCTCGACCACAACGAGCGCAACAGAATGTCCAGGAAGAAAGTCGAAATCGAAGAAGTGTAGATTGAGAATCAGAATTCAGGAGTCAGAATCTTGGGGAATGCTGCGTGAGGATGGATGATCTGAGAATATGTCCTTCCTGGCCTCAGCGTTTCTTATTCTGACCACCGACACCCCCTCTCCACCGACGACCACCTTGTTTTCCTCTCGCACAAACTGGGACTTCCGATCAAGTGAGCTCTTCGCCCTCCTGCAGGAAAAGCGGGCCCGGGGTGAGGAGATCATCGATCTCACCGAAGCGAACCCGACACGCTGCGGACTTCAGTACGATGAACGGTCAATCCTGCAGGCTCTCGCCACGCCGACGTCGCTCACGTACGCGCCCGATCCGAAAGGCCTTCTCTCCGCGCGTGTGGCCGTCGTGGAGTTCTATCGGCAGCAGGGGATCACGATCGACCCCGAGTTCGTCTTCCTGACGGCGAGCACGAGCGAGGCATATACCTTCCTGTTCCGGCTGCTCTGCAACGTTGGGGACTCCGTTCTGCTTCCGAAGCCGAGCTATCCTCTCTTCGACTACCTGTGCGAGCTGAACGATGTCACGCCCGTGCATTACCACTTGACGTATGACGGCGAATGGCGTCTTGACACGGCAAGCGTGGAGCAGGCGCTGTCGCGAGAGACGCGAGCGCTCGTTGTCGTTCACCCGAACAATCCAACAGGATCGTTCCTGAAAACCCCCGAGCGAGAGAGCATCACAACATTCGCTGGCAACCGAAACCTCTCACTGATCGTCGACGAAGTGTTCAACTCATTTGCTCTTGGCGCCGACGATCGGCGAGCAGCAAGCTTCGCAGGAAACACTCAAACGCTGACCTTCACGCTCAATGGCTTGTCAAAACTCTTGGGCCTTCCTCAGATGAAGCTGGCGTGGCTCGTAGTCTCGGGCCCTGTCGCCGAGCGTGACGGCGCGATCAAGAGGCTTGAGATTATCGCGGATACCTACCTGTCGGTCGGTACGCCCGTTCAACTTGCTCTCCCGAGCCTTTTGAGGGATGCTTCGGCGATAACGAACCAGATTCGCAGTCGGGTCCGGAACAACTATCTGCAGGTAGTCGGGATGGTCGCTGAGGCTTCTCCGAGCGTTTATCGCTGCGAAGGAGGATGGACCGCGCTGCTCCGGTTGCCGGGCACGATGCCGGACGAGAAATGGGCACTGGAGCTGCTGCGAGACCAGAATGTTCTGGTTCACCCCGGCCGGCTGTTTGACATCGAGCAGCGGTCATGCATAGTCTTCAGCCTTCTTCCGGAGCCCGAAGTTGTTCACCAAGGGCTACAGCGAATAGCGCAAGTGGCTCGAATGTAATGGTTTGCAATGACGCCGAGAGTTGTGTACATTGAACCCTGTCGAAACGGACGCTTAGCTCAGTTGGTTCAGAGCGCCTGCCTTACAAGCAGGAGGTCAGAGGTTCGAATCCTCTAGCGTCCACGTTTGCTCGTGCTCGATAACGGGGGAATCGTTCTCCAGGGGGGCTTTGTGGAGGACACAAGCACGGCTCCATCAGACCCTCTGGTTTCAGGCTCCCCTCCCCCATTTCCATCGTGCCTCTCTTAAAGAGGTCAATTAACCGTGTGCCTCCCGCGAGCCCTGATTTTACGCTATCGAAGCGATATTGCACTTTCGGGGTTAACCGCTTATAATATTTGCCCGCAATGAAATCGATCGTCTTTATTGACGATAACAGGGACAACCGGTTGCTCATGTCTGCACTGCTGAGCGAGCTGTATCGAGTGAGCGAATTCGCGACCGGATTTGAGGCGGTGCAAGCCCTGAAGACCGCAGTCCCCGATCTCATCCTGCTGGATATTTCGTTGCCCGGCATGGATGGTCTGGAGGTCCTTTCGCTCCTCCGCGCCGATGCACGGCTCAAGGATGTGCCGGTCATCGCGCTGACGGCTTACGCGACGAGCGGGGACCGGGAGCGATATTTGATCGCAGGCTTCAATGACTACATACCGAAACCAATCGTAGACGAAAAGAAATTCCTGCAAGCAATCGAACAATGTCTTTCGGGGGAGCCCTGACCTCAAGGGTAAAGGCCGCCGGCGAGCGCGGAGGGACTTCTCAGGACCTTGCCTTCATTTGGCGCTCAGCGATAGCTGGCAGCACAAGTCCGGTAACGCAGTCTGGTTTCAGCGCTCGTTGGAGTGGTTGATTCCGTTTCCTTCGCCAATGAGCGGGGGCGGGACGGAAGGGGACTTTTGAGTATGAATGGGCAGCCTGCGGTCGACCCAGTCGGCGGAATGGAAGAACGGGAAACGTTGGACAAGGTCTTGCTTGCCCTCAGGGCGTTCTCGCACGGAGCATGGGCTCAGATGAACCTCAGCCGGCTGGCTCTGTTCGGCCGCAACCTGAGGGAAGCCCGATCCGGGGCAGCGAACGAGCGGCTCCGTAAGGCGGCAGGTGAGTACGGGGAGAGCGTTTATCCCCTGATCGGCAATATTGCCGATCAGCTGCCATCCGTAGCGATTGATCCGAAGGTCGTGCAGAACGTGCGGTTTCATTCGGACGAGCTTGCGAACATGGTGCGTGTCCTGAGTGGGACTTCGGAACCCTCATCGGAACAACTGCAGAAATGTGAGCTGGGGATTCCGGAGCACGTGGACCGGTTGTTGGATGCCTTCCGGGTGATACGGGAACGCATGATGACGGAATTCCCGTGCGAAGCCGAAGGCGTGCTGAAGCGAGTCGTGGAGCGGCGGCAAGCTGAGAATCAGGGGTGCAAGGTATCTTTCCCGCGGGAGCTCTCAGATTACCATCACGTGGTCGTGATAGGGGAGGCCGAATTTCTCAGGGTGGTTGATGTTCTGATCGATTGGGCGTTTGCTCAGGCTGACGGTGAGCTCTCTTTCGACGTAAAGACGAGCCAAGACCGCTGGATGCTCGAGATGCGGCACGACGGGCTCTTTCTTCCGCCCGATCGCTGGCACAAAATGTTCACACATGATACCGGCCTTGCATCGGATACTCTCTCGGCGATTCCAGAGATTCTGTCAAAATACGATGGGGACATCTGTGTCAAGGCGAGCAGCGAGGATTCTGGAACTACCCTGTTAGTCCGTCTGAGGCTTATGCACGCCTGAATATGGGCAGGCTGGTGCGAGGGCGGCTGGATTGTCCTGACCGCGGCACGTCTGCGAAGGATGACGTAAGAAGCAACCATGGAACAGTTACGAACGGTTCTCATCGTCGACGACAACAAGGACTTCCTTGAAGACTTTCAGTCACTGGTGAAGGGGTCGTTCAACGTACTGAAGGCTGAGAAGTCGTCCATAGCGTTCGACATCCTTGCTGCGAAGAAGGTGGACGTTATGTTTCTCGACCTGATGCTGAGCGAGGAAGAGAATGGATTGGAGGTGCTCAGACGGGTTAAGGATTCGATGCCGGACTTGCCGGTTATCATCATGACGTCGCACGCGTCCGTGGAGAGCGCAGTGGAGGCGATGCGGATCGGGGCGTATCATTACACGTCGAAGTCGCCGAAGATTGAGGAGCTTGCGGCGATCGTGGAGAAAGCTCTGGCCGAGCGGGAGCTGAAGAGGGATTATGAGCTCTTGCGGGAAGAGGTCGATCGCGTTTCCGGCAGGATCGTCGGCGTGAGCCCGGCGATGCAGCAGGTATTCGAGGCGATTCAACGCGTCGCGATGACCGACGTGACCGTGCTCATTACGGGCGAGTCAGGGACGGGGAAGGAGCTCGTGGCGCGTGAGATTCACGCTGCCAGCAAGAGAAACCAACGGGTGTTTGTCACGGTGAATTGTGCGTCCCTCGTCAAGGAACTGATAGAGAGCGAGCTGTTCGGACATCAGAAAGGATCGTTCACGGGGGCGACACAGACGAAGCTGGGCAAGTTCGAGCTTGCAGACGGGGGGACGATCTTCCTGGATGAAATTGCCGAGCTCGATGTCCATCTGCAGGTGAAGTTGCTGAGAGCGCTCCAGGAGAAGGAAATTGACCGGATCGGAGGCACGAGCCCGATTCCGGTCAACGTTCGCGTTCTGGCCGCGACCAATCGCGACCTGGACACCATGACGGAGCGAAGCGAATTCCGCCAGGATCTTTTCTACCGGCTGAATGTCTATCCCATTCACCTGCCTCCTCTTCGCGAGCATAAGGAGGATATCCCGGTCCTCGTGGAGCACTTCATGCACCGGTTTGGCAAGACGCTCAGCAAGCCGGTACTCAAGGTAAGCCCGATGGTGCTCGAGTTGCTGCTTCAGCATGACTGGCCGGGAAACGTACGGGAGCTGGAAAATGTCCTGCAGCGGGCGATCCTCATTTCACCGACGGGATCCATCGAACCTGATCACCTCCCGAAGGAGATCTTCGATTCGACCTCGCCGGTCGTGATAGGACAGTCGCTCCCCGAAATTGAAAGGGAGGCTCGCGACTCGGCCGCGCGGGTCGTCATCTACAAGACGCTTGAGCAAACCAACTGGAGCGTCAAGGAAAGTTCGAAGCTCTTGGGTGTTCCGGAGAAGACACTCTATGACAAGTGCGCGCGACTGGGAGTCAAGCTGAAGCGCGGGCGGGCTGGTGGATCTGCTGCTGAAGAGCCTCTCGAGGATGGGA
>Ga0315554_1000704_pt1 | contig 19792 bp, 12 predicted proteins | sample SalMarSW160370MG_FD_202114 | JGI IMG/M metagenome (GOLD analysis project Ga0315554, IMG submission 202114) | Salt marsh sediment microbial communities from the Plum Island Ecosystem LTER, Massachusetts, United States - Salt Marsh Sediment SW1603-70 ... | reverse complement strand
TTCCGGACTCGCGTCAGGGGTCTATTTCCTGCGCGTAAACGTGCCGGGCAAGATGCAGAAAACGCAGAAGGTGGGGCTGGTGCGGTAGCTTCGCAGGAACGTGCGCAGCGTTTATCGAGGGCGCTGCGATAAGCACGGAAAGCGACGTAGACAGCGGTGGCGAACTCACAAGCGGCCACCGCTTTTTTTCATTGTCAGACGTTGAAAATCTTGCGGAAGTGGAAACCGTAGATCGCAAGCGTAATCGCAAGTGCAAATTGACGGGGTCGGCGGAAGAGCGTCCAGAAAAACAGCCGCCAGTATTGCACCCGTTCCTTGCCGACAACACCGAGGATAAAGAGGGATTTGAAAAACGCCGAAATATCTCTGTACCCGACTCGCGCCTTCAGCCGCTCCGTCGGGAATTCGCGAAGAAACGTACGCACACGTTCGTAATACTGCCGGGGAGTGTAAATATCCCGGATAATCTTCTGGTATCCCTGGACGAGCGTCTTCAGGTCCATTTGAGGAATAAAATTGATCGTTGAATCGGTGTTGTCGCCTGTTGAGTTGTGCAGGATCCTTTCCTCCCCCAGCAGCCGTTTATACAGCCTTGTGTCCTTCGGGGCGTTCAGCAGGCCGACCATGGCGGTGACAATTCCGCTGGTTTGAATGAAATCTGAGATTTTATCAAAGACGGTCGTGTCGTCGCTGTCAAAGCCGACAATGAACCCTCCCTTGACGATTATTCCGCGTTTGTGAATCCTGCGGACGGATTCGAGGGGGTCGTTGCGGGTGTTGTGCAGCTTGTTGCACTCCGCAAGCGCCGCTTCGTTTGTCGTCTCGACGCCGACGAAGATCGAGGTGAACCCCGCATCCACCATGCTTTTCATCAGTTCGTCGTCCTCGGCGAGATCAATTGAGGCTTCGCTGCTGAAGGTGAACGGAAAACCGTGGCGGGCCTGCCATTCCTGCAGAGCTGGAAGCAGGTCTCGTTTCAGTTTCGTCTTGTTCCCGATGAAGTTGTCATCAACGAAGAAGACTTCACCCCGCCATTTCAACGCGTATAGCTTGTCCAGCTCCTGAAGAACCTGTTCCGGGCTTTTCGTACGGATTTTTCTGCCGAACAAGACGCCGATGTCGCAGAAATCGCAGTCATAGGGGCAGCCGCGGGAGTACTGGATGCTGATCTCGGCGTAGCGGCTGAGGCGGAGGAGTTCCCAGCGCGGCACCGGAGTCAGCTTCATCGGCGGGAAGCTGTCCGTGGAGTAAAGTGGTTTTGGCTCTCCGCGAGCGAGGTCATCCAGAAAGAGCGGGAGCGTCTCTTCGGCGTCGTTGAGGACGAAATGGTCGATCCCGTTGAACTCGGAATGGTAGGCGGTAAACAGCGGCCCACCGGCGACGATACGCAGGTTGTACTGTTTGCACTCCTGGATAATGCGGAGCACGGACTCCCGCTGCACCAGCATGGCGCTGATGAAGACAATCTCCGCCCACTCGAGATCGCGTTCGCGAAGCCGGGTGACTTTCAGATCGACCACGCGCTGGTTCCACTCGGGCGGGAGCATCGCCGCGACTGTCAGCAATCCAAGAGGAGGAGCCGTAGATTTGCGCGACACGAAGCGCAGGGCGTACTTGAAGCTCCAGAATGTATCGGGAACGTCAGGATAGATCAGCAGAGCGTTCATCGCATCCCCCAAAAACCCTTCGCCCGGATACGCTGCGGCATGGAAACCACACACGAGAGGCGTCGAAAAAGCGGAAGTCGTTCACGCTGCCAGCCAGCGGATTGCGACTGTCGTAGCGGGTTGACCGTTCGAAGGAAGGAAGAACCGTTGCCGCGGGGAAGGGTCGCCTCACTGGATTCCGCTCATTTTTTCGAATATAACAATGATTGCGGGTTCTACTCCATTCTCAGCCGAGCAAATGAAATCCGACGCGAGCGGTAATTGATATTTGTAATACAATTACAAATCGCATTGCTCGCTTCGAGCTCGGTTGAAATCAGGCCAGTGAAAAGACACCCGACCTGCATGCATGCCGGGCCGTTCTGCCAACGGTAAGGGAAACCCGGCTGGCGGGGCAGCCGGGCCACCCTTCCACGTCCTGGGCCACATAGCAGATGATAAAGATTAGAGTAGCCCCTGTTTGCAGGCAAACAGGGGCACATAACCGACCCAAGAGAAACCCGACTTGCATGCATGCCGGGCCGTTCTGCCAACGGTAAGGGAAACCCGGCTGGCGGGGCAATCCACAATCATAAAGCCATAGAAGGCATTATGGATGCCCCGGTCAGGCCGGCGTATGACAAATGGAGATGCAAGATGAGCATGTGAAACCCGGGACTAAAGTCCCGGGCCACGCTACCGAGTGTCGCTGAAATCAAGGAAGACTTCCAGAGGTTTAACGGAAACACAATCCCGCATGAAGAACAATTGGAGATCACCACGTGCCGACAGATCGGCACCGGTGATGACACCTCAGGCGACGGGTCAGGGCTTCCGAATCGGCTTGCCGTCGGGTCCGAGGGAACTGCGGTTGATCTGCCGTTGCAGGATGTACTCGGGCGTACGCTCCCAGTCGTGCATGTAGTACTCGTTCCAACTGTTGACGTCGCCGAAGCGAGCCCGTTCGAGCAGGATCCAGGGACGGTCCAGCGGCGTCGATTCTCCGAACAGCAACTTCTGCTGAATTGTCCGCCAGTTGGTTTCAGCTGCGTCGATGTTGGTCAGCGCGCCGGAGGGCAGCGGGGTGAGTGGCGCGACAAAGGGCAGGGGAGTTGCCAGCGGCAGCGCCGAAACGGTGGAATCCGGCGCAGCCTTTGGCGAAGCGGCAGGGCCATCCGCGCGCGAAACACCGGTAAGGACGAAGAGCGCCATGGCCGCTATCGCGAGAGTCCGTTTCATTATGACACCTCCTGGAATCCCGGTATCCATAACCTACAAGGCCGCTCCGTGCACTGCTGAACCTGCCACGGGTTTCCGCGGAGAAAGAGAGCAGGGAACGAACGGGGCTGCCCTTCCCGAAGAAGGACAGACCGCACTCTTATCGGATCGGCGCCCGCTATTTGACCAGGGTCAGCCGCCGTGTCTGCGAGTAGCCAGATGTCTGCATTCTATAGAGATAGGTTCCGCTGGGAAGGCCGCTCCCGTCGAACGGGACACTGTACACTCCCGGCGTGAGCGGCCGGTCGAGAAGCTGGGTCACCTCGCGCCCGAGCAGGTCGTACACGGCCAAAGTCACCCGGCCCGGCTCGGCGACCTCAAAAGTGATCATCGTCGCGGGGTTGAACGGGTTCGGATAGTTCTGGTTGAGGGCGAAGCTGCTGGGGACCGGCGCAAGCCGCCGCTGTTGCACGGAAGAGGTCGACCAGTCGATATCAGTGTAATCGGTGTTGTAGGTAAACGTGATCGCTGCGTTGGCGTATCCGTTGGTGAACAGAATCCGCCAGGCGTGATCGGCGGGCGGAGCATCATAGCTACCGTTTCCGCTGGCGTCGGCGTAAAAGTCAACCTGGTAGGCAACGCCGGCCGTCGAGATGGGAACCCGGACGGTGAAATCGGGGACTTCAATGGCGGGCAGCTCGACATACCCCTCCTGAAGGCCGCTGGAGACGTTGATAATGCGCAACCCGAAGGCGTTACCCACATCGGCGTCCATTCCGAGCAGATTCACCACGGCCTGATAGCGCCAGTCGAGATCGGTGGTCTCGGAGGTCGTGGAAAGCCCGACGCTCACGTCCTTGCCGGTAGCGCTGATGGGAACGCTCCAGGAAGGATCGTCCGGCAGGCCGTCGTATTGACCGTTGCCGTTCGCGTCAACGTAGGAGTCAATCCGGTACTCCCCCGTAGCGCCAATCCCCTTGAGATAGAAGGTGGTCAGGTCGCTGGTGACAGTAGTGCGTCTCACTCGATCGATCTCCTCTCCGGTCGCCTCATCGATCAGCCGCACCTCCATCCAGTCCCCGATGTATGAGTTCAGGCCGATCACCGGGAAGATGACGTCGTAGGTCCAATCCAGCTCCTGGAAGTTCGCGGTGTGCGCGAAGGAAAGGGATGTATTTCCGCTGACATTGTTCAGTTCGCGAATCCAAGAATGATCGATCGAAGAGCCGTCATACGCGTCGTTACCGTTGCCGTCCGCGAAGATCTCCACCCAGTAGCTGTGCCCGTTGAGGCAGGACAGGTTGACGTCAAAGGGAACGCTGGTGGGGATTGTCATCGACGTGCGTGTGGTCTCGCGGCCCGTGGCTTTGTCAACGAGGCGTACCCAGAGAGTTTGTCCGGCGTGGGGTCCCTCGTCGGTGACGGTGAGGGTAAACATCTTCCAGGACGCCGAGCTCGATAGGCCCGGGATCGTGACATTGGCGGCAGAGCCGGGAGCCGGGTCACCGATAGACCACTCTCCGTAGGGATCCAGCAGCTCCTCGCCATTGGTGATGCCATCGTAATCCGCGTCGAGGGAGGCGAGGTAGGGATTCCAGACGACATTGCCGGTGGCGCCGGGAGTGTCGAGGAAGAATTTTTCTACAAGCTTACCGAAATCATTCCGTGTCCCTCCGCCCGCCGGGTTGATGTGGCAGTTGGCGCAGGAGTTGACGGTACCGTTGGGAATCTGGTCGGGGCGGAAGGAGCGCGCTTGCAGGGGAATCGTTGCAACAAAGAGGAACGCAAGAACACCAGGCAGCAATCGGTTCATGAGTGTCCCGCCTCCTTGGCTGTGCCAAGTACAAAGTTGCCGCACACGGGGATGTTGGGAGGATGAACGGCCGGTTTGAAAAAGATAAGCGTCTGACAGCGTTATGGTACCGACAACTTCCCACGCTCTGAGTGACGATCATCACAGAACGCTAAAGACACGATCAGCAGGAATATTACTTCCTCTTTGGATCGGATTTCCCGGATTCAAGAATCCGGGCTACAACCGATTGACAGATGCAGAATGAATCGTATGTGATCCTTGGACGATCGCCCGGGTGGCACGCTGCAAGATAAAAACCCGCCAGAGGGCGGGTTGGTATAACCGGACTGTTCGCAATCAATTGTTATGATGCCCGCAGTTGCAGGAGCCGTCCTCGCAGTCGCAGTCTCCCCCATTCTCGCCGCAGTCGCAATTTCCTCCGCAGGCGCAACCGCCCTGGGTTTTCGACTGCGGGTAGGGGGCCCGTCCGGCGACGATGTCCTGTGCGAGCGGGAGTTTTTCGACGACATCCCCCGCGACGATTCCGCTGCTGCCCATCTCGTCGGTTGCGAGGTTGCCCGCGAGGCCGTGCACGGTGACGGCGGCAACCGACGCCTCCTGTGGTTCGAGTCCCTGCGCGAGGAAGCCCGCGATCACGCCGGTGAGCACATCTCCCATGCCCGCGGTCGCCATTCCGGGGTTCCCGGCGAGCACGGCGTACGCCGGTCCGCTGGGGCCGGCGATCAACGTAGGCACTCCCTTGAGCACCACGGTGAGGTTCGCCTTTTTCGCGAAGTCACGCAGGTGGGTGAGACGGTCGGCAACGATATCCGCGCTAGGCTTTCCGGTGAGCCGGGCGAACTCTCCCAGATGCGGAGTGAGCACGACAGTTTTTCCGCTCAAACCCTTCATCGCGCCGGGAAGCTGCGCAAGGGCATTAAGGCCGTCCGCGTCAATCACGGTTGGCAAGGGAAGGTCCTTGATATGCTCCTCGAACCACTTGATCGTATCGGGATTCAGCGAAAGGCCAGGGCCGATCACCTCCACATCCGCCCATTCGCGCGCCTCGTCGATCGTCGTCTCCGCCTCGGAGGCAATGGAACCGGTGTCGGTGTCCGCGACGGGAATCGTCATCACCTCGGCAGACCGTCCCGCGAGGATCGCCTGGGCGCTTTTTGCGGTGGCCACTTTGACCATGCCCGCGCCGGTGCGCAATGTGGCCCTCGAGGCCAGCTCCGCGGCCCCGGTCATCCCCACCGAACCCGCGACGACGAGCACCTTGCCGTTGTCGCCCTTGTGCTGGGTGAGGCGGCGGTCGGGGAGCATTTCGTACACGTCCGCGGGCTCCACCAGGTACATCGGGACCTCGACCTCCATCACAAACTTCGGGGGAATCTGGATGTCCACGCGGCTGATACGGCCCGCGTGGTCGATTCCCGGGCTGACGATGTGGCCAACCTTGATCTCGCCGAAGGTGGCGGTGATGTCGGCGCGAACCGCGGCGCCCACAACATGACCGGTGGAGCCGTCCACGCCGGAAGGGATGTCGACGCTGACAACAACCGCCTGGGAGACGTTGATCGCCTCGATCGCGTCCGCGATCAGCCCGTCCGCCCCGCCGCGCAATCCGGTACCGAGCAGGGCGTCCACAATCAGGTCGGCGGGCGGGATCTTCTCGAGGTCCTTGCGGGTCTTCACCTCAATTACTTTGCCGCCGAGGTTCTCGTAGACCTTCAGGTTGGTCAGCGCGTCCCCCTTGATCCGGCCGCGTTCAGCGACGAGATAGACGGTGACTTCCGCGCCGAAGTTGAGCAGCCGCCGCGCAACAGCGAATCCATCTCCGCCGTTGTTGCCGCCGCCGCAGAAGACCAGCGCGCGCGCACCGGGTATCCGTCCGCCGAGCAACGTATCGATCTCGAGCATCACGCCACGCGCGGCAAGTTCCATTAAAACAATGCCGGGGAGCCCCGTTTCCTCGATGGTTCGCTGGTCGAGATCGCGCATCTGCTCAGGAGTGAGGATCGGTCGCATATCGTCAAGCTCCTTTAGGTCGAAGGAAGAAATCTAGAGTTAGACGCCTTTAACGTACAACTCCGAAAGGGCGGAGACAAGACGTTTTGGTAGCAAGCGAGGGGCGGAGAAGATCACGACGAATGGGAACAGGCTGGACAAAATGATGCAGAATGAACAGGATATGTCGAGAGAAACCCGGCTGTCGGGGCAGCCGGGCCACCCGCCGGAACAATAACAGTACCTAACGTCATTGCCCGGCTTGACCGGGCAATCCAGTGAGGATGAATTAGAATAGACCCTGTCTAGCGAACAAACAGGGGCACAAAGCCACCCACTATTCAGTTATCCTGTCCATCCTGCCTGTTTCATCTTGTCCATCCTGTTCTGCCGTTTCAGCTTTTGCCGTTACCCTTTCTTCGGAAATTGATCCATGAAGTATTCCGCGAGGGCGGTGATCGTCAGGGCGGGATTGACGCCGAGGTTGACCGGGACGACCGAGCCGTCGATGACGTAGAGGTTGTCGTAGCCGTGCACCTTCCCGGAAAAGTCCACCACTCCCTCCTTCGGCGAGCGGGACATAATGCAGCCGCCGAGGATGTGCGCGGTGGAGGAAGTATCGAACAGCACCTCAGGAAGGACGCTCATCGGCATGCCGCCGATCTTCTTTGCCATCGCCTTCGCGTACTGGTTGGCCACCGGAATGTAGGAGGGAACCTTCTTGTCGGTGTGCCAATTGGAGGTGATCCCCCGCCGCCCCAGCTTCCACCACTTTTTCCCGTACTCGATGCGCAGGTAGTTGTCGATCTTTTGCATCACCAGCAGAATCGTTACACGCTGCGCCCAGTCGCGCGGCAAGATGCTGCGGAGCAGCTTAGCCGGGTGAAGCAGCAGGGTAGCGAGAAAACGGAGCGGGCGCGGCCACGGTTCGCCACCGCTGACGAGCAACGTGGCGATCATCGACATCGCGTCGTTTCCCTTGCCGTAGCGGACCGTTTCGATGTGAGTGTTGTCGTCGGGATAGATGCCGGAGGTAATCGCGATTCCCTCGGAGTAATCAACGTCCGATTTGTCCGCGAGCACGCCGACGAGTGCCTCGCTGTTGGTGCGGACGACATTTCCGAGCTGGTGCGAAATATTCGGCAGGGAACCGCTGTGCCTGCATTTCAATAGCAACGGCACGGAGCCCATCACGCCGCCGGCAAAGATGACGCCTTTTGCACGGTACTGTTTCCGGAATTTGATCAGGCTGCCCGGCTTTTCCGTGTCGACGACGTAGCCTTTCCCCTCCGCCGGGCGTACGTCAATCACGCGGGTGCGGGGAATGATCCGGACCCCGAGCTGCTCAGCGAGATGGAGGTAATTCATGTCAAGTGTGTTTTTCGAGCCGTAGCGGCAGCCGGTCATGCAGGCGCCACACTTGATGCAACCGGTGCGGTCAGGGCCTTTCCCGTCGAAGTAGGGGTCGGGCACGGTGACTTCCTCTTCGCCGAAGAAGATGCCAACGTCATTGACGTGGAAGGTGTCGCCGCACCCCTGCTCCTCGGCACACTCTTTCAACAGCTCATCGGCGCGGGTGATGACAACACTGGAAGTCGCGCCGAGCATCGTTCGCGCACGCCGGTAAAACGGCTCCATCGTCTTCTTCCACCCGGACCGTCCCCAGATGGGGTCCTCGAAGACCGGGTCGGGAGGGGTCAGCAAATTGTTCGCATAGACGAGACTCCCGCCGCCGACCCCGGCGCCGTGGAGAATGAAAACGTCCTTCATCAGGGTCATCGCCTGGATGCCGTGGAGGCCGAGCGCAGGAAGCCAGAAGGCTTTGGGGAGGTTCCAGTTGGTTTTTGCGAAATCCTGGGGACGAAAGCGGCGGCCCTGCTCGAGGACGATCACGCTGTACCCTTTTTCCGCGAGGCGCAGCGCGGAAACCGATCCTCCGAAACCGGAGCCGATAATCAGGTAATCGCAATCCTGCTGCATGGTGTCCCCCGCTGAACGATTTGAAAATGTACGGCAGGCAAACAGAAGAAAGACAGAAGTTGGAACAGGATAGACAGGATAAGCAGGATAGACCCAACAACTTCAGACAAGACGGGCAGGATAAAAGAGGCAGGATGTACAGGATGTTTTTCCTGTAAAGGTTTTCACAAAGGTTGAATCCTGTCCATCGTGCATCATCCTGTGTATCCTGTTTCCCTTTTCAGATGTTGCCGTCCATCCTGTCTATCCTGCAGATCCTGTTCCATTGTTTTTCCCGTCGGTTCGCGCGGCTACCGGCTTTTTCTGAACTCTCGCGCCTCCTATATTGCCGCCATGCCGAAGCGCAAGGACGACATCATCCTCGGTTTCGATCCCGGCACCCAGGTGACCGGCTGGGGAGCGGTGCAGAAGGGGCGGCCATTGCGGATGATCGAGGCCGGCGCGATTCGTCCGAAACGCGGCGAACCGCTTGAGAGGCGGCTGAAAACCATCTACGATGCGGCATTGAAGCTGATCGACAGGCACAAGCCGTCGGTGGTGGTCGTCGAGGATCCTTTTGTCGGTAAATCGGTTTCCAGCGCGCTGGCGCTGGGGCAGGCGCGCGGGATCCTGCTGCTGGCGGGGGCGCAGCGAGAGCTTCCCGTGGTCAGCTACTCGCCGCGAGAGATCAAGGCCGCGGTTGCCGGACGGGGTTCGGCGAGCAAGGAGCAGGTGCAGTACATGGTGAAGGCGCTGCTTGGGTTGCAGAAGCCGCCGGAACCGCTGGACGCCTCCGATGCGCTCGCGGTGGCGCTGTGCCACGCCAGCCGGGGCTCGGAGGTGAAAGTGAAGGGAGCACAGGAACCAGCTGACGTGGCGCGGCTGGTCAGGAATCCAAAGGACCTGGAAGCTGTGCAGCGGTGGAAAAGCGGGAAAGGGAGGAAAGCCCGGTGATCGACCGGATCGAAGGCAAAATTGTGGCACTGGAGCCGACACATGTTGTCGTCGACGTCGGCGGGGTGGGCTTTTTCCTCTCGATCAGCCTCCAGACCTACGAGCGGATCGGCACCGCAAAACGGTTCGCGTTCTTCACCCACCTCCACGTGCGAGAAGACATCCTCGCACTGTACGGGTTTGCGGAAGAAGCGGAGCGCTACGCGTTCAGAACGCTGACCGGCATCAGCGGCGTCGGCCCCCGAGTCGCCCAGGCGATCCTCTCATCGGTTACGGTGGAAACGCTGCGCGACGCCGTCGCCGCGGGCGACTGGAAACGGCTGACCGCCGCGCCGGGTGTGGGACGGAAGCTTGCGGAGCGGATGACGGTGGAGCTGCGCGGGAAATTCGGGGAGGCGCCGGAAAGAGCGGAAGGCGGCGCCCTGTCCGGGTATTCCGGCGAAGCGGGTGCGATTTACGAGACGGCGCAGGCGCTGATCGCCCTCGGGCACACACCGGCTGCGGCGGAGACGCTGGCGCGCAACGCCGCGAAAAAAGCGGGCGAAGGGGCCAGCGTGCAGGAGCTGATCCGCAGCGCGCTGCGCGCATAGGGTGGGTTGATGCGACCGAACTATGACCCGTTCAACGGTGAAACACACCGAAACAGAAACGGTTTTGACACGAATAAAAGGACTCGCCGGGCAGTCCAGTGAGTATCGTTGTGCTCGCCTTTTTTAGTTAGAAAGTGCTGCGAATCATCTTTAAACTACTGGTAATATCGAGTATCCAGATAAACGATTACGGCATCCTGTAAAGTGCTCCCTTGACTCCCACCCCTGGTGTCAGGCCCTAGATTGGCGATCCGCAGACGATTGCATGTTTCGGGGATGGCCCTGGGCGACGACTTGCCGACGGTGGACAACAAAGAAAACCCGTCAGACCGCATCCGCACGATGTGCGGATGAAGCCTGACGAGTTGCTGCGAGGAAAGTACAGCAGCGGCGCGGGCAGATGCTCGTCCCCTTCCTCACTCTTTACCAGGACGCCACGGGGGCGTCACAAGGTCCTTGCCGGGACCTCCGGCTGCAGACCTGATTGCGTTCAGGTATCCACGCCAGAATTCATTCCACAATGTCGCTGATTGACCTCATTTCCCGATCGACATCCACCCTAACCGGGTCAGCCGTTTCCCTTCGCCGGGGATTGCGACTCGAGTTCTGTCAATTCCTTTGCACGGCGCAGCGCGAGTTCTCGCCATTCCTTCATACTGCGCTCGTCCCTAACCAGCTTCGCGTAGACGAGATACTGCTGCGCCGCTTCGAGCCGGTCGCCCTGTGCGTCGAGCAGGCGAGCGAGGCTCATGCGCACGTCGGGATCCCTGGGCATCAGCGTAACCGCGTTACGATAGGCGAGCAGAGCATCCTCCTTGCGGTCGAGCCTCAGCAGGGCGACGCCGAGCGCGGCGTGCGCCGGACCGTAGTTCGAATCGTAGCGCACCGCCTTGACCAGCGACTTGAACGCCCTCCTCAGATCGCCGCTGTCCAGCCGCAGGACGCCGAGGGCGAAATAGGCGCGGGCCGAGCGGTCATCGATCGCAATCGCCTTCTTGAACTCCTTCGCCGCCGCACCGAACCGTCCCGCACGTTCGAGGGCCGCACCGCGGTTGATGTGATACCAGGGCTCGGGAACGATGGAGAGTTCGATCGCCTGTTTGTACGCTTTCGCCGCGCCGGCGTCATCCCCGAGACGGTACCGTGAATACCCGAGGGCAGCGTACACACGTTCGTCGCGGCTGCCGCACCGTGCCGCCTCCTCCAATTCGGGCAGCGCCTCCTGGTACCGTCCAAGCTGGGTCAAGGCAATCCCGCGGCGCGTTTTCAATTCGCTGTAGGAAATGGTCGGTTCGGGTGCGCGGAACGCCCACTCGGGTTTCTTGCCCGGCTGCTCCATCGAGGGCGGTTTCGGCGGCACCTCGGGTTCGATTTCGCGCTTGGGTGCGGCTACACCCACAGGCTGGCTCTCGACCCAGGCAAGGCCTGCCTGTGCGCGAGTGTTCTCCGGCTGTTGTTTGAGCGCCTGGACGAATTGCGCCCTCGCCTCGGCAAGTTTCCAGTCCCACGCATAAAGAAGACCGAGGGAAATACGACTCGCGACATCGTCCGGCTGCAGTTCGACCGCTTTCGCATAGGCATCCTCCGCCGTTTTCAGGTCACCGAGAACCGTCGAAGCACGGCCGAGGTTTCGCCACGCAGAGGCGTAGTCCGGCGCCGCCTTGGCGCCACCTTCAAACGCTTCCCACGCCTCGCCCGGATTATGCTCCCGCGCCAGCAGAATACCGAGACTGGCCCACGCGGGGTAGAAATCCGGGGCGACAACGATGGCTTGAAGGTAGGCGGCGTGCGCCTGTTCGAGATGGCCAAAGCGATCGAGTAGACGGCCACCCTGATAAATGCTGCGAAAGTGGGTGGTGTCGTTCCAATACGCCTGGCGATATTTCTCGTACGCTTCCTGCGGATGACCCATCGACTCGAGAGAGCGCCCCTCCGCGTACAGTTGGTCCGCGGCCTGACGCTCCACATCGACGACTTCCAGGCTGTCTGACGTTGGGGATTCGAGGGCGGCGCCCGTGCGGGCAAGACCGGAGGGCTCCTGGGCTGTCGCTGAGACGGCCAGGAGCAACGCCGTGAGTCCCACTGCCACCCTTTCGATCCGCATCCTCACTCCCTTGCTGTTTGGCTTCCATCACCCGTTTAGGGCGAGAGCTGTCCTCTATCCATATCGGCAGAATTGGGACGATTCTTCAGTATTTCGTGTCTCAACGCGAACAAAGAGGGAAACAGGGCAGTGTCAAGGAAACCGGCGGTTCTGCAGGGCGGCGCCGTCAGAACGGTCGAGCAGGGCCATGTAAACCCCCGCCGCGATCCAGAACAACGCGGCCATGGACAGCGCGGCGATTTTCCCAAAAAGCTGCATCACGAGCAGGGCGAGCAGCGGTGCGAGGGTGCCGCGGACGGCCGTGGCCGCCATGTGCAGCGCCTGGTACACCCCGGCGTCCTCCTCTCCCGCAAAGGTGACCGAGGAGACCGACCAGAGCACACTGACTCCGCCCATCGCGGCGCCGAAAAGCGCAAAAGCGGCGAAGACGGTAAGCCCGCGCCAGTACTGCGGAAGGTACCAGGAGGCGATCAGCAACAGGGGATACAACGCGAGCGCGGTGAACACCCGCGACGCCATCCGATGCGGGGTCATCCGGTCGTAGAGTTTTCCGAAGATGGCGATGGAGGGAATCATCACGATCTGGAAGATGGTTCCCTTCGCCAGCCCAATCGTCGTGTAGTCCAGTTTCAGATCATCGACGAGGAAAAGGGGGACGACCGGCAGCATCCCGATAAAAGCCATTCCGTAGAGCATGAATCCGATCTGGTAGCGGACAAAATCTCCACGCCGTTTAAGGAGCTGCCAGGCCTCAACCAGCGGCCCGAGCAGCAGGGTTCGGTTCAATCCCTGCCGCGCCGCTGCGGGGTCGTCCTTCGTCGGCATCGTCGCATAGATCACGGTGGAAAAAAGCGTGATCATGCCCGCCACCGCGTAGAGATGGCGGTATCCTCCTGCGACAGTGTCCATCCAGTGCCCACCCAGCCACGAAAACAGCGCCGCCGCGGCCATCCGAATACCGTTCGCGATTCCGAAGACACCGCCGTGGGATCCAATCCGAATGTGCTGCTGGAGGAGACGGTTCTGGCCGGTGTTGTACACCGCGTAGGCGAGATAATAGAGAAAGAAGGCGAGAAACAGGTGCGAGAACGTGTTCATCCAGAGGCCGCTGATCATCGCCGCGCTCCCAAGCAGCCCCATCGCCAGCATGAATGGCCGCTGGTCCCGTCCGACGAGCAGCCGCGCCCACCAGATCGCCGTCAGGTTTGCAAGCGGCATGATCATCGTCAGCAGAGTTACCTGGAGGGGGGATGCGGACAGCGCCTTGCGGGCGACAACCTCGCCAAATTGCACCGCAGCCCACACGGGACCGGACAGCGCGACAGCGACGAAAAAACGCGTTCGAATCGATCCGCGGGGATCAGGAAAGGGTATGAACCAGGGACGCATGGCCGCAAAGATAAGCCCACGCATCGCCGGACCGCTTGAACTGCCTCCGGCGCCGCCTCGAGGATACGGGACAACTGACTCATTCCCCTCCCCATTTGTACCTTTCCAACATAGATACGGGCTTTCGTACGGACTCTTCTTTTGACAGAGAGGTTGAACGCCAAGTGAAATCCCAGTCTTCCGTAGAACGACTGCTGCACCGTCTCGCGCGAAAGCGGTGGCTGCGCTCGACAGTATCCGCGTGGGCGGCCGCCGTACCCGGAGCAGTGGCGGTGCTTACGCTGGCGTCCGCCGTCGAGGCGCTGCTCTGGCTGACGCCGGGGGACCGGATTTTCCTCTCTGTCGCCGCCGCGCTGCTCTCGCTGGGACCATTGCTCGCCGCGCTCGCAGTCACCCTGACACCGCTCTGGTCGCCCTCCCGCTACGCTCCCGAAACGCTCGCCCATGAGCTGATGCAGCGAGACCCGGAAGCGGGTGACCAACTGCTGGTGGCACTCCAGCTGCGTGCAAGGCTGCGCGAGGGGATGTCCGAGCAATTGCGCGACGCCGCGCTCGAACGAACCGACCGGTACGCGGAAACCCTCGATCCGTCACGCTGGAGCGCGACGCCGTTGCACGGCACACTGTACCGGGGAGCAGCCCTGACCACAGCGTTGCTTGCCTTCATCCTGCTGCTCGGAGGTTCGGCCCTGTTTCCCGCCGCGGTTCGGCTCTCGCATCCCGGGACGGCCTACATCCGGCCCAACGCGCCGAGCCTGACGATGCTGCTCGCCGACACGGTGCTGGTCACCGAGGGCGACTCGTTGACCTTGCTCGCGCGGAGGCTGAACCTGGGCGGCCGCGAGATCCGTTTCCGCATCGACGACGGCACCGGCCAGATCCGTTCGCTGGCGGCGACCGCCGACAGCACTGACAGCAGCGTTGTCCGCGCCACCCTCGCGAGCCTGCGAAGGAGTTTCGTCGTCTCGGCACGAAGCGGACGGACAACCAGCGACACATCCCGGGTGCTTGTCATTCACCGCCCTCGGATCGCGCACCTTGCAATCACGGTTTCTCCGCCCGCTTACACCGGCCTCGCGGCAACCAAACTTCCCTCCGGCGTCGGCGACATCTCGGCGCTTCCTGGGTCGATTGTTTCGTTGCGTCTCGAGGCAAGCCGCTCGCTCGCTCGCGCCTCAATGACGGTACAGGACACAAAGCGGAACGTGCGAACGCGTGACCTGACGGTCTCGGGGGAACGTGCCTCCGGGTCGTTCCGGGTGCGCTCTGACGGAGAGTGGTGGATTTCGCTCGTCGCCTCGGACGGCACGTCCGGCGAGGAGCCGCTGAAGTGGAACGTCCGGTTGATCGAGGACGGCGACCCCTCGGTGACGCTGCTGCTTCCCGAGCCGGACGCACTGATTCCGGAGAACCTGACGGTGCCGCTGGCGGTGGACGCGACGGATGATTACGGCATTTCCCGAATGGGGTTGCGGTGGAAAATCGAGAGCGCCGTGCTGGCCGGAGACACAACCGAGAACGAACGTCTATTCGACACCGTGGAGCTCCAGCCAGCGACTCCGGCCCCGGGGCGCGCGGAAGTCCGCACCGGCTGGTCGCTGGCCAATCTTCTCCTGCTGCCGACCGACGAAATCCATTACTTCGTGGAGGTCTGGGACAACGACGCCGCCCGAGGTCCGAAACGCGCGCGGAGCGAAACCCGCCGTCTCCTGTTTCCCTCCGTGGAAGAGCTTTTCACCCGTTCCGACACCGAGCAACAGAACGCTGAGGAGGAGTTGGCGCGGACGACTGAGAAGGCCCGCGAACTCGAGCAGAAACTCCGCGAAACACTGCAACGGCTGCGCAGCAATCCCGACGAGTTGACCTGGGAGCAGGCCCAGGCGTTGCAGCAGTCGCTTGACCAGCAGCAGAAGACGCTCCAACAGCTCGAGCAGGTGAAACAGGCGATCCAACAGCTCGAACAGCTCGCGGAACAGCACGGCACGCTTTCGCCTGAGCTGATTGACAAATTCCGCAAGGTGCAGGAATTGCTTGCCGAAGTCGCCACCCCGGAGATGCGCCAGGCGATGCAACAACTCCAGGATGCGCTGCAGGAGATCGACGGAGAGCGTGTGCGTGACGCGCTCGAAAAACTGATGAAGAACCAAGAGGCAATGCGGCAGGGGTTGGAACGGAGCCTGGAGGTGCTGCAACGTTTGCGGGCGGAACGCAGGTTGGATGAATTGGCGACTGCCGCCGAGCACCTCGCACAGCGCCAGCGTGACCTTGCCGAACAGACGACGCACGCCGACGACCGTGACGCCGCGCGTCTCGCCCGAGAGCAACAACTCGTACGCCAGGAGTCGGATGCATTGCGAAAGCGTATCCAGGAGACCGCGGCGGACAGCTTGATTGCCGGCGCGGAAGCCTCCGATTCCCTTGCGGCGATTCAGCAGCAGATGGAGCAGTCGGGACTTTCGGGAAAACAGGAACAGAGCCGCCTGGCGCTTGCCGCTGGTGACCCGCAGGGAGCCACCAAGCCCGCCGACTCGTCCGCGTCAGATCTCGACCAGGCGGCGCAACGACTGCGGGCGCTTCATCAGCAGCAGGTAGCCGAGGGCAAGGCGGATGTGATGCGGCGGATGAACCGGCTGTTCGACGGGATGCTTACGGTCAGCCGTCTGCAGGAGGAGGTCCGCACGCAGAGCAAGAGCCTCGGCATCGCCAGTCCCCGCTACCGGTCCCTCGCGGCGGATCAACGCAGCCTCGCGGACGCCGTGGAGTTGCTTCGCGGCGACGTGGAAGAGCTGCGCAAGCGCACCTTCTTCATCAGCTCCACACTGGACGCACAGCTTGAACTCTCCCGTGAAGCGATGGAGCGTGCGATCCAGCGTTACACCGACCGCAGTCCAACCGAGGCAACCGGTGAACAGGACCGTGCGATGACGATGCTGCATCGGGCGCTGCTCTCGCTGAGCCGGTCGCAGCAGGATGCGCAGCAGGGTTCCAGCGGCACGGGGTACGACGAGATGATGCAGCAGCTCGCAGCGATGGCGAAAATGCAGCAGCAGCTCAACAACGGCTCGGGCGACATGTCGATGCCGGTCCCCGGCGGCGCCGGTCCGAACCTGCTCGCCGAGCTTGCCGCCCGGCAACGCGCCCTCGCGGACCAGATGCGGAACCTGCAACGCCAGCAACGCGGACAGGGAGCGCGCGAAATCCTGGGCAATCTCGAGGGAGTGGCGGGTGCGATGGAATCAGTGGCGAAAGACCTTGAGGACAAGAACGTCACGGAGCGCACCCGCCGCCTGCAGCGCCGCATCTTGCAGCGGCTGCTCGACAGCCAGCGCTCCCTGCAGCAGCGTGACAAGTCCCGGGAACGGGTCAGCCGGACCGCCGAGGACATCCCCCACAGCGCTCCCGGCGAGCTGGGCGACACCAGCCCCGGCGAATTGGAGCAGCGGCTCGCGCGCGCGCTGCAGGACGACTGGGATCCCTCCTGGCGCGAGGTGATCCGCGCCTACTTCCGCGCTCTGCAGCGCGACCGTGCCGCCGCCCCGCCGCGGGGTTCAAACTGACGCGTCTCCCTTACCCCGTTTTTATGTGTCGGCGATCACTTTTCGATTGCCGATCCCCTGTGTAATTTTGCCCATACGGCGTTTCCGTTTGCTGCACATGAGTGCACAGTGGATTCATGTAACACCTTGATGTTGTAAAGGTTACTACTTGTTTCCTCGAACGATGCACGGGCATTCGGAGGGGGATTCCAATTGGCCCGAAGCTTGCTGGAGGCATGGAGAATGGAGATTATCTCCCCATTGCGCAGCGCTGAAGAAGGATGCAAATTTCCGCCTCGATTGGCGTTCCGGTCGAGTGATCGAACGTACGGACCGCACCGGGTCGAAATGACCGGGCGGATAAGCATACAAAGTTTCAGAAAGGAGGGTAGGGGTATGTCCTTTCGTCCCACCTTCCCGCGCCGGCGCAGCACTGAGCGCCGGGGCGAGGCACAGGGCTCCAATCCTGGAGTCTGCGTGATCTGCGGCAGTCAGAGTCCGTGGAGGTCCGTGGAAGGACGTTGCTGGCGGTGTGAGATGGATGCGACGAAGAAGCGTCCGCCGATGTTCATCGAACGCGACGTTCTGGCAAACACGCCCTCGAAGTCGGAGGACTGACGGCACGCTGTGGCCATCCTTTTGCGATGTGCGGCCGCCTGCTTCCCTGTGGAAGCGGGCGGTTTTGTTTTTGGGGGGCGGACGGCAGAAGATCAAACGGGATAAGCAGGCAGACGGTTTGGGAAGGGTTTTGTTCTCAAGCCGTCTGTCGAACAACTCCCAGACAGTTTGACCGAAACCTCCTCCAAAACTGTCTAGATACTTCTTTAGTAGAAACCCGGCCATCCCGCCACCAGACTTGACCAGAATAAAAATAAGGAACACGGGCGGGCTGGCCGGGCCACCCGTCGCGCGAATAAACAGGGGGAGACTCAATCCATCACGAATTAGAATAAACCCTGTTTGACGAGCAAACAGGGGCACCTGCCAATGAATTAGCATGGATTCCCGCCTTCGCGGGAATGACACATCATAGAAGGTCCAGCAGACCGAGTCCATCCGGTACCAAAAGAAAACCCGATTTCCATTAGGAGATCGGGTGGATGATGCAAAAGGGGTCACCTGTCATTCGACGGTGAACGAACAACTCGGCTACTTCCTTCTCGCCGGTTTGCGAGTTGTTTTCCTGACAACCTTCTTCGCGGCTCTCTTTGCCGGCTTTTTAGCCGTTCGCTTCGGGGCGGCCTTTTTCGTGCTCCGTTTCGCGACCGCCTCCTTGCGCGCTTCCGCCTTGAACTTCTCGATGTACTTGTTGACGGCTCTCAGCAGGCCCTTTGTCGCCTTGACCGACGCGCTGAACAGCGCCTGCTCATCCGCGTTGAACGGGTACTGCACGATTTTCTCGATGCCCTTGCTGCCGAGCACCACCGGGACGCCCATGTACATATCCTTCGTCTTGTACTCGCCGGTGAGGTAGGCGCAGACGGGGAGCACGCGATGGCTGTTCTTGACAATCGCCTCGGCCATCTCAGCGACGCCCGCCGCCGGAGCATAATAAGCGCTGCCGGTCTTCAGCAGTTTGACGATTTCGCCGCCACCCTTGCGGGCACGGTCCACAATCGCGTCGATGCGTTTCTGCGGCATCCAGTGCTCCAGCGGGAGGCCCGCGATGGTGGTGAAACGGGGCAGCGGCACCATCGTATCGCCGTGTCCGCCGAGCACCATCGCCTGGATGTCACGCACGGAGACGCCGGTTTCCATGCTGATGAAGGCACGAAAACGCGCGGTGTCGAGGATGCCGGCCATGCCGAAGACACGATTCTTCGGGAAACCGGTGATTTTGAGAGCGACGGCGGTCATGGCGTCGAGCGGATTGGCCACCATGATCACAATCGCCTTGGGGCTTAGTTTTTTCACCTGCAGCATGCAGGGAGCGACAATGGCTGTGTTGGCATCCAACAGGTCATCGCGGCTCATTCCGGGCTTGCGCGGACGGCCGGCAGTGTGGATAACGATGTCGCTGTTGCGTGTGTCCGACCACCTGTTTGTGCCGGTAATTCGCGAGTCCTTGCCCAGCACCGGCGCCGACTCACGCATGTCCAGGCCTTTCCCCTGGGGCAGGTCTGTGATCACGTCGAGCAGAATGATCTGCTCGGCCAGCTCAAGCTCCATTAGCCGCTGAGCCACATGCTCGCCGACGTGACCAGCGCCGACCACCGTGATCTTCTTAACCATGGTCGCTCCTCCAGTTTTTTCGTGTTCGCCTCGTTTTTTGGAACATCGGCAATATAGCCCCTCAGCAAAAGAGGCACGTCTCCGTGCCTCCCTTGCCGCTGGACGCGTTGCCGCGCCACGACGTCAGTTGTCTTTCGGGTTCACATGCACCGTCCTGCGGCGCAACCCTTTGTCCGAAAATTCAACGACGCCATCGACAAGGGCGAACAGTGTATCATCCTTGCCCTTCCCGACATTCTTGCCGGGATGGAACTTGGTTCCGCGTTGACGGACGATGATACTTCCGGCTGTCACATTCTGACCGCCGAACGTCTTCACGCCAAGAAACTGCGGGTTGCTGTCGCGCCCGTTGCGCGAGC